>Ga0105046_10015498_pt1 | contig 11715 bp, 8 predicted proteins | sample MAT03_FD_78385 | JGI IMG/M metagenome (GOLD analysis project Ga0105046, IMG submission 78385) | Freshwater microbial communities from Lake Fryxell liftoff mats and glacier meltwater in Antarctica - MAT-03 (megahit assembly) | ecosystem: Environmental > Aquatic > Freshwater > Ice > Liftoff...
ACGAGAGAACCAAACTCCTGAGCCTCCGCTCGACGACTCGCCAGGCCAGCAAAACCGAGGCTGCCTGCGACCATCGTTCCCCAACCAAGCACCGAGCGACGAGTAAGGTTCATAGTGTGCGCGTCGTTATACTGTTGAGTTCCACCCACAGCAACCGGCAGGGCGCAGGATCATCGAGAAGTTGCCGGAGCGTCACGCCATCTTCGCATGGCGTCCTGCGGTATCAGAATTTACTCAAAGTACGGAGCTGTCGGCTTGGCCGACCGATGCCTCGCGTTGTGGACAGAAGGCCGTAGGCCTCGCCGCGCTGCGGCGGCTGGGCTTCGAGGTCCCGGACGGCTTCGTGATCCCGGTCGGCGCTTCGCCGCCGCGCGCCGCCACTGGGGGGAGCCTCAGTTTCCAGCTGGCGTGCAGGCACCGCGAACGAAGCGAACGCTCCAGTCGTCGCCGACTTCGGTCGTGACTCGGGGATGCTCGGCGAGCACCTGGCGAAGGGTGTCGGAGAGCTCTTTGTCGCGTTTGTCGACGCGTCTGCGGTTGCGCGGTGGAGACGGCTCCACGACGCAGATGTTGACGTTGACGATCGCAATAGTCGCTCGAATCCCAGCGGATACTCGGGACACGAGCGCCAGATCACCGTTGGAGCGCGTGAGGGCCTCGGTAGGGATCGCTACGTCCACAAGCTGGACCTCGCGGCTCAGGGCGTCCGCGAGGCCCCGCCCGAGGCTCTCCACCGCATCTGAGCCGAGTGCCGCGCCGAGGTGGACGACTCGCACTCGGAGCGGTCCGCTCTCACTCGTTCCGACCTCGATCACGATCGGTTCTCCCGCAGCAGCGACCGGCCAAAGGCGACGGACGCTGGTTCCGATCATGCTACGCCCGATGTCGAGCTGCGCTGCAGCCGACGGTGGAGGAGGCGTGAGAGGCAGCGGCAAGGGATCCCGGGACAAGCGTAGTGTGGACTCGAGACCAGCGAACGCCCTCGCGTCGGGGATCGCCAGGACCTCGATGCGAGGCACCACGCCGGATGCGGACTTGAGTTCGGTGTCGAGGCGCCCGCGACAGGCTTCCCCGTCCGCGGTATTGCCGAGCAACACCACGCGCAGATCGACCTCGTGCCGTTCGACGCGAACGCGACTCTGGACAATCTCGCGCGGCTCGCGGGTCAAAGCATCCTGGACGGCCGCGCGGACCCGGACCTGCCAGGCAACCTCGTCCAGTGCCCGACGAAGAGGCAGGTACACCACGGCGAGAAGAACCAGCGGCATGAGGAAGCGGAGAGCGGGCCCGGCCTTTGAGGCGAAGAGTAGAGAAAGGCGGCGCGCGATCGCGGCAGTCACGAAAGCGTTCTGATTCTTCGTGAGCTCATCCCTCTCCAAGCTCACCGAGTTCACGCGGTTGAATCCAGCTCCCACGAACGAGAGCGTGCCGACGAAGATGATGGCGACGAGATTCGTTAGGAAGAGGAGCGCAGCACCGCCGGCTACCGGCCACATCGCCGCCCCCAGGCCGTAGCCGCTCGCGCAGAGCGGAGGGACGAGCGAGATCCCAATCGAAGTTCCCGCCGCCGTGGTGGCCGTGTCCGAGCCCGGCCGCAGCGAGGCATAGACGCCGGCAATCGCGCAGAAACCCGCGGTCAGGAGGTCGAGAACGGTCGGCGACGTTCGCGCCGCGATCTCGCCGTTGAGCTCGTGGAAAGGCAGGAGGACGGTGATGGCCGCCGCGCCACCAATCGCGACCACAACGCTGAGGGCGATTCGGCCTGCCGAGCGCAACACCAGGAACGGTGAGCCGGTCGCGAGACCCATGGCCAGGGCGACGATCGGGCCCATGAGCGGAGCGACTAGCATCGCACCGATGATGACCGCTGCGCTGCCTACGACGAGGCCGAGCGTCGCGATCCCGATCGAAACGCCAAGCTGCAACCAGTACGAGGTGGACTCGTTGGCGTTCCGCGCAAGCATGCCTACGACGAGGCCTGAACGAGCCTCGACGCTTGAGCCGAGGAGATGCAGGAGACGGTCCTGGGCCGTTCTCAGCCGCCGCAACGCCCGAACAGTCCAGGCACGCCGGTCACGAGCCGCGCCCCACTTCGGCCGATTGAGGTCAGGTGGAGCTCGTCGCGCCTCTTCGCTTTGTTCACTTTCGGGCGCCAAGTCTTCGGTTACTCCCCTATCACGAACAACAGAACCGGGCAGCGCTGGCTTTTGTGGCATCAGACTTCCAGGGTGTTGGCATGGCTCTCGCAGCTTGAGACCACCTGAGCGCCCGAATCAAGACATGCCCGAAGAACTGCAATTTCCGTTGGCGTTCACCGTGGTCGGCACTCTGCTGATCGTGACGACCATGACGAGCTCCTTCATCGCTCGCCTGCCGCTGAGCACGGCCATGCTTTACCTTGCGGTTGGTATCGGTATCGGGCCTGCAGGCGCTGCACTCGTAAAACTGGACCCGCTGGACGACGCAGACCTGCTGGAACGGTTGACCGAAATCGCGGTGCTGATTTCCCTATTCACCGCCGGCTTGAAACTCAAGATGCCGCTCGGCGACCGACGCTGGCGCGTTCCGTTGCAGCTTGCGTCGATCTCCATGCTGCTGACAGTGGCGGCCATCACGGCCGTCGGGGTCTGGGTCCTGCGGCTGCCGCTAGGGGCATCGGTGTTGTTGGGCGCTGTTCTCGCACCGACCGACCCAGTGCTCGCATCGGACGTGCAAGTGGCAACGCCTGAAGACCGGGATCGCCTGCGGTTTGGACTTACTGGCGAGGGCGGCCTCAACGATGGAACGGCCTTTCCCTTCGTCATGCTCGGCATGGGCCTCTTGTCGTTGCACGACATGAAAGAATGGGGCTGGCGCTGGTGGGCGGTGGATGTGCTGTGGGCGGTGGGCGGCGGCCTCGTCATCGGTTATCTCCTAGGCGCGCTGGTGGGCCGGTTCATTCTCTACCTGCGGGTTCATCATCGCGAGGCTTTGGGAGCAGATGAGTTCATTGGGCTGGGCTTGATTGCTGTGGCCTACGGAGTGGCGCTGATGTGCCACAGCTATGGCTTTCTGGCTGTCTTTGCCGCCGGGCTGTCGTTGCGCCAGATCGACGAGCCAGTGGCTTCCGACAACATTGCCGCGGAGGTTCAACAGGCAGCGGCCGAAGCGCCCGCGCTCATGATGCGAGCCGTGGAACGCTTCAATGCACAGCTTGAGCGTTTCGCCGAGGTCTTCATCGTGCTGGTGGTTGGCGTGCTGTTGACGGTCGTTGAGTTCCGAAGTGAAGTGCTCTGGTTTATCCCGGTCCTATTTCTGGTGATTCGGCCGCTAGCGGTCTATGTGGGCCTCATCGGCACGCGCGTCGAGCCCGCGCAGCGCCGATTGATCGCCTGGTTCGGCATCCGCGGCATCGGCTCGATTTACTACCTGATGTACGCTATCACGCACGGGCTGGAGCCAGCTCTGGCGAACCGGCTGACGGCGATTACCCTCGCCGTGGTCGTCGCTTCGGTGGTGCTTCACGGCGTTTCAGTCACACCGCTCATGCTGCGATACGAGCGACGCAAGCGAAAAGAGCGCTCACCGGGCAAGCCCTGAGCCTACCGCGCTGGAACCCCGTGCATGCCGAGCTCTCTCATCCCTACTGCCCGGGGCCTCGTTCAAAAATGGCTGAGAATCGTCTCGGTAGTCGTGACTCTCAAGGATTGAGCTCAGCTTTTTGAGCGCTGGCGTTGGCTCCCCCAGCGTGCCATGTACCAGGGATGCGTTTGAGTGGCAGAAAGTTAGCCTGTAAGCGCTACGGCTGCCTCTTGGCCGTGGGTATTGGCTTGCTCAGTATTCTGGGATGTCAGAGTAGGAGGAGTGGCGTGAATGCTATAAGCATTGAAAGCGCGCAAACCGTTAACACGGCCTCTCACCCTCCGGCATCTCTCACCACTCACCCACGCGACGGGCAGGCATCGGCCGCTACCCCCGCTACCCCCGCTACCCCCGCTACCCCCCGCGCCAACAATCAGGCGGCGCTAGCCAAGCCCCTGCTGGTCGGGTGGAATTACAACGTGGTGGCGTCGCCGCGTTCTCGAATTCTTGATGTGGAAGGCAGTTTCCCACGCGGTAGCGCTAAAACATTCTCCGTGGGCGACGGTGGCGAACCGTATGTTCAAAATGTCGAAGTGCAGGTGGGGGGAAAATGGTCTCGCGTTCCCGGACAGCGTGGTGAGTGGAACATTAGCGCCTGTGCAATGGGCTGCCGCATCCGATACCGGTTCGAGCTTCGAGCAGCCGCTGAAGCTAGCGGCGAGCGGTCCGTGGCGGAGTTGAAGGGGGACGCGATTCAATCCCCGCCTTCAACTTGGCTGCTGAGGCCGCTTCACGCGCCTAAGGGGATCCCACTTCGATTTCAAGTTGAGAGCGCAGCGGGCGACGCGTTCGCGACTGGAGTTTATCCAGTAGAGGGCGTTCCTCACACGTATGAAGCTCTAACCCAGGCTGCGATAGACTTGCCCTATGCGGTTTTCGGGAAACTCCGCCAACGCAGCCTGCTGAACGGGAGCGTGCAGGTTGCCCTGTTGCCAGGCTCTTTCCGAGATGAAGCGGCGATTTATAGTTGGATCGAATCCAGTGCCAAAATGGTGCAAGCCTTCTACGGGCGCCCGCCCATATCCCGCATGATGATCATGGTGCGCCCCGTGAGGGGAAATGACGTGGGCTCTGGCTCCACCATGGGCATGTCTGGCGCCGCTATTGATATCGCTGTTGGCGAGCGCGCGATGGACACCGTTTTGGCGCGAGATTGGGTGCTGGTGCATGAGATGATTCATACAGCCTTGCCTGAGGTGTCTCGCCAGCACCGTTGGCTCGAAGAAGGCCTGGCTACTTACGTGGAGCCTTTAGTTCGAGTGCAAGCGGGTGTTATCTCGGAAGAGGAGGTGTGGAGCGAGTGGATAGCCAAGATGCATCATGGCCTGCCAGGGCCGGGCGACGAAGGCTTGAACAACACTCGCGCCTGGGGGCGAACGTACTGGGGTGGAGCACTCTTCTGTTTGCTTTCGGATGTTGCGATTCGCCAGCGCACCAACAATCGTTTTTCCTTGCGTGACGCACTGCGCGCAATTGTGAAGCAGGGGGGCAATATTTCTGTCATGTGGAATATCGATAGAGTCATTGACGTGGGGGATCGGGCGACAACTGTGCCCGTGCTCCGTGAGATGTATGAAGGCATGGGCAAACGATCCCAAGCTGTCGATTTGCCTAAACTATGGGCTGATCTGGGCGTGCGAAAGGGGCGGAGCGGAATTGTGTTCGACGACTCCGCACCGCTTTCAGCCGTGCGTCGCGCGTTAGTTCAACGTGGGGCCGCACCCTAGTGCTCACTCTAGCGCAGGGCACGGCAGCACGCCGAATACTTCAAACTGCTTTCGGTCAAAACGCAGAAAGGCGCGTGCCAAGAAAGATTTGCGGCTCAGTTCTACGTGCGTAGCTGTTACCATGCACTGCCAGGTCTCAAAATCGCGAGGCTGGGATTCAGCGAATGCTTTGGGCGAAAAGATGACGACGTTCACGCCCGGTGGTTCGCGAGCTGAAATATAACGTACAGCTTCAACGCCAGCGGCACGCAACTTGTGGCTGAGTGTTTGTGAATCGCGATAGGCGATGGGTGAAGAAATACGATCGCTGTGCGCTAGGAACGGCGGCTCTGTGAGATCAACGCCGCGCTGGGTTCGCACGCCAACGCGGAATAAGGAGAGCTCCAGAGTGAGCGGTGTCAGTGCCGCGCGCGTGCCTTCCAAAAAAAGCAGGCGATAGTAGGCAACCTCAGCGAAAGCAGTCCGAGGCCGGAGCGAGCCATACCAGAGCCCGCCTTCGGCGCGCGTTCCAAAACGCGACCCGTGCTTGAGCGGGGGATAGCGAAACGGAGTGGTGAGGAGGAAGTGAAGCGACCTTCGTTCATCGAAGAGGGTGAGCGCTGGCTTAATTGACTCGATGAGTTGTTCAAGAACTTGCTGGTCGCTGTCCGAGCTCACGAGTTTTCGCGTGGCGATCAAGTGCTGTGCCTCCACAATGCGCCACGCGCTCCCACCTAGGCGACGTATTTGTGCTTCACCTTTGCAGTCCGCCCAGATGTCCGAGGCTTTCGTCACCAGGCACGCCACTCGCTCACTTTATACCCTGCCGCGCAGAGCATCTAAATATTCGGCCACGTGTACGAGGCCGTCCACTCGCTTCACCAAGCTAAGAGGAATTCCGCCAAGGTGCGCATTCTCCGCGCGCAGCCAAAGCCCCGCCTTTTCGCTACTGCCACCCACGAGCGTGTCCAGACTTCGAAAGATACGAAGCAACAGCAATGCTAGCTCGCCCTCTTTACTCTTTGGATCGATCGTCCGTGAGCGACCGAGTCGGGAAAGGGAGGCCTCGCTAACTCCTAACACCACGCTCAATTCCTTCTGCGAGAGGCTCCATTCCTCAGCGAGGCGGCGCACTGCCTCCGTGAGCACACGCCGCTCATCCACCGCGGCAGCCAATGGGGTGAGAGAAGGCTGCATCAAATGAAAAATATCTCAGTATTCTTGCATTTGCAAGGCTCTACGCCAGCGCGCTGCTCGGTTTCGAGCGCACTTCGGCGAGATGCCGCGTTCCTTAATGGATCTCGGCCGCAGGTGCGGAGCGCGCAGCCTTTCGAGTCTGAAACAGGAAGGTACCACCATGTCGAGTGGTGTTTGCGAATGACTCGCCGGAGGGGCTGTTCACAGGCCGAGCGTAATGCCGCGCAGCCAGCTCCGTCCGTACGGTAAAGTGGCGTGTTCGCGGCGTTAGGTTATCCCTACCTGAGACACCGTGGCAATTGATCACGTGCGCGTTAGTTGCGTCGCAACATCGGCGCGTCGAATGTGCTCGTTTGCCATCGAAAATCCTTGTCCGAACAGCACTCCCGATGTAAGCACACTCAACAGTTTATCCGGATCGTCAGTTGTTATAAGTTGGCTTAGGTGCGGGGCGAGGTGTTGTTTCAATGAATCGATGGACTTCCTATCACACGTTGAGAAACACCAGCCAACTCGGTTGGAGCGCCGTGTTTGCCGCACTCGCTGCTTGTTCATCCGCGGAGGGCGGTCTTCTGTTTAATCGGACAGGTGTGGCTGGAAGCGGAGGGAATGCCGCGGCGTCCGGAGGGAACGCGGCGAACAGCGGCGGGGTGAGAGCCTCCGGTGGCGCAATGCAGGCTTCCGGCGGCACTACGAACTCAGATTCGGGTGCCGCGCCCAGTCTGGGCGGAGCCCTGGGGAACGGAAAAATAGGCGGTTCTCCCGCTTCAACGGGCGGATTAGGCCAAGGCAGTGGCGGATTAGGCCAAGGCAGTGGCGGGGCTCCAAGCGGAGGCGCAGGTGGGCTCGCGATGGGTTCCGGCGCCGCCGCTACGGGAGGAGAGCTAGGCCAGGGAAGCGGCGGGGTGGCGACAGGAGGCTCAGGAACCGGCTCGGGGGGATCGCCCATGTGTCAACCGGGCCCGGATCGGTGTGATGGGCGTGACGACAATTGTGAGAGCGGCATAACCGACGAGCAATGCCCTGAGGATTGTTTGGGCGTGAGCGACGGCACCCGGGGCTACATGTTTTGCGAATTACCTGTCAATCGTGACCTTGCTCGCCAAAAATGCGAAGCAAGCGGCTTACACTTAACGTCCATTCTGAGCGCAGAAGAGAACAGTTGGGTGAGATCGACGGCGGATTCGCGCAATATCGAGGGGCTGTGGCTGGGCGGGGGAGATATCGCCACTGAGGGGAAATGGCTTTGGGAGGATAAGGTGCAGTTCTGGCAAGGAAATCAAACCGGGATGGCTATCAACGCCCTGTACGAAAACTGGGCTTCAGCGCAGCCCAAAGGCGACGTGGAGTCAAAAGATTGCGCGCGCATGCTGAATGGCAGCGGGTCATGGGACGCAATCGGCTGCGGCGCCGTCATCTCCGGGTTTGTTTGCAAGCTCGATTAACTCACAGCACGCTACGGTTTCGGGACTCTCAAGGTCTTAGGGCGCCGTTAGCAAGGCCGACTGATCCCGCGACCAGCATTGCAAATGAGACGCGAGCCCTGCTTGATCCCAGGGGCCCCCCAGGGCACGTTGTCGAAATTGGCGCTCAGATAGAGCTCTAAAAACGCAGCGCCCACGGGCGGTGGCGCAACCTAAGGTTTACGTTTGCCAGGTTCGGGGGCAAAGTTTGCAGGTGTTGCTCACGGATCGCCCGCGTATTTTCCGCTGTTTTTTTCTCGCGCTTTTAGCGTACTCATGGCTTTTGGCCAGTCCGCGCAGAGCCAGCGCATTTGTGTATGTCGTCCAGAAGGGCGAAACACTAGCGGCCATCGCTGAGCGATTCTACGGACGCGTGCAGTTCGAGAAGTTATTGGTGGCTGCCAACATGCTGGATTCGCAAGGCGGTTCGTCCATCGTTCCAGGCATGCGGCTTGAGGTTCCAGCCGTTAGCTACGAGCTGATCCAAGCTGGTCAAACCTGGGACAGTTTGGCGGAACGGCTGCTCGGGGCCAAAGACCGTTCGGATTTGCTCGCGCTCGGCAATGACAGCAAGCCGTGGTTGGCCCCCGACGAAGGAGCCGAGATTAAGATCCCCTACAACCTGCGCCTGATCGCCACCGAACGCGACACAACGATGTCTTTTGCCTATAAATTCTTAGGTGACAAACAGAAAGCTTGGGTTCTGGATCGCTACAATCATCTTTCAGGGAAACCGATCGAACGCGGCGATATCGTCCTGATCCCACTCTTTGAGTTGCCCTTAACCAAAGAAGGCATAGCCGGCGCCACAGCAGCTTCCGACGTCACGTGTCGGCAAGCACAGGGACAACAGCGCGAACTCCAGCTAGCCGTGACTCGCGAAATTCCGGCACTTATTTCTGATATCCGAGGCGCGCGCTACGTGGATGCGGTCGCGCGCGGGGTGCGCTTTCTCGCGCAGGGCAACCTCACCAAGCCCCAACGCGCGGTCATTGATCGGCAATTGCTGGAGGCCTATTCGGCGCTCGGAGCAGTGGGGCTCGCCATTGAGGCCTGCGGCAAATGGCTCGAAAATGATCCCAAGGCCACTCTCGATCCGAACGTGCTTGGCCCAAAGCTCCTGGCAGCCTGCCAACAGGTGCGCAAGCCGGCCCCGCCCAAGCCGGCCAACACACCCGCTGCGCTCAACCCAACCACTCGCTAAGAAAACCGCGCATGAGCCAAGCAAGCTTTGTACGAACGGGTCTCGATTGGGGCAGCCTTGGGCCCTTGCACCTCACGGCAAGGAGTGTCGCGTCAGGTCTCTACGCCGGTAGCCATCGCAGTCACCAGCGTGGCTCCGGCGTTGAATTCGGAGGGCACAGGAATTACGTGCCGGGCGATGATCTTAGATTTTTGGATCAGCGCGCCGCGCTCCGTCACGATAAATTGCTGATCCGGCAATTTGAAACAGATACGGATCGTGCGCTCAGATTGCTCGTGGATGCGAGCCCGTCCATGGGCTTTCATGGGCCCCAAGCCCGCGCTTCCAAGCTGGCTTATGCGAGTGTGATCGCAGCGGCACTCGGGCGTGTGGCGCTGGCAGGTGGTGACGCGGTAGCGCTCGATTGGTTATTTGGTGAGGGTGCCGAGCCTGTGCGTCTCCGTTCGGGCCTGCTCGCCTTCGAGAACCTCGTGCACAGCCTGGAGCGCGCCAACGTCGGGCAGGGTCGAGGCCTCACGCTTGAGCAATTCAAACGTTCCCTCGAGCCGATCGGACTGCGAAGCCGACGCGGTACCGTGATCGTGGTTTTCAGTGACCTGCTAGATTTGCCTGAGGGTGCGGCCGAACACCTGGCTCAGCTCGGCACGGGAGGTCGCTTTGTGCTCGTCATTCAGGTTCTCGATCCGCTGGAGGCTGAGTTCACGCTGGAAGGCCCCGTGCGCCTGAAGTCGCCGGAATCAGGCCTGATCGTAGAAACGAATGCAGCGGACGCGCGCGGCGCCTACTTATCCGCACTGCAGGAACTCACACTGAGTTTCAAGACAGCACTCGTCCGACAATCGGGCCAGCTCCTCCGCGCACTCACCAATGAGGAGCCGCTTCAGGTGGCACGCCGGGCTCTGAACCTGATCGCGGGAGCGCCGCGATGAGCTTCCTCACCGGTCTCGCCCTCCTCATTTCAGTCTTCGTGGCTGTGCCCGTCCTGGCGCACCTGCTGAAACGGGGGCGCGTTCAAGAGCAGATTTTTGCGCCAATTCAGTTGGTCCAACTCGCGCGCACCAGTGCTCGGCAACGTAGCCGGCTGGATGATCGCCTGTTTCTTCTGTTGCGTGCCTTGCTGATCCTGGCCCTCGCACTGCTCGGGGCAGCTCCTTTGGTGCGCTGCTCACGGGTCTCGTTGGCGCGCCCCTCAGGCGCCTCAGTCGCTTTGGCGTTGGTGATTGATGATTCGCTCAGCATGCGTGCGCTAACAGCTTCCGGAAAACCGCGCTTCGTCGAAGCAACCACTGCAGCTCAACAGCTCATCCTTGAAGCTCGAGAAGGGGACGCCGTAGCCATTGTGCTTGCGGGGGAGCCCGCGCGCCTCATGCTTTCCGCAACCACCGATCTAGCAGCCGTTCGTGCGGCACTCGGCAAGCTCAGCCAAAGTGATCGCGCGACAGATCTGGTAACGGCGGTTGAGATCGGTCGCTCAGCTGTGAAGCAGTTGAGCCACGCCGACAAGCGTGTGGTTGTTCTCAGCGATTTTGCCGGAGTTGCGCCGAAGGCGGGCGAGCCCCGAGTGTGGGCACCGCTCCCAATACTCCAGGCAAAAATCGACGATTGCGCAGTGATCAGTGCAGAAACCTCCAACTCTTTTGTGACCGCCCAGGTCGCGTGCACGAGCAAGAAGGCTGCAGTTGGGCGCCGGCTGATTGCGGTTGCGGGCAAGTCCGTCAGCTCCGAGCTGCGCGACGGCGAAGAACTCGGATCCAGCCCCTTGCCGGTGCAAATCGGTTTGAGTTCGGTCTCAATCAAGCTCTCGCGCGCCGCCAGCACCACGAACGTGTATCTGGATGGCACCGACGCTCTCAGCCACGACGACGCCGCACCCGCCACCACGCAGGCCGGGACGCTCTCGGTGGGTGTTGTCGTGGATAAGGCGCTAGGCTCCGTGGTCACCGGTGGTTCCACGATCTTGGAGCAAGTGCTGGGCGCGCTGGATGCAAGGCTCACGGTGCATCCTCTTTCAGGAGTCCCTGAAGCCGACAAGGAGCTCGACCTCGAAGATCTGCTGATCTTGGATGACCCGGCAGCGTTCACGCCTGAAATGCGCACGGCGCTGTCGGCTTGGCTTTCACGTGGCAAGCTCGCCGTCGCGCTCTTCGGGCCCCGCGTTGCAAATGCACAGCTGGGTTCAAGCTTCGAGCCCTTTTTCTCTGGAGGCGCCAGCTGGCAGAAGCCTGCGACCGGTCAGGGCCTTTTAGCAGCTTCAACCGCCTGGTTGGGGGAGGCCAGCGCAAGCCTGGAAAACCTGAGCCCACGCGGCGAGGTCGTGTTTTCGCCAGGGCCCAACGCAGAGGTCCAAGCCCGTTGGGAGAACAATCGCCCTTTCCTCTTTGAGCAAAAGGTCGGGCGTGGAAGTGCCTTCAGCTTGGGGTTGCCGGCTTCCGTCGATCAGAGCGATCTGGCCCTGCGACCAGGGTTTGTCGCGCTACTTGATCATTTTGTTCGCCTCGCGTCGGAGCGCACGGGGCCGCGCGTG
>Ga0105046_10015500_pt1 | contig 11713 bp, 11 predicted proteins | sample MAT03_FD_78385 | JGI IMG/M metagenome (GOLD analysis project Ga0105046, IMG submission 78385) | Freshwater microbial communities from Lake Fryxell liftoff mats and glacier meltwater in Antarctica - MAT-03 (megahit assembly) | ecosystem: Environmental > Aquatic > Freshwater > Ice > Liftoff...
CTACGCTCGAATGAACCTCATTGGCAGGTAAGGCGAACATCGCCAGGAGAGTGGATTTATGACTAGCCGAACCGTTGGGATACGCCTCTTCGCTGCGTTGCTGCTCTTTGTAACGTTGGCGGGAGCGACGGCGCAGGTGTCGGCCCAGGATTCTGGCGAAGGCGTCAGCACGACCGATCTTCTTTCTGCTTATGTATCCGTCAGCTGTTCAAGCGACGCAGGAACAACGAGTTGTAGTTTCACACCGGTCGACACTTCTGCTGAGTCTCTCTTTATTCCGGACTCGGTCTTGTGTTCCACTGTTATCTCGACCAGCGCATCGTTTGTTGAAGGCGGGTTGTATCAGGAGCTGTCCGGCGGTGGCATATTCGTTCAGCTCGATGGGATCGTTTCAGCATCTGGTGGCGCGACATACGTACTCAGTCAGGGTGGTCTCTCTTCCGATACCGCTGGTGACGGACTTGCCTGCAGTTCGAATGGCGACGTTGGCTCCGGAGATGAGACCATTAATGAAGAAGTAACCGAAGAACCCACCTCTGAACCGGAGACTGGAGAGGTGACGCCCGAGGCGTCTCCCATTGTTGAAGTGACTCCAGACGCGGGTGAAGGCATCGGTAACATTGATGGCCAGGCGCCCCGGGATCGGGAAGTCGTCAGCGAAACCCAATCAGAAGTTCAGGTTGCTCCGGTCGCAGACGTCACGGTAGGCGCGGTCGTCTACAACTGCACAACAGACCCGGCCGGGGCTGACCCTGGGACCGTCGGTACTTGCACTCTTGCCTCAGGTGTCACCATTTCCGTTGCCGTGGGTGGAACGCCCACCGGTAGCGACTCTACGTCGGGTAGCGGGACTGTTTCATTTCTTGTACCGGGCGGAAGTGCCCTCGTCTTTACTGAGGACACGTCGACCTTGGCGACCGGCTTCCAGCCGCTGTATGGCTCAGATGCCTATTTGACGGCATCTGAAGGCGCAAGCGTGACGTTCGTCAATATCACAGAGACCATTGCAGGACGGCTACAAATAGTCAATGGCTCTTGCCCGACCTCAGGCGAATCACGCACCGAGTTCAGGGTTATCGAACCCAGAAGCGTGGCCGCGGCTTCGACGCTATCCTGCTCGGCAACGGGTGGCACGATCTTTCAGATTTACGGTGGTTCCCTTGGCCCAGATGGCATTTCGGTTGTGACCGGGAGTGATGGTGCATGGCGCGGGTATCTGCCTCCAGCCATCTACACCGTGGTCGACGATTCTGAGGAGTCGGCGGACGTGACGGTTATCGCCGATGATGTTTCGCTCGTGATCGTTGTCGATTACATCTCTGCTCCATTGGGAGTTCTCAACGTCTCGCGATTCGATTGCACGGACGAATCTAACTCGGGTGTGGAGATCAGCTTCTCGGGTCAACAACCGGAGGAGGCGAGCGATACCGACTGCGAGGCCTCGGATGGCGACATCACGATCGAAGTTCAAGCAGAAGTCAGCACCGCGAGTACGATGGCCTTCTCTCTCGGATCCGATGGCGTAGCAGAAGTGGAGTTACCCAGCGGATCGTATATTCTTACTGACGACTTCACGGGAGAGCAGGCGGCATTTACGTTGGACGCCGGCACTCGCGTCTTCGCGTCCATCGCGGACATCGCGTTGAGTGACGATGGTGTTGGGCCTGGCGGCGGCAACGGTGGGGACGGTGACGGAGACGGCACCGGTAATCCTGGCGGCGGCGATGGTTCCGGCGGTGGCAATAATGGTGGCGGCGACGGCACCGGCAGTCCTGACGGCGGTGATGGTTCAGGCAATGGCAACAACGGCGGCACCGGCACCGGCACCGGCACCGGCGTTGGCGATGGCTCAACGAGCGGAGGTGTCGACGCAGGAACGACTGAAGACCTCTCCGATGACGCTGAGATCGCAGCCGTGAACGCACTACCGGCCGCCGGAGTTGCTGCCCCAGTCCGTCAGCCTGGCGTTGATTTGGGACTCTTCTCGCTTATTGCGATTACCCTTGCACTCGGTGCCGTCGCAACTCGCCGGAGATTTGGGCGCGACCCAAGGTAGCTACGTTTCAGAAGAGTTCGAACGTACAGAGAACCCGTTGTCACTTCCAGGAGTGACAGCGGGTTTTTTTGCTCCTCGACCATAACCCTGCAGCAAACGACGTCGGTCGGAGTAGGCATTGAATCGAATCAGCGATCGTTTGGCGCTCGACGATCGGCAACGTGTGAAATCATCAGCGAAATAGTCGACTACAACGATTGATCCGGGAATCGCTCGCTCAACCGACCGGCGAGATGAATCAGTTTGATCCCATTGATCGTTTTGACATAGTTCGGAGAGTTCGAGTGTGGTCACCGATTGCTCGCCGTTAACGACCACCATCGCGGTCCTTCTCCGTGGATTGGTGGATACGAATGGAAACTCGCCGCTTCAGGAGGTGGCGAAAGAAGCGGAAAGCGCGGTACGATATGCCGTCGGCACACACGATGTCGCCGTGACCCCGTAGCTCAATTGGCAGAGCACCGGACTTTTAATCCGATGGTTTTGGGTTCGAGTCCCAACGGGGTCACCATCAGGACTCGCTCCCCAGATACCATTTCCTCTTCGAGTGGATACCGCGCTCCGTTTTTGAATCTAGCTCCGATTTTGGGCCCAGATGCAGTTATGAGGCAAATCGGAGTGGTGTTCAGTTGATCCACTGAGTTCGCTTGATTGAAGTGTCTTAGTTTCGATCGCGGTTCACCGCATAACCAGCCCACCTACCGTAGATTCTGTTGTGCAAATTGGCGAAGAACTCCCGGACATTTAACAACTGGATAAGGGTGAAAGACGCGCTTCGACCACGTTTGCCGATGGACCGAGACGCCCGAAAACTCTCGAAAAGAGTCGAATTCGGAACATAAACTCCCTTTCCGGGCTGCGGAACTCATTCAGTCATCGCTCGAGAATGAACTTCTCAAATCCGCGACAACCTACGGTCCGAACGACGAGGGAGTTCAACGCCAGACGGGAAGTGTTCACTCCACATTTGAACGAAGCTTGCGCAAATGCGTGTGATGGTTTTGGGAGTGAAAGTGCTCATAGTGGATTTCCACTCTCGTGCCAATCGTTGCCCAGTAATACAGCCATTGAGCGACATCAAGCGGCAGATACACCCACGTGACTCATCGGCGTGCTGAAGTTGTTGTGCCAATAGGTGCCATGTGATGCATGGCCGTAGTTGGTGAACTACATCACCCATGGACCGCGCGGCACGTTGTAATACTCACCGCCGATTATCCCCTCCATGTCCCGCGATTCGAGTTTGCTCAGGATTGAGAAGGTGCCAGTCGGAGTTTCAAACCCGGTCTTTCCAGTACTCACGTAGCTTTCAAGAACGCTCACATCGCCCTGCCATGCGATCAGATACTGCCAACTGAGATTGATCTCGATCCAGCGCTCGGCGTTTGAATCGGGCTGTGGTGCATGAGGGGCAGGAGGTGTGTGGAGCGATTCGCCGTAGGTCGGTACATTCCCCTGAGGAGCGGGATCGAGATTGAGATGGCGCAGTTCCGCGATGGTTCTTCCCACCGACACCTTGAACGCTCCGAGTTTCGGATCCCAGAAGAGCTGCCCCGCTCGAAAAGCTGTTAGACGCGATCGGAGAACCGGTATTCCTCGGTGAGTGGATTGCCCAAGAACGATGTCTCACCCGTTGACTCCCAAATGTCGTGGAATTCCAGGCGGACCGTTTGTTTCGTCGCGTCGATAAACTGCCTATCAGTAGTGAGGCTATCGATCAAAGTGGGATCGACTGGTTTGGTTGCGTCGATGAGAGGTGATCGCGCTTTCTGATCGGAACTCTTTACGGCGTCTAGTTGGGTCTGGAGCAACTCGGCGCCAATGTCGCCAACATGGACCAGCCGCCCTTCGTGATCGCATTCGGGCCAGTACTCGAACCGGGCAAATTCAAAGTATTGAACAATGTGATCTGATTCGGTCAATGCTTCGGTAAGTGACAGGCCGATGAGGTTGGCCCCTCCCCAATCCCGCCACGCGTCGAGGAAAAGTCCGTCGATTGGTGCCCGGTCGCAGGAAGGTAAACCGTGGTGGGCACCGACCAATCTGTCTGAGCGTAGGAACTCGTTGGTTACAGAAAGCTGACCGTCATGGAGAGTGACAGGCATAACAGAATCAGAAGAGCAACAGGTGGATGATGTCTCATGACGACACGTGACTTCTTAGCGGGCAGCCGCTTGCGGTCGAGCCCGAATCAAACTCGTTGGACCTCCCAATCTCACCCTCCGAAGAAATATCGCAGGCCCGAGAGGTATTCCTGTATCGATGATCGTGAGATGAAACAACGAGGGTGTTGAACGGGGCTAGACAGCATGACAACGCTGTCCCATTCACGAGTGACGACCGACGCGGTTTATCCCACTTCCCAAAATGAAGAGATCAATTCTCTGTATTGAGACGCTGCTTCGTGTTTCCTTGCCAAAGCGGTGACTCCATTTGATCGCGATTAGCAGGGATGCAATTGGTGGAGGAGTGGTTGGTATCACATCCGCCAGTGCGGTTCGTGCGAAGAGAAGCAAACGGTTCTCGCATTTCTGCGACTGAGTGGAATGGAATGAGTTGTGGTTGATCGAAGAACGTTGCTAAAGGGATCAGTTGCCTATGTGGGATCCCTGCAGTTCCGGCCCGGCATAAATGCGGTGGGTGCGGACGAATCAGAATTGTTCCTTGTCACCAGTTCGGGATCGAACACCGTCGAATTCGTGAATGGAGTAGCCGGTGAGTACTCGACATTGGAGGTCGGGGCTTCGCCCTGGGGATTGGCTCTTGGACCGGGCAGGATCGCGTTTGCAGCGACTGGGGAGGGTGTTGCAGAATTCGACACCCTCCATCGCCGATTGAACTCAGTCACACCGTATTCGTCCTGGAGCGGCGAAATCAGTTACGGGGAGTATCGACCCGCTGGAATGGGAATCGCAGTCGCCCCGGACGGTTCCACGACCTATACCGGCGTCTACCTACCCGAAGGTGACAGCCTCCTCGAAGTAATGAACGTCGAGTCAAAACAGGTGGTGGCGGCAGTTCCCATTGGATTGAGACCCTTTCAGGTGCTCGTGAGCAAAGATGGCGCATTTGTTTTCACGATCGATCACGACAGCTACTCGGTCACCGTGCTGGATACTGATACGAAGAAGACCGTGACGCGCAAGGTCGCTCCGTTGGGTGACGTGAACGGTTTGAATGGATTCGGAAAGCCGCATTACGCCGCGCTCGCCGAAAACGGCGATCTGCTGCTGCCATTCCAGGGTCAGACACTGCTGAGAGTTGACCCCTTGACCGGCGAGTCGAGTTTGAAACCGCTTACGGCGAACACACACCAGCACGGCATTGCTCTCTCCCCGGATGGCTCGTTGGCGGCGATTGTTGGCACAGGCGCGGCTGGCGGTGCAACCAACGGGCCTTCGTTGACCATTCTCGAAATTGAAACCGGCACCGAACAGATAGTTCCACTCGATCGCCAGCATGAGCAGGCAATCTGGAGTCACGACAGGCGTCGGGTCGTCTTGACCGGAGGGTACACTTTCGGCGCGGGCGGGTGGAACGGTCTTACTCTCTTCGATTTCGAAACCGAAAACATCACTGAATGGGAATTGGGATCGCTGCCGCTCGAAATCGCCAGGCTTCCGTCGGGCGGCAGTTCAGGCTAATCAGAGAGTGTCGCGGAGTGCCTCCGTCAATTCTTTGCGGAGTCCGAGAAAAATCGGCGTATCAACGTGTGTGAACTCTCGAACCGCGGCCGCCCGGAGACGCTGCACCATCTGAATGAGAATAGCCGGATCATCATCTTCCAGCGCGACCACGAACTCTTGGTCGGCAATGCCAAACGAGCTAACCGTATTCGTTTGCACGGATGGAAATTCGTTGCCCATCTTCCCGTGTTCGATCATGAGCTGCCGACGCTCTTCGAATGGCAATAGATACCAATTTGGGGTTTTCGTGAAGGGATAGACACTCAGATAGCGTTTCGGGGCCAATCCTCGCATGAAAGCTGGTCCATGGTTCGGATCGTATTGTGAAGTAGAGGCAGAGCCGAGATACGCGTGGACCAGATCGATCGACTTCGCGGCCGGCGAATGGTGGAGTGCCGCCCCGAGTTCCTGAAACGCCGCGGGATCCTTGGCGACGAGCCAGAGTATCAGATCGACACCTGCGCTCAAACCGACCGTTGAATAACTCGCGCGCAATTCGACAGCGGACTTCCGAGACTCAAGAGCTTCATCAATGGAATGAATTGCGTCTACCCGGTCCGATTCGCTGAGCCCATGTCTTGTCGCGTTGGCTTTGTATAGCCAGAAGGTCGTGAATGCCGACGTGGCGGAAGAAGCAGGCGTCGAACTCAATTGGGGACTCCTTCAGGATGTGCTTGTGGCTGCAACAAGAGTTGGTCAAAACGGCGAGCAATGTGAGATCTGACTGGAAGCAACGAGCTGTTTGGCGCAATCGGTCGCACTTCGAGTGATATCGGGCAAACCGACACCATCGTATGGACTGCCAATGATGGAAACGTTCGGGGGCAATGATGCCCGTACCGATTTGATTCGATCGAGATGTCCGACATCGTATTGCGGACTTCCCGCGGGCCAGCGGGTGACACGGGTGAAGAGTGGTTTTGCGTCGATACCCATCACTTTTGAAAGCAGGGAAATCGCTGACTTGATGAGATCCGGTTCATCGAGAATTATGGTCGAGGGACTGCGGTAACCTCCAAAGAAGAGTCGAAGCAGAGTCCAACTCTCGGGCGCGCGTCCCGGGAACTTCTCCGACGCAATCGTCATCGCGTTGAACTCAGCTCCCTCCCTGGCCGGGATAACGAGCCCATATCCCTTCATCGGTCGGTGAATCTCATTCTTTCGAAACGCCATCGAGATGGTTCCCGCTGTCTCTGTCCGAAGTGTTGAGAGTTGACGTGACGCATCCGGAGCAGTACATCTGATGATCCGGGCCGCCGCTTCTGCGGGCGCGGCGAGAACGACCCACTTCGCCGTGACCGGATTTCCGTCCTGGAACTCGACTGAGTACATTCCGGCTGCCGTTCGCGAGAGTCCGCTCACCCGGCAAGCTGTTCGACTGATATGTTGAGTACGACGCGCGAGCGCATCGACAAGCGTAGCGGTGCCGACCCGGAAGGATTCGAACAGTGGTGGTGCCGGTTTTCCGGTCTGGACTCGATTTGCTCGCAACCCGCGGATTACACTCCGATGTCCCGCCTCCAGCTCCAGAAACTGCGGGAAGGTGGCGGCGACACTGAGGTGTTGAGGATCGGCGTTGTAGATTCCCGCTACCAACGGCTCCGCGATCCAGTCGAGTACCCCAGTCCCAAGACGTCGGCGAACAAACGAGGACAGGGATTCATCCGGTGACCCCGAGTGGGAAGGTTTCACGAGATCGCCTGCTGCCCTCAGTTTTTCTAACGGTCCGAGTAAGGAACTTCGGGCGAACGGGATCGCTTTGGTGGGGGCGATTAATCTGATTCCGTCTGGAAGATCGTGAAGAGTTCCCTGTTTCATTAGCTGGACTGGAAAGGCGGATCGATTGATCGGGATGATCTCATCGCCCAATCCAAGTTCGATGGCGAGATCACGAGCCCACGGTTTCTGCGCGAGATAGGCGTCTGGACCGGCTTCGACGATGAAACTGCCGTGTTCCGTTTCCACACGCTCGGTCAGAACTTTGCCTCCGATGCGATCAGTTGCTTCGAACAGAGCGACACGGAGCCATGGCGCGTCGCAGATAAGACGATATGCGACCGACAGACCGGCGATCCCTCCACCCACGATCGCGACATCGAAGCTGTCCCAGGTTTGCGCCACGTTAGTTCCCCGAAGTGGGGGTGTGAACGAACTCGACCAGTCGTTTTACGTTGTCGGTCGGGGTTTCTGGCAGAATGCCATGGCCGAGATTGAAAATATGCCCCGGCACACCTGCCGCATCGGCCAATACCCGTTGAGCGCGCTCCTTCAGGGCATCCCACGATGCCAGCAGCGCGATCGGATCGAGATTTCCCTGGATCGCGATATCAGGCCCGATCCGTTCTCTCGCATCCGGCAGGGAGATCCGCCAATCCGCGCCGATCACATCTGCTCCACTTGTGCTCATGAGACCAAGTAGTCCCGATGTGCCGACACCGAAGAGAATGATCGGAACACCGGAGCGCTTTGCGATTTCGATGGTCCGTTGCACATATGGCAGGACATGGGTTTCGTAATCCCAAGGACTGAGTTCACCGCACCAGCTATCGAAGAGTTGAAGCACATGAGCACCACTCGTGGCCTGAGCGTAAAGGTACTCTCCGGCGGCGGTGCTGAGTTTGGTCATCAGTGCGCGCCAGAGTCCCGGTTCGTTCATCATGAGCGCTTTGACGCGTTTGAGGTTCTTACTCGGTCCTCCTTCGATCGCATAGCTTGCAAGTGTGAAGGGAGCGCCACTGAAGCCGATCAATGGAATGCCAAGTGGATCGAGTTCGGTACGAGCGAGGCGGATCGCTTCCAATGTGAAAGGCAGCGACTGCTCGGGAGTCGGAATTCGCAGTCGTTCGATATCATCGGCAGACCGGATTGGATTATGAATCAACGGACCCTCGCCCTTGATGAACTCGAGCGAAAGCCCCATGCCTTCAAGAATCGGGAGGATGTCCGCGAAGATGATTGCCGCGTCGAGCGCGAAAGCGTTGATCGGTTGTAGCGTCACCTGACAGGCAAGTTCTGGCTGTTTAATGATGTCGAGAATGCCCCAGCGTTCACGCAAAGCGCGATACTCGGGCATGTAGCGTCCTGCCTGACGCATCAACCAGATTGGAGTTGTGTCAACCTCCTCCCGGCGGCAGGCTCGAAGGAAATTGTTCGAGCCGGGATCGACTCCGTGATTCATCGAGTGTCCATCCATCGTGAGACATCCTTCGCGAAGTAGGTGAGGATCATGTCGGCTCCAGCCCGCTTGATTCCGATCAACGCTTCCTGAGCCGTCCGGTCGAGATCGATCCAGCCGTTCGCGGCTGCGGCATGGATCATGGCGTACTCACCACTGACCTGATATGCCGCGACCGGTACGGAAAAGGAGCGCCTGATGTCGCTGAGAACATCCAAATACGGCAATGCGGGCTTGACCATCACGATGTCCGCACCTTCCTCGATATCGAGCGCGGCTTCCTTAAGTGCTTCGCGGCGATTTCCGGGATCCATCTGGTACTGGCTGCGATCGCCAAACTGAGGCGGGCTCTCCGCTGCCTCCCGAAACGGTCCATAGAAACCGCTTGCATACTTCGCCGCGTAACTCATGACGAGAACATGACCGAAACCTGCCCCATCGAGCGCAGACCGGATACTTCCGACCATGCCGTCGATCATTCCAGACGGGGCGATCACGTCTGCACCCGCCTCGGCATGAGCGATTGATGATCTTGCGAGCAGCGACAATGTCGGGTCATTGAGCAGGTACCCATGTTGCAATCGGGCGTCGAAGTCATCGCTGTCGGAGTGGTTGATTGCGCCGCAGTGTCCGTGATCGGTGTACTCGCACATGCACATATCCGAAATCACGATCATGTCAGGTGTACGTTGTTTGATCGCGCGAATCGCTCGCTGCACAATCCCGTTTGAGTCCCAGTTTCCTGAACCGAGCGAATCCTTATGCTCGGGAATGCCAAAGAGCATGATCGCCGGAATTCCGAGCCGCTCCGCCACCGCGACCTCTTCCACCAGCCGATCAACCGACCATTGGAACTGACCTGGCATCGATCGGATTGGGATTTGCAACCCTTCTCCCGGCCGAACGAATAACGGGAAAATGACATCGGCGGTTGTGACGAGCGTTTCTCGGACCATGCGTCGAATTCCGGGCGATTGCCGCAATCGTCTCGGCCGAACTGCCGGATACGTTGCCGTCGTCGTGAGCTGTGAGCGGTAGAGATCCAATGCCATTCAGTTGCTCCTTGTTACCAGGACGGGCGCATCGCGGCGAGTGTTGAAATCAGTGAAGGAACCGTAGGTTCGACCGAGGCTGATACGTGTCGAAAACGTCGTGCGCGCGCGGTTTCCGCAGAGCTCGAACCCATACATACGGCCGGGAGATCGACGATCGAATCGGACCAACCTTCGTCTTTCTTAAGTCGCGTGATGAAGCCATCGACGGTGGATGGGCTGGTGAATACAATTGCGTCGATCGTCTCTGCTCTTCGGAACATTGCGGGCAGATCGTCACCACCGCAACCCGAGACCGTGCTGTACGCCGCAACAGTTGTCACTTTTCCACCGCGTTTTGAGAGCAGTTCGGCTGTCTCGGGTCGCGCGATATCGGAAACAGGCAATAAGAAGCGCTTCCCTTCGACGTTCGGAATGGCTCGGGCGAGATCCGCACCCGTCTGAACCTCTGGAACGATGTGCACGTTGACACCGAGTAGGCGCTCGGCTGCGGTTCTCGTCGCCGGACCAACGGCGGCGACGCTGAACCGTTGATTTTCGGGGACGTCGATCCCGATGCTAACCAGGGCCTGGACAGCGTTGACACTGGTCAGAAGCAGCCAGTCGTATGAGCCGTCTGCGAGGTCGCGAAGCGATTGCCTCAGTTCACTTCGATCGTCGGGCAGCTTGATAGCGATGCACGGGTAGGAAATGGGGATCGCACCGGCCGATCGGAGGGCGATACTCAGTTCGTCCGCCTGATGCAGTGCGCGCGTGTTGACCACTCGTCGTCCAGTCAGCAGCCTGCTCATTCGTGGTCACCGAGCAGATCAGCAGCGCCAAGGGCAAGGGCATTCTCTGCCAGGCAAATTCCACGATCAATAGCCGTCTGCAAATCCAAGCCCTGACCAGTGGATTCGACGTCTATCTGACGGGAACCATCGGTCGCGATCACACGTCCTCGGAGGTTGAGAGCCCCACCCTCAATCGTTCCGTGCGCGGCAACGGGTGTTGAGCAACCGCCACCCAATCCGGACAGAAATGCTCGCTCCGCTGCAGTCGTGCACTCGGTTTCAGAGTGGTTGATCGCTCTCAAGAAGTCACGCGACCCTGCATCGTCGCGACATTGCACCGCGAGCGCTCCTTGTCCCGGCGCCGGGAGCATGAGTTCGAGCGGCAGTTGTTCAGCAGCGATGTCGGTCAGATCGAGCCGAGCGAGACCGGCCCGAGCCAGGACGATAGCGTCATACTGGCCGGTTTCAGCCAACGCCTTTCTAATTCTGGTTTCGACGTTGCCGCGAATAGAACAAGTCACCAAATCCTGACGATATCGAAGCAATTGAGCGCTGCGTCGAAGACTGCTTGTGCCGATCCGCGTGCCGTGCGGCAACTGCGATAGCGAGCTTCCTGATCGGCTGATCAGCATGTCTTCGACCGCCGCCCGCTCCGGAACGGCGCCGATGACAATTCCGGTGCGCGAGACCACAGGCAGGTCTTTGAGACTATGCACTGCAAAATCGATCGACCCGTCAAGCAAAGCAGTCTCGATCTCTTCGGTGAAGACGCCTTTGCCTGCCATGAGTGGCAATGGCGTTTCAAGCTGCCGGTCGCCGATGGTTGAAATCTGCACAATTTCGACGCCGATGCCGGGATACGCGACCTTGAGGAGATCGATCACGATCCTGGTCTGACGTTGGGAGAGATTGGATGCTCGGGCACCGACCCGGAGCCTGTTCCCGATCATGATCACCTCGACCAGGGATCA
>Ga0105046_10015501_pt1 | contig 11712 bp, 6 predicted proteins | sample MAT03_FD_78385 | JGI IMG/M metagenome (GOLD analysis project Ga0105046, IMG submission 78385) | Freshwater microbial communities from Lake Fryxell liftoff mats and glacier meltwater in Antarctica - MAT-03 (megahit assembly) | ecosystem: Environmental > Aquatic > Freshwater > Ice > Liftoff...
AGGTATATACCAGATGATGTGGCTGCATTAAGTTTTACGTCTATCCTTGTATATGGCAAATTTGCAGGGGATACCTGCTGATGCACCTTTCTCCCTTTTGAATTATACACAATCAGAGTTAATTGCTCATTCACAAGATTGTAATAGCGTATCCAAAACTGACCATTGTTCGGATTCGGTGCCACATAGAACCGTTCTGATAGTGCAGCACTTAATACCAAATCTCCGGATGTAGCTACACAACCATTCGGATCTGTATAGGTAGCCTTGTATGTTCCTGCATCATCCACTGTCAGATTTGATAAGGTACCTGTGGTTACCGTCGGTACCCTTGCTACTCCATTTTTAAACCAGGCAAAAGTTCCACCTGTTGGATTTACGCTGGCAACTAAACTTGTTGTTTGAGTCGGTAATAATATGGGTGGGTTGGAAGCGGTTAAATTTATTGTTGGTAATGGGTTTACATATAAGGATGCAGGATTAGAAATTATCGATGTACATAATCCTATCACATTCACCCGGTATGTATTGGTGTTCATACTTTGCGTTACTGCAGTAAAAGTCAGTGATGAACCTGTTTGACCTGCTATATTCGTCCATACTCCTGATAGGAATTGCTGCCACTGATAGCTTACAGCATTGCTTGCACTTACACTGAATATCGCTGTAGACGTTGCACATACTGTTCTGTTAGCAGGCTGTGTACCTATAACTGGTAACTGGCCATCCGTCACCGTTACATTGAATGTACAGGTAGATGAATTACCACATGCATCTACAGCTGTTACTGTTACTGGTGTTGTACCCATTGCAAATACACTGCCCGATGCTGGCACCGACGTAATCGTTACAACACCTCCACAGTTGTCGGTAGCAGTTGGTGTAAACGTAATTACTGCTGTACAAGATCCTATCGGTGTTGCCGCTGCGATATTTGATGGACAGATAATGACCGGTGCTGTCTGATCATTTACAGAAATTATTTGTGTGCATTGTGCAAAACTGCCACAGACATCTGTTGCACGGTAAGTCCTGGTTATTGTATACCTGTTTGCACAGGTTTGTGCACTGATAACATCACCCACATGCGTTATTGTTACAATACCACCGCAGTTATCAGATACCCCTGTTACCGAAGTAATATTAGGAACAGGTACCAGGCTGGTACAGGTTACTGTAACAGCTGCCGGACAGGTTAATGTTGGCGGCGTGATATCATTTACAGTTATTATCTGTGAGCAAACTGCAGAATTACCACCGGCATCTGTAGCCCGGTAAGTTCTTGTAATGGTATATCTGTTTGCACAGGTTTGAGCACTGATGACATCTCCCTCATGAGTTACTACAACGCCTGAACAATTATCACTTGCCGTTACCGATGCAATGTTGACAGCAGGCACTGCACTTGCACAGCTTACCGTTACATTCCCAGAACAGGTAATTGTTGGATTTATATTGTCAGTAAATAAAATATACGCAACCGGGGCATCATGATCTGAGATACGTTCAGGACGATTAGCATCAGTTCTATACACTTCTGGAAAATCAGCGTCAACTCTTGCAATGCTAAAGCGGCTGATTTTACTTGCTAAATTGGAACTTACCAGTATATGATCCAACACCTGGGCACTTCCGCTAAAACTATACGTATAGCGTTGAGCTGCCGGATATGTTTCAACTAAATTAGTAAGATTAGGATTGACCAAATCCGGCGAGGCTACTACAACATCTGATGCAGGGGTTGGTGTGCCTTTGATAGTTCCCATCAAATCTACATACCCATCGCTGAACTCAAATGCATTATAATCTCCAGCGGAAATAATATAAGCTGTTGGATTACTTGTTTGAAATCCTTGTATCAGATTGGCAAGAAATTCTGCCTGTGCTTTTCGTTTTGCTCTTACACGGGTACCAGTTGACCCCACATCATCAATACCATTAAGCGAACGGAGGTGGTTAACAATTACAGTTATATACTCAGGAGTTGTACAGCCAGGTTTTGTAAACGTTGCATTCATTACCAAAGGGGGTCTGTCATTGAGCAAAGCAGGTAAACCTGTTGTTGGATCAGTATAGGTTGTCGTTAATCCATATTGCGTAACAGTTGTAACATTTACTCTTGCAGGTTTAACCAGGAATCCCACATCAATACCTCCCACATCATTACCTTCCGAAAGATAGGCTTGATAGTTTGGACTGGGATTACCGGCAGCTACAGCATCAGCGTTTACTTTTGTGGCAATAGCTTGTAATACGACAAGTTTTTCAACTTCAACAATACAAAGGATATCAGGTGTGCGGAGAACATTGCGGATAGCCAATGAAACTTTATTCAGGCGGTTGTTATAAGCTGTTGTTGTTAATACAGCATCTCCATTGGGGTCATTAATATCATCATAAAACCTTTCAATATTAAATGATGCTACCGTCAGTTCATCAGCCGTCTGTGCAGGAACTGCCGTAAAGGTTAATCCGTTATTGCTGACAACAGGTGTAATGGAAGGGTCAATGTCAATAGTATAAACACGGCTTCTGTAGTCAAGAGGGCCGACTACATTTGTAAGGACAGCACCGGTAGCTACATCAATAGCAGCACTTCCGATTGAATTACTTCCGACACCAATCAATTCAGGATTTGCATCCCAACGGGGAACAGTTACTGGTGCACCGGGTGGTAAAGGATCAGGTTGTTCAACACCTGGCTCACGGAACGGCCTGGCCACACCAGTAATAACACCATAGAAGAATCCATTACTAACTGAGGTTGCAGCTGATTCGGTTTTGTTTCCCTGGGTAGGTGCAACAACTGTCATTGAATTTACCTGTACCCTCATACTTTCAAATTTTTCTAACTGGTATAGACCACCGGCCGGATTAGTATTTGCACTTGTCAGCACAATTGCTGCCGGTAAAGGGTTGCCGGTACTTAAAACTGTTACTCCCGGAGAAATGATTTCTGTTTGAGATGGACTGTTAGGATCAGTAGAAGGAATAAATTCTACAATTGTTCCGGTTACACAAACCCGGTTTCCGATTACTGCTGCAGCTGGCGGCGCACTGGATGTAAAAACAAAAATTCCTTCCGACGTATTAGGGTTGGCATCTGTATTTGCATCTGGTGTTTGCATAAAAAAACCATTCGACCGTACACCTGTTACTACTCCGCTTGTTGTCTCCACATTTCCCACAAAGGGGGAGGCATTACTAGTTCCCTGTATTTCTGCTATTGTATGGGTGGGTGGATTGCATGGGGCATTGATTATTGTAATAGCAAATGCTTTAGAGGAAGTTGCAGAGGCTCCATCGGTAACCTGCACAGTGAAATTAAAAGTACCGCTTGCTGTTGGTGTGCCGGTAATAGCACCCGAAGTTGCTAAAGAAGTACCCGTTGGTAATGTACCGCTCAACAAAGAAAAGGCGTATGTTGGTGTACCACCGAAAGCCAGAATAGTTTGGCTGTAGGCCATACCTATAGTTCCTCCGGCCAAAGGTGAGGAAGTTGTTATTGATAAGGGACCTGCTGTACCGCTGGAAGTAATATTTATATCATCAATACCCACCCACTCATCACTCCCTGTTGCATTGGTACTCATGATGCGGACTTCAACCTGTGGCTGATTATTACAGGCTATTGGCAGAGTAACATCTACTGCTGTTACCAATGTAGCAATGCTGGGTCCGGTAGTGGCATCTGCTATATAGCCGGCTGCAAAGTTGGTAAAATTTCCAGTGCTGCCAATTCTGTATTGCAACGCAACTTGTTGTACAGCATTATCTGCTGTACCATCAATATCCCGTACATTGTATTGAACCCTTACGCTGCTTTGGCTTGTGGTGTTTAAATAAATGATAAGATGAGGTGCATCTGCCGTACCAGAACCCTGCAAGGCAATAGTGGGGTTTGGTATGCCATCAAATTCTGCCACGCCTCCATTGCTAATAGTTGTATTGCTTTGATTAGCTATCACATCCAGGTCATTAGCTACTGATGATGATCCTGTCAATAGAGTTTGAGGGTCTATACCGGTTGCAGTAGTTATATCCTGTCCCAAAAAACCCTGAATGCTGGCTACCCCTGCCCAGTTATCATTTGCTGTTATTAATGTGGTGTTAGTCCAGTTTTGTGTGAAGGCTCCACCGGACAAGGCATAATAATTTGTATCGTAAATTCTAAAAGAAAAAGTGATAATAGCAATAGCTAACAGGCAAAGCTTTCTCATAAACAACAGTTTTATTTTTAGTGACAAAAAATATCGCTTTATTACAACAATGTAAAATCATGTAATCTTTTCAACATAAGTAATAAAGCATGTTATCAGATTATTATCTGGCTTTTGATAAAGTGAGGATTAATTATAAACGATGGGGCTAAGCTAAGAATTTTTTTTTATGTTGTCATTCTGAAAAGCAACAGGCATTTTAATAGATATACAGAGTTGATTTATCAGGATTGAGAAAACCGGAAATCGATAACCATCAGTTGCAGGCTCCTTTCGCCATTCCATTCATTCATATCGATGGTAAAAACAATATCGACCGGCTGTTCCAGCAAGCGAAACTTATCAGCCATGCCAAAGCCAATACCAGTAATAGTCATATTATCCTGCTTTATAGAAAAACGGATATGTTGTTCTTTTACAATTTTTGACCAGCCGCTATCCGTCACTTTTTTTACTACAAATACTGGCCGGAGATTTTCTGGTCCAAAAGGCTCCATCTGGCAAATAATATCGTAGAAAGATTGTTTGATGTCTTTTAAAGTAATTTCTGCATCTATTATAATCTCTGGTACTAATAATTCGGGAGGTATGGTGGATGAAACTACTTCTTCAAATTTCTCTCTGAAAGCATCTACCTGGTTCAATTCCATAGTCATACCAGCAGCAGCAAAATGACCGCCATAGCCCAGCAGGTGTTCCCGGCAGGCATGAATGGCTTCATATAAATTAAATCCGGGAACACTCCTGGCACTGCCGGCTGCATATTCTCCTGATTGTGTCAGTACTACTGTGGGGCGATAGTATTGTTCAATTACTCTTGAAGCAACGATGCCTACCACTCCTTTATGCCAGTGCGGTTGAAATACAACGGTTGACTTTCGGTTAATCCAATCTGTCTTTTCGCTTATTAGCGTAAGTGCTTCCTGGGTGATGTTTTTATCGGCTTCTTTTCTTTCAATATTATCATTGTGCAACAATTCCGCATATTGCAAAGCCTCTTCTTCGCTATCAGCAATAAATAATTGTACAGCTTTTTTTGCATCATCCATTCTTCCGGCTGCATTTACTCTTGGGGCAATCATAAATACCAGGTTGGCAATGTGCAATTCATGCTGAATACCACTAAGTTTCGCCAGTGCTTTTATCCCATAATTAGGATTTTTGTTTGCTTTTATAAGGCCATGAAAAGCAAGAACCCTGTTTTCCCCCGTCATCGGTACAATATCTGCTGCAATGGCAGTAGCGAGTAAATCAAGATATTCAAATGCAGATGCAGGAGGCAGGTTCATTTTCTCTGCCAATGCAGTCATCAACTTAAAACCAACCCCACAACCGCAAAGTTCTTTATAAGGATAATTACAGTCTTTTTGTTTGGGGTTAAGAATGGCAACAGCAGGTGGCAGAATATCATCAGGCAGATGATGGTCGCAAACGATAAAGTCGATTCCAAGCTCTTTAGCATAAGCGATAAGGTCGGCCGATTTGATACCACAGTCCAGTGATATGATTAATGTAAACCCATTTTCTTTCGCAAAATCAATTCCTGCTTTGCTTACACCATATCCTTCCCGGTAGCGATGCGGTATGTAAAAGTCAAGATTGGAATGTAACTTTTTGAGGAATTGATACATGCTGGCAACAGAAGTAGTGCCATCAACATCGTAGTCACCAAAGACTAATATTTTTTCATCATCATTAATGGCCGTGATAATTCTTGCCACCGCTTTTTCCATGTCTTTCATCAGCCAGGGGCTGTGCAGCTCCGTTAGTTCCGGACGAAAAAACTTTTTGGCCTGTTCAAATGTTTCAATGCCCCGCTTCACAAAAATTTTACATAAAACCGGGTGTACTTTAAGGGACTGATGTAATGCTTTCACTTTTTCCTCATCCGCAATTGATATGTTCCATCTTTTTTTCATGTTGCTGGTTGTAAATGCTTGTTACAGGTAACTCTTACCATGTAACAGCCACTTTGTTCTTTCGGAGATAGTAACCAGTAACAAATAACCAGCAACTAATTCCAGTGCATCTCTTAAAACTAATCCTTCCAGGAGTTCTCCACTCAAAAAGAGTTTCTTTTGGTTAACTCTTGAAGGGGTTTTAGAGTTCCCCTCCATTTAATATTTTCGATCTGTTACATAAAGAACTAAGTCTTGTAATCCCTGCCTGATGGGGCTTTCAGGAAACTGGTAAAGAATTTCAAGGGCTTCTTTTTTAAAAGCATTCATCTTTTCTGTAGCATAGGCAATGCCACCTGCTGCTTTCACTTGTTCAATTACCCATTCTACTTTCTTTTTATCCTGGTTGTTATTTTTTATAATATAAATTATTTTCCGGCGGGTTGCTTTGTCTGTATTGTTCAGTGTATAGATAAGTGGCAGGGTTAGTTTTTTTTCTTTAATGTCGTTACCGGTTGGCTTACCTACATTTTCACTGGCATAGTCAAACAGATCATCTTTCAATTGAAAAGCCATTCCGGTTTTTTCACCAAACAACCTCATTTTTTCAGTAACTGTTTCGTCTTTACTGCTGCTCCATGCACCTGCAGCACAGGCAGATGCCAGTAACGAAGCTGTTTTATTCCGGATAATTTCATAATAAACATCTTCATCAAGGTTCAGGCTCCTGGCTTTTTGCATTTGCAATAATTCACCTTCACTCATTTTTCTTACTGCATCGGAAAGAATGTGCAATACCTGGTAATCGTTATTGTCTAATGATAAGAGCAGCCCTTTTGCCAGCAGGTAATCACCGATTAATACATTGGCCTTAGCTTTCCAGAGTGCATAAGTGGAAAAAAAACCACGACGTTCCATAGAATCATCCACCACATCATCATGAACCAGTGTTGCTGTATGAAGCAGTTCTACCAATGAAGCTGCCCGATATACAGGTTCGTTTACTTCTCCGCATAGTTTGGCGGAAAGAATGACAAACATAGGCCTCAGTTGCTTTCCTTTACGCTTTACTATTATCCGCATAATACGATCCAGCAAGGGTGCCTGGCTTCGAACGGCCTCTTTGAAACGGGTTTCAAAGATTTTCAGCTCATCGTTTATTAAATCTGTGGGTAAATGCATCTATAAAGTGGGCAATTTACGCCACAAAAAAATAAATATACCCTCAGGCAGCAAATTGAAGCCCGCCGTTGACTAACTATTTGGAAAATAATAAGCAAATAAGACCAAATAAATATTCATAAAAATTTGGTAATTAATCTTCAATCTCTATTTTTGCTAATTATTTGGACATTGTATTTCAAATCTTAATCTTAAGTTATGGCAAGCAAAAAGTACTTATTTCTGGCAGGCATATTCTGTCTGTTAGCGTCTACCAGTGGTTTCTCACAGCGAGTTGGGGCCAGCTACGACGTAAAAGACTCATCTGTTGTTCGTTCAAAAGATATGCCTCAGCACTCTGAGTTTTTGAACGGCACTCAAAATTTTCCTGCAAAACCCCGCAACCAGTGGGAAATTGGTATTAAAGCAGGCTTATTCACTGTTTCTGGTGACGTTCCTGCTAAAACATGGTCACCTGGTTTTGGTGTGCATGTTAGAAAAGCCTTTGGTTACGTTTTTTCTATGCGTTTAGAATACCTGTATGGTATAGGTAAAGGGCAGCATTTCCGTACTGCGGAAAATTTCAGAAAAAACACAGCCTGGAGCCAAAATGGTTATGGTGCACCTATCAGACTTAATTCTGGCCAGATGGCTTTTGTATCCGGCCCTAACAACACCCCAACTGCTAAAGACCAGGTTTTCTACAATTACAGAACTAAAGTGCAGGATCTCTCCTTGCAAGGTATAATCACTTTTAACAATATTCGTTTCCATAAAGCAAAATCAGGAATGGCTATGTACGGTATTGTCGGAATCGGCGGTACAGTATATGAAACTATGGTTAATGCTTTAAATGGCACTACTAAATATACTACTTTATTTAATCAAGTTGCTGCTGGCGGTACTGCTTATAGTAAACGTAAGGATGTTCTGAAAGCTTTGAAAGAGGGTATGGATGATACCTACGAAACAAAGGCTGAAGGCCAGGGAGATCGTCGTCCAACTTTGTTTGATAACACTTTCAAACCTTCAGGAACTTTTGGTTTTGGTATTGCGTTTAAATTGAGCAACAAAATAAATCTGGCTCTTGAAAATCGTTATACTTTCATTAAAGACGACTTGTTAGATGGTCAGCGTTGGCAAGAGCATCCTTTTGGTGATGCTTCCTTAACCCGTGACTTCGATTCTTATAACATGTTTAGCCTTGGTTTGAACATTAATCTTGGCAGCAAAGCTGTTGAGCCATTATGGTGGTTGAACCCATTGGATTATGCTTACAGCGAAATCCGCAACCCACGTCTGATGAAGTTTCCAAAACCATCATTACCTGATAGCGATGGTGATGGTATAACTGACCAGTTCGACCAGGAGCAAACTCCTGCTGGTTGCCCTGTTGACAGCCATGGTGTTACTAAAGATACAGATGGTGATGGTGTTCCTGATTGTAAGGATAAAGAGTTAATTACTCCAACATATTGCCAGCCAGTAGATGCTGATGGTATCGGTAAATGCCCTTGTGATCCAAACTGCGTAGGTAAAGCACCTCCGGTTGACACTAAAACTTGTTCTCAGTTACTTGGTTCATTGCCAAGTGTATCATTCAAATCTAACTCTCTGGACAATGATGCAAAAGCTGCACTTTCTACCGTAGCTGCAAGACTGCGTAACAACCCAGGTTGTAAAGTAGTAGTAATTGGATATTGCGCTTCTACAAAGAAAGAGCAGCAGTCAAGCTGGGATAATGTAAATAGAGTAATTAACTACATGGTGGATAAAGAAGGTATCAGTAACGATCGCTTTATCTTTAACTATGGTCAGGAAGGTGGTGACTGTAATACAGTTGACCTCCGTGCTGCTGCAGAAGGAGAAGATGGACCAAACACTGTTGAGCCTCCTCACCCAAATCTTCGTAAGAATTAAGAGTTGATACTTTTTGCTGATATAGCCCTCCCGAATCTTCGGGAGGGTTTTTTTATCCTCAGCCACGAATGCACCGATTTAGGAGTCATTTATTAGAAAAATATTAGTGCATTCGTGGCTGAGGAAATAATTATGAAAGAAGTCTGATAAAGAAGGAATGCTAAAGTTTTAAAACATTACTACCGGGCAAACAGGGCCTAAAAGACCCTTTATCAAAACCTTAACTGCCCTGCTTTGGCTGCTTATCTTTTTTACGCAAAATTTGCCGGTATCTGTTAACTTTGCCTTCCTTTTATGAAATATATCTGGTTAATAATTGCAGTTGTCGTTTTAGGCGGTTGTAGTAGTTTAAAATTGTTCTCGAAAAAGAGTAGTAAGAAAAAAACTACTGACTCAAAGAGTATAAGCAAAATATTAAAGAACCCTGATCCTGCTTACAAGCTCAGGATTGCGGAACAATATTTTGTAAATAAAAAGTACAGTAAAGCCCAGATTTTGTATGAGGATGTAATGCCTTATTACAAAACAGGGAAGGAGTTTGAGGATATATATTATAAGTATGCCTATTGTGCTTATAATATAGCGGATTATATGAGTGCAGAGAACTTGTTTAAAACTTACCTGGAGATATTTCCAAACAGTACCAAAGCAGAGGAAGTGGATTATATGAGGGCTTTTTCTTATTACAAGCAATCTCCCAAGCCGGAACTGGATCAGACCAATACCATTAAGGCAATGGGGATGATGCAGACCTTCATTAACACACATCCCGGATCTGCAAGAAATAAGGATGCGACAGAAATCATGGATATTTGTCGTGGAAAACTAGAGGCGAAGGATTTTCAGAGTGCACAATTATATTTTGACATTGGACAATTCAGGGCGGCTGCAGTAGCATATGCTACTTTATTAAATGCCTACCCGGAATCTATAAAAGGAGATGAGTACAAACTGATGATTATAAAATCATACTACCGCTTTGCAGAACTGAGTGTGGAAGAAAAAAAGGTAGAACGATTTGAGCAGGTTGTAACGGAGTGTAATGAATTTACAGACCGGTTTCCTGACAGTAAATTTAAAAAAGAGGCGGAACAAATCTTAAACTTATCGCAAACAAATATTAAACAACTAAATAATGAGCAAATTAAGACGGCAGCTTAGCGCAGGTATTACTAATAACGTAGAGACCCGCCACCTTGATGATATTAAAGGCAAAACAGGCAATCTGTATGAGTCTATATCAATTATTGCTAAAAGATCCAACCAGATAAATATTTCTCTTAAAGAAGAGTTGCATAATAAACTGGAAGAATTTGCCAGCCATACCGACAGTCTTGAAGAGATTCATGAAAATAAAGAGCAGATAGAAATTTCCAGGGCTTATGAAAGAATGCCTAACCCGGCATTGCTGGCTACTCAGGAGTTTCTGGAAGACAAAGTTTATTTCCGTAAGGGTGATGATGAACTTTTCAGCTAATTCTGGTAAGGCCAATTTATAAATTACTTACAGCGATGGGTTTCCGTCGCTTTTTTGATTTAAGGGCATCTCTAAAAACCTTCCAAGAGTTAACCAAAAGAAACTCTTTTCGAGGGAAGAACTCTTGGAGGGTTTAGTTTTTAGTACCCTTAAACAGAAACTTGACAGTTGGTTATCAGCTTTCTTCAGTAAATGGTATTTTTGATATAGTATGTTGCAGGGAAAAAAAATAGTATTGGCTATTACAGGCAGTATCGCTGCCTATAAATCAATTTACCTGGTTCGCCTGCTGGTAAAAGCCGGGGCGGAAGTAAAAGTTGTAGTTACCCCGGCTGCAAAAGATTTTGTTTCAACCCTTACATTGTCAACTCTTAGCCGAAACCCGGTGCTGGTTGACCTCTTTGACGAACAAAGCTGGACTAATCATGTCATGTTAGGTCGCTGGGCTGATGTGATGGTGATAGCTCCTCTTAGCTGCAATACACTGTCAAAAATGGCCAATGGACAATGCGATAACCTTTTACTGGCTACTTATCTTTCTGCTACCTGCCCGGTTATAGTGGCTCCTGCTATGGACGAAGATATGTGGCATCACCCCGCAACTAAAGAAAATCTAAAAAAGCTTGAATCGTTTGGCAATAAAATAATACCTGTAGAGAAGGGCGACCTGGCAAGCGGCTTGCACGGCGAGGGGCGAATGGCGGAACCGGAGCAGATATTGGACTTTATCACTATCAATTTTTTTTTGACCCGTCCATTAGAAGGTAAAAAAGCCATCGTAACGGCAGGTCCCACATACGAACCAATAGACCCGGTTCGTTTTATTGGAAATAATTCCTCCGGGAAAATGGGCTTAGCTATCGCAAAAGAATTACACCATCGTGGTGCAGAGGTAACCTTAATAATGGGGCCATCGCAACTTGATATTACGGCAAATGGAATTACCGTAGTTAAGGTGAAAACTGCTGATGAAATGTACAGGGCTACTAATGATGCGTTTCAGCAAACAGATATTGCTGTTATGGCAGCAGCCGTA
>Ga0105046_10015502_pt1 | contig 11712 bp, 10 predicted proteins | sample MAT03_FD_78385 | JGI IMG/M metagenome (GOLD analysis project Ga0105046, IMG submission 78385) | Freshwater microbial communities from Lake Fryxell liftoff mats and glacier meltwater in Antarctica - MAT-03 (megahit assembly) | ecosystem: Environmental > Aquatic > Freshwater > Ice > Liftoff...
CCCCTATGCCGGTCGCTACGGCCTCACGGCGAGGGAATACCCCACCCGCGAGGCGGAGAATGCGCAACTGCGGCATATCGTGGCCGAGTACATTGGGCGAGTGAATGCGTTGCCGCACTTCGATGCGACGCTGCCCACGGTGCTGGTCGCCCACTTGCACGTTCACGGGGCCGAAACGCATTCGCTCTACAAGATGAATCAGGCGGACGACCACTGTTTCGCCTTCGCCGATCTCGCCCCGCATTGGGCCTACGGCGCGCTCGGCCACATCCACAAGCCGCAGTGCTTGTACGGGGCCGAGCACGTGCGCTACAGCGGTACGTTAGATCGGCTCGATTTTGGCGAACCGGCCGGGCAGCAGGGAGTGGTGCTCTGCGATGTGAACGGCGCGGAACCCGTGAAGCCGCAATGGTTGCCCATGGAACCGACGCCATTTCTCGAAATCGCCATCGCGAACCTGGATACCGAATTGCCGGAGCTTTCGACCAAGTATCCGAACGCGGCCGCAACCATTGCCAAGTTCACACTCACTCCTTCGGCCACAGTGTCGCGCGACCACGCGACCCGGGAACTGCGGAAAATCTTCCCGCGTTGGATGGAGATGCGTTGGAACGAACCGCGGGCCGAGGGGGCTGCGCCGAAGATGTCGCCGAAGCGCGGCGTGGCCGAGAGCGTGCGCGAATACCTCGCCGCGAAACTCGAAGGCGACGACGACAAGTCGGCCGTGATCGCTTTGGCCGAACGCTTCCTCACGGAGGAATACCAATGATCCCCCGCCGCGTATCACTCCAGAATTTCCTCAGCTTTGGTGCGAAGCAGGAGATCGAATTCGCCGACGACGAACCGCTCTGGTGCATCAGCGGCCCCAACGGTGTGGGCAAGTCGGCCGTGTTCGATGCCATCACCTATTGCCTGTTCGCCAAACACCGCGGCGGCAAACAGGGCGCCCAGAACCTCATCAAGCACGGGGAATCGGGGTTCACGGTCGGTTTCGAATTCGCCATCGATCGCGCCGCCTACCGCATCACGCGCAGCCTCGGAAAGAAGACGACGCAATCGGTCGAACGGCTGGACGCGGACGGCACGTGGAAAGTGATCCCCGACCTGAACGGTGCCACGGCCGTCGATGACTGGGTCAAGGAAACGGTGGGGCTCGATTTCGAAGCCTTCACCGCGAGCGTCATGCTGCGGCAGGGCGAAGCGGCCGACATCGTGAACGCGACGGGCAAGAAACGCCACGAGATTCTCAGCAAAGTCATCGGGTTGGAACGATTCCAAACGCTCGCCGTAGGCATCGCCGACGCGGCCAAGGGCAAACGCACTTCGCTGGACAACCTGCTGAAGCGGAAGGCCGCGGAACCGGAGATCGAGCCCGCGGAGATCCAAGCCGCCGATGTCGCCTTGGCCGCGGCAGACGCGGCAGGCACGCAGGCCGAAGCGGACAAAGCGACGGCGGCGGAACTCGTGATTTGGGCACGGCGTTGGGCCGAGTTGCATGGCGATCACGCAAAGGTAAAGGCGGTTCTCACCCAAGCCGCCCAGCGGGCCGGGGAAGCCGAAGCCATCCGCAGCCGTAAGGAACGCTTCGACGAATTGGAGAAAGTGCTTCCGCCGTTGATGGATTGGATCGCGTTACGAAATGAGGAAGTCGGATTCGAGCGGCAGAAGGCCGAGTTGGAACCGCGGCTCACCGCGGCACGGGCCTTACTCGAAACTGCGGAGCGAACCGACGCCGAGACGCGGGCGCATTGTGAGAACCTTCGGCAACTCCTGCCGGAACTCGAACGCCGCGTTATGCAGTTGAAATCGGAGAGTGAACGGCTAACGCAGCAGGCAATACTCGCCGGGGAATTGGAACAACTGGATGCCGAACTCGCCGCGTACCCGGCCGACCTGGGCGAACAGGTCGATGTGGCCCTGGCGGAACGCGACAACGTCGAGACCGCTGAACGCAAAGCCGAGCAGGCATTCACGGAAGCCAACACGGAGTGGAATCTCGCTTCCAAACTCCAAGCGAAAATCGAAACGTTAGATATAGGCGTGAAGTGCGACCGCTGCGGCCAAGAAGTGACGGCCGATCACGCGGAAAACGAGCGGCGGAGCATCGCCGGGGAAGTTCAACGATTGGCCGCGTTGTTGGATCGTGCAACATCGACTCGCAGTACGGCCCGCAATAAATCGGAAGCTGCCAAGAGTGCGCACGGCGAACTGCACCTGAGATTTCAGGCATTCCATCAATGCGAACGGCTTCGCCGGGCCAAGGACGAAACCCTTACTACGCTTGGCGTTCACGATCCGGCGAACCTGTTGCGGCAGCGGGCGAAGGAAGCCGAACTGGATCGGCAGAGAGTGGAGAACGAACGCGCCTCCGCGACGGGCGAATTCAGACGGGCAGAAACTGCGGCTAGGGGTGCGGAACATAATTTGAAAATCGCCCGCACCGAAGCCAAAGCGACGGAGGCCAGCGCGGCCGAACTGAACCAACAGGCGGCGGTCCTCGAAGATCGCCATCGCTCGCTGACAGTACGCCTCGATGTCCGATACCATGCGATCCCGGAGGGCGACGCGGCCCGTTTGCGAACGGAATTCGAAGAACTCCAACGATCCGATGTACGATCGCAGTTTGAAGCGCTTCTCGGTGACCTCCAAATGAACGACGAACGCCAACGGGGATTGGCGGAGCTGGAATCGAAAATGTCGGAGGTACCGGACGCGGGGCGGGTTCCCGTCGCGGAAGCCCAGCGGGGCGCGGAGGCCGCCGCGCAGGGGTTCTCGCAAGCCGAGCGGCATTTCACCCAGGCCCGTGATACGCGGCGTTCGTTGGAAGCCCGCGCCGAAGCGTCCGCCAAGTTGAGGGGTGAAATCCTCGAGGCGGAAGCCGAAGATCGGTTGCATGCCAGGTTGCGGGATTTGCTCGGCCGCAACGGCCTACAGCGGGAACTCCTGCGCGAGGCCGAAGCCGAGATCGTCGGCCACGCGGATACCATCGTGCGCAACCTCTCCAACGGCGATCTTTCCCTCGAACTCGATCCGAACGAGAAGAAGGACGACGAAGCGCTCGTTCTCCGCGTTCACCGGCCCGAAAGCCCGGTTCCTACGCCGGTCATGTTCCTCTCCGGAAGCCAGAAATTCCGCGTGGCGATCGCGTTGGCGCTGGCCATCGGCAGGTTCGCTACCACCGGCGCCCGCCCGATCGAATGCGTGATCATCGACGAAGGCTTCGGTAGCCTCGATAAAGATGGCCTCGAAGCGACGGCTCAGGAACTCAAACGGTTGAAGGAATACCTCAAGCGCATCATCCTCGTCAGCCACCAAGAGGAATTCATCGAACACTTCCCTATGGCGATCCGCTTGAAACCGGGCGAGGCGGGGACGGTAGTGGAAGGGTCATCGATCTAACTAACACCTCGAATTGATGTGCCTTTGTTGGAGTTCGGGCTTCAGCCCGTCTTGCCTACCCTACCCAGAAACGATCACAAGACGGGCTGAAGCCCGAACTCCAACTAAGAGGGTGAACTTGTTCGCCTGACCATCCTTCACAAAAACTCCGGGTGCGAACATATGCTTGGTTGAGCATTCGCCGTTGAACCGAGTGGCTTGTAAATTCACAACTGAACCGTTTCCTCCCCGTTACCGAGCCATGTATGCCGTATTTCCCTGACGTTCAAAAGATCGCCTACGAAGGCCCCGATTCGAAGAACGATCTCGCGTTCCGCCATTACAACCCGAGTGAAGTGGTCGAAGGCAAATCGATGAAGGATCACTTCCGCTTCGCCGTGGCCTACTGGCACACGATGCGCGGCACCGGCAGCGACCCCTTCGGCCCCGGTTGCGCCCTCCGACCGTGGGAAGACGGCACCGATTCCGTCGAGATGGCCATCACCCGCGTGAAGGTCGCCTTCGAGTTCATGGAAAAACTCGGCGTGCCCTACTACTGCTTCCACGACCGCGACGTATCGCCGGAAGGGAAAACGCTCACGGAATCGAACAAGAACCTCGATGCCGTGGCTAAGGCGCTCAAGGGCGAACAGGATCGCACCGGCATCAAACTGTTGTGGGGCACGGCGAATCTGTTCAGCAACCCGCGGTTCGCCCACGGCGCCAGCACGAGTTGCAACGCGGACGTCTTCGCCTTCAGCGCGGCCCAAGTGAAGAAGGCACTGGAAGTGACCAAGGAACTCGGCGGAGAGAATTACGTTTTCTGGGGCGGCCGCGAAGGTTACACGAACCTCTACAACACCGATCTCAAACGCGAACTCGATCACTTCGCCAAGTTCCTCGGCATGGCCGTCGATTTCAAGAAGAAGATCGGCTTCACTGGGCCGTTCCTCATCGAACCGAAGCCGAAGGAACCGAGCACGCACCAGTACGATTTCGATAGCGCTACCTGCTTGGCGTTCCTTCGCGGCTACGGCCTGGAGAAGGAATTCAAACTGAACATCGAGACGAACCACGCCACGCTCGCCGGGCACACGATGATGCACGAACTCGCCTACGCCGCGAGCCAAGGTGCCCTCGGCAGCATCGACGCCAACCGCGGCGACGAACTCATCGGTTGGGATACCGATCAATTCCCCACCAACCTCTACCTCACCACGCAAGTGATGCTCGTGGTCCTCGGCACGCCGGGCATCGCGCCCGGCGGTTTCAACTTCGATGCGAAAGTCCGGCGCGAAAGCTTCGAGCCGATCGACCTCTTCCACGCTCACGTCGGCAGCATGGATTGCTTCGCACAAGGGTTGAAGATCGCCGCCGCGATCCGCAAGGATGGCTTGTTGGAAGATTTCGTCAAACACCGTTACAGCAGTTGGGATTCTGGCATCGGCGCGAGCATCGAGGCGGGCAAGGAAGATTTCGCCAGCTTGGAGAAATACATGCTGGAGAAGGGAAACAACACGCCGAACGTGAGTGGCCGGCAGGAAATGCTGGAGAACATAGTTAACCGATATATCAAGTGATTAACACCGACGGACGATGTCCGTCGGCTTTCAAACATTTGCTCCCATTGAAAGCCGACGGACGATGTCCGTCGGTGAGTCTTACTTCATCATCTCGGCCATCACCGTTTCCAACAATTTCTTCGTCGCGTTGATGCCATCCTTCTCGCTGATTTTGCCGCCTTCATATTCGATTCCCACGAAGCCGTGGTATTTGTGCTTCTTGCACACGATGTCGAGCATCTTGACGTAGTCGGTCTTCGTCTCGTTCCCCTTGTCGTCGAAGTCGTGCGACTTGGCGCTCACGCCCTTGGCGAACGGCATCAATTCATCGACGCCCTTGTAGCGGTCGTAGCTGGTTTCCTTCACGCCTTCGATCTTGCCGATGTTGAAGTTGCCGAAGTCCGGCAGGGTGCCGGCCCGCTTGTGGTCGATCAGTTTCATCACTCCGGCCAGCCAACCGCCGTGGCTGGATAGGCCGCCGTGGTTCTCGACGATCACGTTGATGCCGAAGGTGTCGCCCGATTCGCAGAGCTTGCGCAACCCGTCGGCGGCGAGCTTCTGTGTTTCCGCGAACCCCTTCTTCCAATCGCTCGCGGCGTTCACGCGGATGCTGTGACAGCCGAGGAACTTGGCCCATTCGAGCCAACGCTTGTGGTTCTCCACGGCGGTGAGGCGTCCTTTTTCGTCCGGGTTGCCGAGGTTGCCTTCACCATCGCACATGATGAGTACGCTGGTCACCCCGGCGTCGTCCGCGACCTTCTTCAGATCCTTCAGGTATGCGTCGTCCTTCTTCTTATCCTTGTAGAACTGGTTGACGTATTCCACGGCCATGATGCCGTGGCCTTTGGCGATTTCGGCGAACTTCAGCGGATCGAGTTTCTCGGGCGCCCCGGCCTTCGCAAAGAACGCTTTGTGGTACGACCATTGTGCCAGCGAAATCTTGAACAGCGGTTCCTTCGATTGTGCCAAGAGGAACCGCGGGGCGGCTGCGGCGCCCACGGCGAGGCTTGCGGTTTGGAGGAATCGGCGGCGCGATAATGGGAGGGCCATTCGAGTTGTTCCGATGGGATGAACGGGGGACGAACCGACAGAATTGTATGCGTGGCCCGGGTTCCGTCGAGCCGGCTGGAAACCGAATAAGATAATGGCAGTCGCTCGGGGAGAATGCCATGCCTTTGCGGGATCACACTGAAGTGCCATATTCACTTCCTGGCAACATGCAGGCTTTACACTCTCGTTGGCCCACCAAAGCGATGGACTATTTAAACGAACTTTTGCCGATGCGTTACCGAATGCTGCCGACTTCCCACTTGGGCCGTTTCTACGAACTCGACATTGCGACTGTCAACCGCCTGTCGCAGGATACCGACGAATCGGGCATCGGTTCGAGTGCGACATCGCGTGGCACGGCGCTTCTTTCTATGCCCCAACCTACGTTGACATTGGAGTATTCGGAACCCAAGTTTCCCGTTTACGAAGTGAAGGTGATGGAAATCGCTACCCAGCGGATTGTTGCGGTCATCGAATTCGCCAGCCCCGGGAATAAGGATCGTGCCGAAACTCGTGCCGAATTCGCTGCAAAGTGCGCCCACTTTTACAAGAATCGGGTATGCGTGTCGATTATCGACGTCGCGATCGAACACAAGTTCAATCTCTATTCGGACACCTTGGACTTGTTGTGGCACGAAGACCCCGCATTTTCCGGGAAGCGTGTGCCACAATACGCAGCGACTATCATCGCAAGGGAAAACGACGATTCTTGGGTTCATCGCATCGAAACTTGGGCTTACCCTTTGACGTCGGGCCAATCATTGCCCAAAATTCCGATCATTCTCTCCGATACGGAGTCGGTCATGCTCGATCTCGAAATAACATACGAGCAATCGATGCGATCTTTGCGTATGGATCCCTATCTCCCCGGTGCCCAATGACTTCTCCGCTTTCCATCGGTTTCCTCGGCGCCGGCCAAATGGCCACGGCACTCGCACTCGGCTGGACCGAGGCCGGGTTGCTCCACGTCGAGAGAAGCGTGGCCAGCGATCCGAATCCCGAAGCCTTTGAACGCTTCCGATCAACGACGGGAATCACCGCGTCCGCCTCCAACGCCAACGTCATGAAAAAATGTTCCGTGCTGATCTTGGCGGTGAAACCGCAAATCCTGCCCGGACTGTACGAAGAAATCCGGCCCTTGCTCAAGCCGGATCAACTGGTCGTATCGATTGCGGCCGGTATTACACTGGCCCAATTGCAAAACGGCCTCGGGGAGAACACCCGGATCGTGCGGGTAATGCCGAACACGCCGGCCTTGGTGAGCCAGAGCGCCACGGGCTTTGCTTGCGGGGCCAAAGCTTCGGCCGAGGATGCGGATTTGGTGGATACGCTCTTTCGTTCCTTGGGCGTAGCGTTTCGGTTGCCGGAACACCTGCTCGACGCCGTGACCGGCCTCAGCGGCAGCGGCCCGGCCTACGCCTATCAGTTCATCGAAGCCCTCTCGGACGGTGGGGTCAAGATGGGCCTACCCCGCGATGTGGCGACCAAACTCGCGGCGCAAACGATCCTCGGCGCCGCGAAGATGGTGCTGCAAACGGGGCTGCATCCCGCCGCGTTGAAGGACGCCGTGGCATCGCCTGGCGGCACGACAATTGCTGGGCTACACGCCTTGGAAAAGGGCGGTTTTCGGGCAGCAGCCATCAATGCGGTTGAAGCGGCAACTTTGAGAGCCAAGGAACTCGGCCTCCCCCCGCGCTGAATCCATCGTAAGATAACCGTGCTAAAACTTCTCCGATTGGAATCTCTACTCCCGGTGCTTTATGGACAGGCATTCAATCGACGGAACTCCCCCGAGCAACGGCATCCGCAGCCTCGAAAAGGCCATCGCCCGCCGCAACATCCGCCAAGTGCAGGAATCAAATCCCTTCGCCACGCTCATGGACTTAATCCGCGAGTTGAAGGAAGCCAAGATCCACTTCGAACTCTCGCACCACCGCGACGACGGCGTTTCCATCCTCGCCACGCTGCCCGGCGAACGCTGGGAAATCGACGTGCTCGACGATGGCGAAGTCGACTTCGAACGCTTCAAGAGCGACGGCGCCATCCAGGACCGCACCGCGTTGAACGAGGCCATCCACCAGTTTGCGGAGTGAATAGCAACCCAAGTTGCGAACTGAGTTTCTTGATGCGTTATGAAATCGCGTGATTTGTCGGTTCGTCGAATATGAACCTTATTAGGCTTCATCTCGGTTAGCGCGCTTGTCGGCGGCCTCATTTGTTGCGGATCATTTCTACTTCTCCCCGTCCTACACTTTTTGCCCGTTTCCTAAGAAGGCGTGACCCGCAGGCAGTTCGTGGCTGGATAATCTTCCTGAGCCTTTGTTGGCTCGCACTGATCGTTTTGAATTGGTTGGTGTTCTTCAGTGGATAGTCTTCACGCAGCAGTTTTTCCGAGGCTTACTCATCGTGCAGGCAATCCTATAACATTTCCTCATGACCCCAGAACTCGTCCTCATATTCGATTTCGGCTCGCAGTTCGCGCAGCTCATCGCCCGGCGCGTCCGCGAACTGAATGTCTTCTGCCAGATCGTTCGCCACGATCTCACCGCCGAGCGAGTGAAGGAACTCGCTCCGAAAGGCATCATCCTCTCCGGCGGCCCGGCCAGTGTGTACGACGCCAACGCCCCGCAATGCGATCCAGCCCTCTTTGACCTCGGTATCCCCGTCCTAGGCATCTGCTACGGGATGCAGCTCGCTTGCCAAGCCCTCGGCGGCAGCGTGAAAGGGGCCGACCACCGCGAATACGGCCGAGCCGCGCTGAACGTGACCAACGCCGATGCGCTGCTCCGTGGCTACCCCGCGGAAAGTACCGTATGGATGAGCCACGGCGATCAGGTACAGGCGGGAGCGGGCGGCTTTGTGACGCTGGCGGAAACCGATACCTGCCCGCTCGCCGCGGTGAAACACGAATCCCGGCCCGTGTTCGGCCTGCAATTCCACCCCGAAGTGAGCCACACGCCCCACGGGGGCATCATCCTCGCCAACTTCCTCCGCGACATCTGCGGTTGCTCCGGCGATTGGAAAATGAGTGCGTTCGTCGAACGAACAATCTCCGATATCCGCGAAAAAGTGGGGAAGCGGCGCGTGATCTGCGGCCTGAGCGGCGGCGTCGATTCCGCCGTGTGCGCGGCGTTGCTGGTGAAGGCCATCGGGCCGCAACTCACCTGCATCTACGTGGACAACGGCCTGATGCGGGCGGGCGAAACCGAGATGGTGCGGCACACCTTCCGCGATTGGTTCAAGGCCGACCTGCACGCGGTGGATGCCGGGGAACGCTTCTTGGGCGAACTCGCGGGCGTGACCGATCCGCAACAGAAGCGGAAGATCATCGGCCGTGTGTTCATCGATGTTTTCAAGCACGAAGCGAAGAGCATCCCGGACGCCCATTTCCTCGCCCAAGGCACGCTTTACCCGGACGTGATCGAAAGCGGCGGCTCCGCCGACGGCCCCGCGGCCACGATCAAACTCCACCACAACGTGGGCGGGTTGCCTGCCGAGTTGGGCTTCGAATTGATCGAACCGTTACGCGATCTTTTCAAGGATGAAGTCCGGCGGTTGGGCGTCGAACTCGGCCTGCCCGAGGAACTTGTCTGGCGGCACCCTTTCCCCGGCCCCGGTTTGGCCGTGCGAATCTTGGGAGACATCACCCCGGAGAAGCTCACGGTGCTGCGGAAGTGCGATACGATCTTCCTCGATGAGCTCCACCGCACCGGGTGGTACCGCAAGACTTCGCAGGCTTTCGCCGTGCTGTTGCCGGTGCGTTCCGTGGGAGTGATGGGCGACGGCCGCACCTATGATAACGTCGTGGCGATCCGCTGCGTGCAATCGGACGACTTCATGACCGCCGACTGGAGCCAATTACCGCACGATTTGTTGGCACGCGTTTCCACGACCATCATCAATAAGGTGAAGGGTGTGAACCGCGTGGTGTACGACATCAGCAGCAAACCCCCGGCCACGATCGAATGGGAATGATCTTGCTCCCCTCGCCCCTTGGGGAGAGGGGTTGGGGGGTGAGGGGGAATTATGACCATGAACCGAGCTGAAATCTGCCATGCGGACGACTTCGATACCATGGATCGATTGCAGGAAGTGCTGGCCGGATTGGGTATCGTGGCCGATGATAGCTGGCACGATTCCGAATTCGGCCTTGGCCTGACGAAGTTGCGAAAAGGCGATCAGGTACTAACCGTCTTCCGAGACGCGTGGATCGTGGACATCGCCGGGCCGGACGATCTTGTGAACGAAGTATTGGCGGCTCTCTAACTCTTGTTGTCAGAGCCGGAAGCGTTAGCGACGAAATATGCGGTCGTCGCTAACGCTTCCGGCTCCGAAATTACTCTAACCGAAAGCCGACGGACATCGTCCGTCGGGAGGAACCCATGTCTACTCAAACTATCATCTGCGGCTTGGCCCTCGTGGTCATCGGCGCTTACGGCTACATCCAGGGCAAGGAGCGCGTCGATGTGGAGAATGCCGCGGCCCAAGGCGATTACATGGAACGAAAAGCCAGGGGTGAGGAATTATCCGAACCGAAACCGAAGAGCGTGATGACCGCACTCATCCCAGCCTTCTTCGGCGGCCTGCTGATCGTGTGCGGGTTGATCGTGGCTGCGGTGCCGAAGAGTCGCAAGCACGTGATGCACCTCGCCGCGATGGTCGGTGTGCTCGGGGCCATCGGCGGCTTCGTGCCGATCATCCGCAGCGGCGATTTCGATGTGATGAAACCTGCGATTCGCAACGGCCTGCTGATGACTGTCGTGTGCGTGGTCTTCGTGGTACTGTGCGTGAAATCGTTCATCGAGGCTCGCAAAGCTCGGACGTCGACCGTTTCACCATGATTTTTAGGCGCGAAGCGTAGACGAGCGTGAAGCGCTCTCGCTCGTCTACGCCTCGCGGTTAAACAATCAGGTTTTGGGTCGGAAGGCTTTCAATACCGATTCGTTCGTCTCCAATCGTGGCCCGTCGATCAAATCGATGCAATAGGGAATCGCGGGCATCACTGCCATCAGGCAATCGCGGATCGCACTCGGTTTCCCCGGCAGATTCACGAGCAAACATTTCCCACGGATGCCCGCCGTCTGCCGGGAGAGGATCGCCGTGGGCACGAACTTCAACGACACACTCCGCATCAGTTCGCCGAAGCCGGGCAGTAGTTTCTCGCAGACGGCTTCGGTGGCTTCGGGGGTGACATCGCGCTTGGCCGGGCCGGTGCCGCCGGTGGTCACGATGAGGCAACAGCCTTCATCGTCGGCCAGGGCTTTGAGGATTGATTCGATGTGTTCCTGTTCATCCGGGATCAACCGCGGCACGGCTTCCCATTCGCACGCCAGCATCTCTTGCAACACAGCTCGAATCGCTGGGCCGCTTTTGTCTTCGTACACGCCTTGGCTGGCACGATCCGAAACCGTGACGATGCCGATGCGGATGCTCATTGGATGGCCCATTCCCTGAAAAAATGATCCTTTAACCACGGAGACACGGAGGCACGGAGAAATCGACCAAACAACAATCTAGAAATCATCTCCGTGCCTCCGTGTCTCCGTGGTGAGTTTCTTCACCGCCGGAACACTGGAAACATATCTTAATCCGCAATCCGTTCATTCCCAATAGTCCATTATGAAACCGTTCACCTTTCATTCCGCCGGGTCGCTAATCTTCGGTAGCGGTGCCGTGGCTCAACTCGAAGACGTTGCCCAGCGTTTGAAGGCGAAGCGCGTTC
>Ga0105046_10015503_pt1 | contig 11711 bp, 9 predicted proteins | sample MAT03_FD_78385 | JGI IMG/M metagenome (GOLD analysis project Ga0105046, IMG submission 78385) | Freshwater microbial communities from Lake Fryxell liftoff mats and glacier meltwater in Antarctica - MAT-03 (megahit assembly) | ecosystem: Environmental > Aquatic > Freshwater > Ice > Liftoff...
GGGCTGATGGTCGGCGCCAGCTTGCGGCGGCCAAAGGCGCGGCCGCTGAAGTAGGCCGCGATGTCGGCGACCCAGACCACGCACATCACCGACAGCAGAAAGTTGATGCCCACCGTGCGTGCCTGCGCCAGCGCCAGCCAAGCCAGCCACAGCAGCGCCATGCCCAGCAGCCAGCGCAGCCAGATTGGCCAGGCCGGCCAGCCCGCAGGACCGCGCCGCAGCACCAGCGCGCCGCCCAGCAGCCAGGCTAGGCCGCCCAGCAGCCACAGGCCGCCGACAGCGCCCAACTCGGGCAAACGCAGCAAGCTGGCGCCGCACAGCGCGGCCAGCAGGGCCCCGCTGGCCAGTGCCGGCAGCGGCGCGCTGACACCGTTGAGCCGCGCCCACTCCCAGCCGGCGGCGCTGATCAGCACCAGCGTCAACAGCGCAAACGGCAGCGCGCTGGCGGCAAACATCGCTGGCAGCAGCAGCGCCAGCAGCACCACAGCAGTGATCACACGCTGGCGCAGCGTCGACGGCTAGCCCGCAAACGATTCGGCGCCACTGGCGGGCAGCACCGCACCAAAGCGGCGCTCACGGCCGGCATAGTCGGCCAGCGCGTCATCAAGTGCATCGACGTCAAAGTCGGGCCACAGGCAATCGGTAAAGATCAGTTCGGAATAAGCCACCTGCCAGAGCAAAAAGTTGCTGATGCGCACCTCGCCACCGGTGCGGATGAACAAGTCAGGATCAGGCGCGTGGCGCATGGCCATGAAGCCCGACAGCGAAGCTTCGGTGATCTGCTCGGGCTTGAGCCCGGCCGCCACCGCTTGCTTGCAGGCCTGCACCACGTCCCAGCGGCCGCCATAGTTGAAGGCCACCGACAGTGTGATGCGCGTGTTGTGCCGGGTCGCTTGCTCGGCCTCGTTCCAGGCCGCGCGCAGCCGGTCAGAGACCGCCTCGCGATCGCCGACGATGACGATCTTGACGCCGTCCTTGGCCAGCTTGCCCAAGTACTTGGTGACGGCCACCAGCACCAGGCCCATCAGGCCTGAGACCTCGTCCTCGGGCCGCTTCCAGTTCTCGGACGAAAACGCAAAGACGGTGAGGTACTCGACGCCGCGCTCGGCGCAGGCATTGATGACCTTGACCAGCGCGTCGACACCCGCCTTGTGGCCGAAGAAACGCGGCAGATAACGCTTCTTGGCCCAGCGCCCATTGCCATCCATCACGATGGCCACATGGCGCGGCACCAACAAGTCTCGTTTCATCTCAGTGACCGACCATGCGGATGCTGCACGCGCGCCCGAGGTGCGCAACGCAGTCAAGCAGAAGCCGCGGGTCCGGCTCTGCCGGCCCGCTGGCTTCGCCCCCCCGGGGGGGAGCGCCGAAGGCGCTGCGGGGGGGGGCCATCAAACCGCCATGACCTCTTCTTCCTTGGCGTGCACCAGGCGGTCGATCTCGGCGATGACACGGTCGGTGAGCTTCTGCACATCATCTTGCGCGCGACGCTCGTCGTCCTCAGACACTTCCTTGTCCTTGAGCAGGCGCTTGAGGTGGTCGTTGGCATCGCGGCGCAGGTTGCGCACGGCGATCTTGGCGTCCTCACCGGTGTTGCGCACCACCTTGGTGAGATCGCGGCGACGCTCCTCGGACAGCGCGGGCATCGGCACGCGGATCAGATCGCCCTGCGAGGCTGGATTGAGCCCGAGCTCGCTCTCGCGAATGGCCTTCTCGATCTTGGCGCCCATGCCCTTTTCCCAGGGCTGCACGCTGATCGTGCGCGCGTCCAACAAAGAGACGTTGGCAACCTGGCTGATCGGCACCATCGAGCCGTAGTAATCGACATGCACCTGGTCGAGGATGCCTGGGTGCGGGCGGCCGGTGCGGATTTTTTGAAACTCACCTTTCAAGGCTTCGATGGACTTCACCATCTTGGTCTCGGCGGTGCTCTTGGTGTCGGCAATGGTCATGACGGCTCTCGACGGATCAAGGGGGAAAGATGCTCAGACATGGACCAGGGTACCCTCGTCCTCGCCCATCACCACGCGCTTGAGCGCGCCGGGCTTGAAAATCGAGAACACCTTGATCGGCAGCTTCTGGTCGCGGCACAGCGCAAAGGCGGTGGCGTCCAGCACCTGCAGGTTCTTGGAAATGGCCTCGTCGAAGCTGATGCTGGTGTAGCGCGTGGCCGACGGGTCTTTCTTGGGGTCAGCAGTGTAGACACCGTCCACTTTAGTGGCCTTGAGCACGATTTCGGCACCGATCTCGGCGCCGCGCAGCGCGGCGGCGGTGTCGGTGGTGAAGAAGGGGTTGCCGGTGCCGGCAGCGAAGATCACGATCTTGCCCTCCTCCAGGTACTGCAGCGCCTTGGGCCGCACATAGGGCTCGACCACCTGCTCGATGCTGATCGCCGACATCACGCGTGCGGTCATGCCCTCGAGTCGCATGGTGTCGGCCAGCGCCAGCGAGTTCATCACCGTGGCGAGCATGCCCATGTAGTCGGCGGTGGCGCGGTCCATGCCGACCGAGCCGCCGGCCACGCCGCGGAAGATGTTGCCGCCACCGATGACCACCGCCACCTCGACACCCAGCACAGTGACTGCCTGCACCTCGCGCACCATGCGCACGATGGTGGCGCGGTTGATGCCGTAGGCGTCGTCGCCCATCAAGGCCTCGCCCGATAACTTGAGAAGGATGCGTTTGTAGGCGGGCATGCAGGGGCTCCTGATGGAACGGCGAGTTTAAGGGCGCGGCGCAGCTTGCGGCCCTGCCCCGCGCCTGGGCGGGCGCAGGCGCGGCCGGCGCAAGTCGCGCCAGCCGCGCCTGTCACAGCCGATAGGCCGCCCGCAGGGCAGCCGGGCGGGCTTCAGGCGCCCTTGGCGGCGGCGACCTGGGCCGCCACTTCGGGAGCGAAGTCATCCACCTTGCGCTCGATGCCTTCGCCCACGATGTACATCGTGAAGCCAGCCACCTGGGTGTTGGCGGCCTTGAGCATCTGCTCGACCGTCTGCTTGTCGTTCTTGACAAAGGTCTGGTTGAACAGCGAGACCTCCTTGAGGAACTTCTGCACCGAGCCTTCGACCATCTTGGCCACGATATCGGCCGGCTTGCCCGACTCGGCGGCCTTCTCGGCAGCGATCCTGCGCTCTTTCTCGACCAACTCGGCCGGCACCTGCGCCGACGACACCGACACCGGCTTCATCGCTGCCACGTGCATCGCCACATCCTTGGCCGCCACCTCGTCGCCGGTGTACTCCACCACCACGCCGATGCGCACGCCGTGCAGGTAACTGGCCAGCTGGCTGTCGCCGGCAAAGCACTTGAAGCGGCGGATCGCCACGTTCTCGCCGATCTTGCCGATCAAGCCCTTGCGCACGTCTTCCACCGTCGGGCCGAAGCCTTCCTGCGACAGCGGCAGCGCCGACAGCGCGGCCACGTCGGCCGGCTTGCTCTCGGCCAGCAGGCTGGCGAGGTTCTTGGTGAAGGCCAGGAACGAGTCGTTCTTGGAAACGAAGTCGGTCTCGCAATTGACCTCGACCATTGCGCCTGCGCTGCCTGCGGCGGCGATCGCGATCACGCCTTCAGCGGTGATGCGCGAAGCGGCCTTGCCGGCCTTGTTACCCAGCTTGACGCGCAGGATTTCTTCCGCACGCACCATGTCGCCTTCGGCCTCGGTCAAGGCCTTCTTGCACTCCATCATCGGGGCGTCGGTCTTGGCGCGCAGTTCGCCCACCATGCTTGCAGTGATTGCTGCCATCTTGAATCTCCTTTACTGAGGGGCTGCCGCCAGGGCACCCCTTGAATACGGTTTGGACTGACGAAAAAAGGGGCTCAACAGCCCCTGATTCACGGCCTTGGAGGCGAGGCCTCAGGACTCTTCGCTGACCTCGACAAACTCGTCGCCACCGGCCACGGCCGCGACCACGTCGTTGACGGCATTGGTCTTGCCGTCGATCACCGCGTCGGCCACCGCCTTGGCGTACAGCGCCACGGCCTTGGCCGAGTCGTCGTTGCCGGGGATGACGTAGTCGATGCCGATCGGCGAGTGGTTGGTGTCAACCACGCCGATGATCGGGATGCCCAGCTTGATGGCCTCGGCGATCGCAATCTTGTGGTAACCGACGTCAATGACAAACAACGCGTCGGGCAAGGCAGCCATGTCCTGGATGCCGCCGATGTCCTTCTCAAGCTTGGCCACCTCGCGGCTGAACATCAGGCCTTCTTTTTTGCTCATGGTCTCAAGGCCGCCACTCTCCATGGTGGCCTGGGCATCCTTGAGCTTCTTCAGCGAGCCTTTGACGGTCTTGAAGTTGGTCAGCATGCCACCCAGCCAACGCTGGTCGACATAGGGCTGGCCGGCGCGCTTGGCCTCATTGGCAATGACCTCGCGGGCCTGCCGCTTGGTGCCCACCATCAGGATGGTGCCGCGCTTGCCGGCAAGCGAGCGCACAAACTTCATCGCTTCCTCGAACTTCGGCAGCGTCTTTTCGAGGTTGATGATGTGAATCTTGTTGCGATGGCCGTAGATGAACGGCGCCATCTTGGGGTTCCAGAAGCGGGTCTGGTGGCCAAAATGGACACCGGCTTCCAGCATTTCGCGCATGGTCACTGACATGGGTTTAACTCCGAAGGTTAGATCTAGAATCCGGCGCGAATCGACACTGGCGGCAGCGATGAAAAACATCGCTTTGCACTTGGCGTCGACACCTTTCGGCAGCCGGTTCGCGGATTGATTTATCGGCTGGGTGTGAGCCACCACGGCGCACACTCACAGCCAGATAAACCCAAGGATTGTAGCCGACATGACAAGCGCCCCTGGCTCAGCTACCCGCCCGCCTGACCTGCACGACGCCTTGGCCAGCCTGCATGCCGGGCAGACCAGCGCCAGCGCCCTGCTCGAGGCCGCGATGGCGGCCGCCGACGCCCCGGCCTGCGCCCAGGTCTACCTGCGCCGCTTCGACACCCAGGCACGCGCCGCGGCGGCCGCCGCCGATGCCGCCCGCGCCGCAGGCAGCCCGGCTTGGCCGCTGGCCGGCCTGGCGGTATCGATCAAAGACTTGTTCGATGTCGCCGGCTTCGCCACCACCGCCGGCTCGGCGTCGATGGCCGACGCCGCCGTGGCTACCGCCGACTGCCCGGCGGTGGCCCGCTTGCGCCGGGCCGGCGCCGCACTGACTGGCCACACCAACCTCAGCGAGTTCGCTTTCTCCGGCGTCGGCATCAATCGCCACCACGGCACGCCGGTCAACCCGGCAACGGCCGTTCTCAACGCCACCGCGCGCATACCCGGCGGCAGCAGTTCGGGCGGCGCGGTCAGCGTGGCGGCCGGTGCGGCCTGGGCCGCGCTGGGCTCGGACACCGGTGGCTCGATCCGCATCCCGGCCGCCCTGCAAGGCCTGGTCGGCTTCAAGAACACCCAGCGCCTGACGCCGCTGACCGGTGCTGTGCCCCTGTCGAGCACACTCGACACGGCCTGCGCCATCACCCGCAGCGTGCGCGACGCCGTGCTGCTGCACGGCCTGTTGGCGGCGCGCATGCCGCAACCGCTGGCGCGCCCGCTCAAGGGCTTGCGACTGGGCGTGCCGCGCACGCTGATGCTCGACGGCCTTGACGCCGAGGTCGGCCGCGCGTTTGAGCAGACGCTGGCGACACTGCGCGCCGCCGGCGTGTTGATCGAGGATCTGCCCATGACGCCGCTGGCCGAGCTGTCCGGCCTGCAGGCTGGCGGCGGGTTTGCCGCCGCCGAGAGCTGGGCCTGGCACCGCGAACGACTGGCCCAACGAGAGGCTCAGTACGACCCCCGGGTGGCGCTGCGCATCCGCCGCGGCGAGGCCATGAGCGCGGCCGACTACATCGACCTGCTGCAGGCGCGCGGACGCTGGATCGCCTGCGTGCAGGCCGAGGCGCAGGGCTTCGACGCCCTGCTCTCGCCCACCGTGCCGATGGTGGCGCCGGCGATCGCGCCGCTGCTCGGCAGCGACAACCGCTTCTTCGCCATCAACACCTTGCTGCTGCGCAACCCTTCGGTGGTCAACATGCTTGACGGCTGCGCGTTGTCGCTGCCCTGCCATGCGCCGGGCCAGATGCCGGTCGGCCTGATGGTCTGGGGGCCGGCGATGAGCGACGACAGCGTGCTCGGCGTCTCGCTGCGCATCGAAGCCGCGTTGGCCGCGGCCGGGCCGCCAGCGGCCGCAGCCGCGCGGGGCCGCTGAGCATGCGGGTGGCGGTCATCGGCGCCGGCATCGTCGGCGTCACCAGCGCCTTTGAGCTGGCCAGCGATGGTCACCAAGTCACGGTGTTTGAACGCCGGGGCAGTGTGGCCGAGGAAACCAGCTTCGCCAACGCCGGCGTGATGGCGCCGGGTTATGTCTCGCCCTGGGCCGCGCCGGGCCTGCCGGCCAAGCTGCTGCGGCAGCTGCTCAGCCGGCATGCGCCGGTGCGCCTGGCCTGGCCCATGGCCGCCGGCCAGCTGGGCTGGATGTGGCGCTGGTGGCGGGCCTGCCAGGCGCCGATTTATGCCACCCACCGCGAGCGCATGGTTCGGCTAGCACGCTACAGCCAGCAGCGGCTGCAGCATCTGCGTCTCGAACTGCAGCTTGAGCATGAGCAGTCCAGCGGCTACCTGGTGCTGCTGCGCCGGGCCCAAGAGCTCAAGGGCGCCCGCACCCATCTGAAGTTACTGGCCGAGCTGGGTGTCAAGTTTCACCTGCTGGACGGCACTCAGGCGCGGCTGATCGACCCGGGGCTCAACCCCGACCTGGCGCTGCATGCCGCAGTGCATCTGCCCGACGCCGAGGTCGGCAACTGCCGCCAGTTCGCCCATCTGCTGCGCGGCCAGGCCCAGGCGCTGGGCGCGGTGTTCCGCTTCAACCGCAGCGTTGATCGCATCGACGCCGGCAGCCAGCCGCTGCTGACGCACTGCGGCACGGCCAGCGCCGAGGCGCCGCAGCAGGAGGCCTTCGACGCCGTGCTGGTCTGTGCCGCGTTGGGCTCGCCAGCGCTGCTCAGGCCGCTGGGGCTGCGGCTGCCGCTCCTGGCGGTGCACGGCTATTCGATCAGTGCGCCGCTGCGCCAGCTCGACAGCTTTCCAGATCTCGGTCCGCGCAGCGGCGTGATGGACGAGCAGTACAAAGTGGCGATCAGCCGGCTTGGCCAGCGTGTGCGGGTGGCCGGCAGTGCCGAATTGGGCGGCCGGCTGGACCGCATGCATGCGGCAACGCTGAACACCCTGCACAAGGTGCTGGACGACTGGTACCCAGGCTGCGCCCAGTGGGCGCAGGCGCAGCGCTGGAAGGGCGCGCGGCCGATGCTGCCCGACGGCCCGCCGGTGCTCGGGCCCAGCGGTGCGCCTGGCGTCTGGCTCAACCTGGGCCATGGTTCCAGCGGCTGGGCGCTGTCTTGCGGTTCGGCCCGGGTGCTGGCCGACCAAATTGCCGGCCGGGCACCGATGATCGATGTCAGCGGACTGGACAGGGCACGACTGTCCGGCTGACGCGGCCGCACAATCAGGCACCGCCTGGCAGGTTCGGCCTGCCCGCCACCGTTACCCCGCCGCCACCACACCGTGACCCTCTCGCCCTGCACTTGCGATGGCCCGCAAGCCGTGCTGCCTGCTGAGCGCGGCTGGCCGCTGCATGGCACCGAGGCCAGCCGGCAGATCGAGCAGGCCGCGTTGGCGGGCGCCGCGCCGCGTGCGCTGATGGCGCGCGCCGGGTTGGGCGTGGCGCGGCTGGCGCTGGCCGTGGCGCCTGGCGCGCGCAGCATCTGGATCGCCGCCGGGCCGGGTAACAACGGTGGCGACGGCCTGGTTGCCGCGCGCCACCTGCACGTTGCTGGCTGCGCGGTACGGGTCAGCCTGCTGGGCGAGCCTGATCGCTTGCCGGCCGATGCGCGGCAAGCGCTGGCGCAGGCACAACAAGCCGGCGTGGCCATCGAGAACGGCCTGGGTGAAGGTGATGCAAAGGCCGACCTGGCGATCGACGCCTTGCTCGGCCTGGGCAGCCACCGCGCACCCCAAGGCGCGCTGGCAGAAGCGGTGCGGCGGCTCAATGCCGGCCGCGCCACCGTGCTGGCCGTCGACCTGCCCACCGGCCTGTGCGCCGACAGCGGCCAGCGGCTGGGCGACGGCGCGCCTGGCTCAGCGGTGGTCGCCGCGCACACGCTGTCGCTGCTAACCCTCAAACCCGGCTTGTTCACCGCGGCGGGCCGCGACCATGCAGGCCGGGTGTGGTTCGATGACCTGGGCCTGGGCAGCCCGTCGCAGCCCGCCACCGCGCACCTGGTTGGCGCCGACAGCCTGCAAAGCTTGTTGCCCGCGCGCACCCATGCCCAGCACAAGGGCAGTTTTGGCGATCTGCTGGTGCTGGGCGGCGCGCCCGGCATGGGCGGCGCCGCCATGCTCGCAGCGCGTGCCGCACTCACCGCCGGTGCCGGCCGCGTCTACCTGGCACGACTCGACGGCGACGACCGCCCCGACCCGCTGCGCCCCGAGATCATGCCGCGGCGGCTGGCCACTGCGTTGGCGCCTGAGTTGCTGAGCCGCAGCACCGTGGTCTGCGGCTGCGGCGGCGGCGATGCGGTGCGCGCGCTGCTGCCAGACCTGCTGCGCCACGCCGGCCGTCTGGTCCTGGACGCCGATGCACTCAACGCGATGGCCGCCGATGCCGCGCTGCGCCTTGCACTGCAAGCGCGCGCGGCACGCGGCCAGCCCAGCGTGCTGACGCCGCATCCGCTCGAAGCCGCCCGCCTGCTGCGCATCGACACCGCGCAGATGCAGGCACAACGCCTGCAGCACGCCCAGGCACTGGCCGAGCAACTGCAGGTCACGCTGGTGCTCAAAGGCTCGGGCAGTGTGATCGCCACACCCGGCCAATTGCCCTGGATCAACAGCAGCGGCAATGCCCGGCTGGGCAGTGGCGGCAGCGGCGATGTATTGGCCGGCTGGCTGGGTGGCCTGTGGTCACAAGGCCTTGCCAACCAAGGCCGCGAGGTCGCTGCGGCCACAGTCTGGCTGCATGGCCGCGCCGCCGAGGGTGGCGACCTGCGCCTGCCACTGCGCGCCGCCGACCTGATCGAGACCATGGCGTCGACGCTGGCCGCGCTGCCGCCGTCGGCAGATTGATCAGCGGCATGGCGCAGCGCCACGAGACACCCTGGCGCAAAACCAGTTCAGCGCCCGCCCAGCGCCCGCCCATCGACTGCTTGACGTCTGGCCAAGTCCTGCTCAGCGCTTGGCTCAGCGCTTGGCTCATCGCTTGGCGCTGCGCTTGGCCGGCTTGCCGCCGTGGCTTTTCTTGCCGGCCGGCGCGCCGCGGCTGGCCAACGCCTTGGCGCGGCCGGCCTTGGCGGCGCGGTCACGCGTCTTCACCACCTTGAGCTCGTCACTGGCCGAGCCGGCAGCGGCCTTGCTTGCTGCCGACCCGCGCTGGCGCGACGCCGGCAAGTCGGCCTCGCCTTCGCGCACCAGGCGGAAGTCGATCTTGCGGCTGTCCAGGTCGACCCGGCTGACCTGCACCCGCACCCGTGAGCCCACGGCGTAACGCATGCCGCTGCGCTCACCGCGCAACTCCTGGCGCGCCTCGTCGAAGCGGAAATACTCGCTGCCCAATTCGGTGATGTGCACCAGGCCCTCGACATACAGCTCATCAAGCGTGACAAACACGCCGAAGCTGGTGGCCGCGCTGACGGTGCCGCTGAATTCCTCGCCCAGATGCTCGCGCATGAAGCGGCACTTCAGCCAGGCCTCGACATCGCGTGAGGCCTCGTCGGCGCGCCGCTCGTTGGCGCTGCAATGCGCGCCGGCGCTCTCCCACAAGGCGGCGTCCTGGGTGCTGGTCGGCGGCTTAGCCGGCCGGCTGCTCTTGCGCACCGTCTTGACCGCGCCCGGTGACGATGCTGTCGACTCGATCACGCCGCCGGTGATGAGGTAGCGTTTGCCCAGCAGCAAGGCCTTGATGACACGGTGCACCAGCAGATCGGGGTAACGCCGGATCGGGCTGGTGAAGTGCGCATAGGCCTCGTAAGACAGTCCGAAATGGCCCGCATTGCTGTGCGTGTAGACCGCCTGCTGCATCGAGCGCAGCAGCATCGCCGAGATCTGCGCAGCGTCGACCCGGTCCTTGGTGGCCTGGGCGATGGCCTGGATCTCGCCCGGCGTCGGCTCATCGCTCAGGCTGACGCCGATACCCAGCGCGCGCAGGTAGTTCTGCAGCGCCAGCCGCTTTTCGGGCGTCGGGCCCTCGTGCACACGGAACAGCACCGGGTGCTTGTGGCGCTCGATGAACTCGGCGGCGCAGACGTTGGCCGCCAGCATCGCCTCCTCGATCAGCCGATGCGCCTCGGTGCGGGTGCGCGGCACGATCTTCTCGATGCGACCGTTGTCGTCGCAGATGATCTGCGTCTCGGTGCCCTCGAAATCGATCGCACCACGCTTGCCGCGCTGCTTGAGCAGCGCGCGGTAAACCTCGTGCAGGTGGATCAGGTGCGGCAGCACGTCAGCGCGACGCTGCGCCTCGGCGCCGCGGGTATTGGTCAGCGCCGCTGCAACTTCGGTATAGGTCAGACGGGCATGCGAGCGGATCAGTGCCGGGTAGAACTGGTAGGCGGTGATCTCGCCGGTGCTCGACACCAGCATGTCGCAGACCATCGACAAACGCTCTTCGTCCGGGTTCAGCGAGCACAGGCCGTTGCTCAGCTTCTCGGGCAGCATCGGAATCACCCGGCGCGGAAAGTACACCGAGGTGGCGCGCTCGTAGGCATCTTCGTCAACCGCGTCGCCCGGCTTGACGTAATGGCTGACGTCGGCAATCGCCACAATCAACCGCCAACCCTCGAAAGCCGTCTTGCCGCGACCTTGCTTGAGCGGCTCGCAGTAGACCGCATCGTCGAAGTCGCGCGCATCCTCGCCGTCGATGGTGACCAACGGCACGTCCGTCAGGTCGATGCGATTGCGCTTGTCGACTGGCCGCACATGGTCGGGCATGGCGGCGGTCTGCGCCAAGGTTTGGGGCGAAAACTGGTGCGGCACCTCGTACTTGCGCACCGCAATCTCGATCTCCATGCCGGGGTCGTCGATCTCGCCCAGCACTTCGGTGACGCGACCGATCGGCTGCGAATACATCGACGGTGGCTCGGTCAGTTCAATCGCCACCACCTGCCCCGCCGTCGCGTTGGCAACGGCGTGTTTCGGAATCAGGATGTCTTGGCCGTAGCGCTTGTCTTCAGGGGCTACCAACCAGGCACCGTTCTCGTGCAGCAGGCGGCCGATGATGGGCGCCGGGCGGCGCTCGATGATCTCAAGCACATGGCCTTCAGGGCGTCCTTTGCGGTCCAGCCGCGCCACCCGAACGCGCACGCGGTCTCGGTGCAGCACCGAACGCATTTCTTGCGGCGGCAGATAAATGTCGGGCTCCTGGTCGTCGCGACGCAGAAAACCATGGCCGTCACGATGACCCAACACGGTGCCTTCGATCTCGTTCGGCAGTGCGGCGCCGGGCGCCGTCTCACTTGAATTTTTGTTTTTTATGATGCTATACTCCCTGCTTGCAGTACTCAGTACTTGCCCAGATGGCGGAATTGGTAGACGCACTAGTTTCAGGTACTAGCGCTTAGCGGCGTGGAGGTTCGAGTCCTCTTCTGGGCACCAAAATCATAAAGGCCAGCACTTCGGTGCTGGCTTTTTGTATTGGGCGCCCGTTTTGGGCGCTCGAACCTGAGCCTTGAGGGTGGCA
>Ga0105046_10015504_pt1 | contig 11710 bp, 7 predicted proteins | sample MAT03_FD_78385 | JGI IMG/M metagenome (GOLD analysis project Ga0105046, IMG submission 78385) | Freshwater microbial communities from Lake Fryxell liftoff mats and glacier meltwater in Antarctica - MAT-03 (megahit assembly) | ecosystem: Environmental > Aquatic > Freshwater > Ice > Liftoff...
CGAGGGTGTCGGCAAACTCCTGATCGGTGATCGAGTGAGCGGGCTTGAGTAGGATCGAACCGGCGCAATAGACCACGCCGTCGATGCGGCCGTGGCGGGCGTGGACGGTTTGGATCATCGCGTCCACGGCCGTGCCATCGCGCGCATCGAGCGGCAGCGGTTCCGCGCCGATCTCGTCGGCCACGGCCTGCAGACGCTCGGCATTGCGCGCCGCCAGCACGACACGGCAACCCTGCGCGGAGAGCCTGCGGGCGGTCGCGGATCCGATGCCGCCCGATCCGCCGACGATGACCATGACCGGAGTGGTTTCATTGCTCATGAGGAAAACGTGGGATGGGGAAAAGCTTTCGGGAAGATGAACGGGAGCGCTTGGTACTATCGTGAACCGCCCGACTGTAGCCCGACTTCGGAAAAACGCCAAGATCGGAGTTCGAATGGGTCAGGTCGTGTGGTTTGTACTTTAAGCGGAGTGAGGATGCGTTTTGCGAGACAAGCTGAGGAAAACGTCTAACGAAATCTCCCAGCGGGGGCGCAACCGACCGGCGACGGTCGTGAAGTTGCGATCCGACTGTTTTTCGTGAACTACAAACCAAACGACGCGACCCCTGAGCCGAATCAGTTTGCGGGCGATGCGACTTCGTAGATTTCAAGCAGCCCGTCACCTGCGCCGCCATCGGCGCCGTTCAGGTGCGCGGTGTAGGCTCCGGGCGTGAGCGTGATCACGAGCGCGGCGTCCAGGCTGCCGGGCACGAGGGGAAACGCGCCGGTCCGTGCGAACACCGCGGCGAGCGCGGACGGCCAGGTGTCGTTCTCCATGATTTTCCTGCCGCTTTCGTCGAAGATCTCGAGCTTCGGATCGACGAGGGTGTCGGTGAGGCGAAACGGCTCGGCCGCGAGCGTCGGGCCCACGCCGCGGATCAGGACGGTCGTCGCCTGGCCGCCCGCGATAACGAAACCGGCGATCAGCGTGCCTGCGCCCGCCGTCACGCGGTAGCGGCCGGAGACGTTGACGAGGCGAGTCGAGCTGGCGGCGTCCGCATCGTAGACTTCAATCAGTCCGACGCCGGGTGTCGCCGCGACCATGTGCGCGGTGGCGGTACCTGCGATGGGGTGCAGCGTCGCGGCGTCGGTGCCGCCGGGCACAAGCGGAAACGCGCCGACGTCCGCGGTTGCACCGAGGAGGGCGGGGGTCGCGTTCCAGTTATCGTTCGACTCGAGGAGCGCGGCCGCGGAGTCGTAGATTTGCAACCGCGGATCGCCGGCGCTTGCGATGCCGGCAGGGAGGAAGGGCTGCAGGCCCGGGCCGATGGCGCGTACGAGCAGTTTTTTCCCCCCCGCCGCGACACCGAAGCCCGCGATGAGCGGGCGATCGGTCGTGAGATCCGCCCGGAGCGAAAGGTTGGCGAGCCGACCGGGTGGGCCGAGGGCGACGTCGATCGTCTTCGCGCGGATCGAAAACGGATTCGGCGTCGGGTGCGGGTTCCCGTAGTAGGAATTGCCACCGGTGTCCGCGATTTGCAGAAAGCGGTGCGCTCCGAGCGGCACCAGAGCGGTGTAGCCCGTGCTCTCGGAGACGCCCGCGGTGCCGCCGAACGTTTTTGTGACGTTACTCCAACTTGCACCGTTGCCATCGGCGGAAAACGCGAGGTATACGTCGCGCCCAGCAGCTCCACGATGGTCGCCGTAACTGAGGACGAGCACGCCGTTGGGCAGCAGCAGGAGCGTGGGATCGACGCCGGAGTTGGCGGGCAGGCCGGACAGCGGCGCGGCGGCGCTCCACGAAAGGCCGCGGTCGAGGCTGCGGGCGGCGTGGAGCGGTTGGTAGACCACGCCGATCGCGCTGCGCATGACGGCGAGCCATGAGCCGTCACGGCAAGGCGCGACGGCGGTTTCGGTGACACCGCGGCCCGCGGCGGAGAAGATCACGGCGTGGTGCGCCCACGTGCGGCCGCCATCGGTGGACTTGAGCAGCGCGGCGTGGTGGCCTGGCGTCCCGGTGAAGCCCACGTAGGCTGCCGCAAAGAGGCTGCCGTCGCTGTCCTCGAAAATCCCGCGGTGAAACCGAAACCCGTTGATCGCGGCGGTCGAGGTGACGACGCCGCCATCGGCTGCGCCCGCGGCGTGATTGTCCCACGTGAGGCCGCCGTCGATCGAGGTAAAATAGGAAAACGCGAATGTGCGCGTGGACGTCGCGAGATTCGGATTCGGGAAAAAAGGCAGCGCGACGAGCGTACCGTCGCGGCGGCGCACGAGGCTCATCATATCGATCTCGGGCTTCGTAGTGGCGGATGGGGCTTCCCAGCTCGCGCCACCGTCAGCGGAACCCATCCAGCCGTGGGTGCCGGGAAACTGCACGACATCGGCATTGGTCTGCCAGTTGACGAGGAGGCGCCTCGCGATCGTGCCGTCGGATGCGGCGGGTGCGTCGAAGGAAAATGCGCGCGGGAACTGCATCCAGCCGTTGCCCGTCGCGTGGGCGATCTCGGTCCAGCTGTCCTGCGTAATGGCCGCGATCGTGAGCGGCGCCGGATCGGCTGTGACGGCCTGCGAAAGCGCCGAGCATGCGAGCGCAACGGCTAAGGCGGCGCGCACGGCGGGATTGGAGGCGAAGGCGTACACAGGCGGATCGGCGCGGACAAAGGGACACGACCGCGGTGGAAAGGTTTTCGATCCGCGGGAGAAATTGTCAAGAAACGACCCAGACGCCCATGAAAACAACATTTGCTTCGACACGAGTCGACAAGTGCGGTTTGACCCCTTACGGGCACCGACCTCAGCCGATCCGAAGAACGCTTCCGGCGGGAAGTAAATCCACCTGCCCGAAGTAGATTTCTCTATTTTGAATCGGGAAGAAAATCCACCGACCAACTGGTCACTTTCATTCCGCCAGAAGAAGATTCCTTCCATCCCGCCGCTCGCACTTTCGGCACCTTCCGTCGCTGGCGTCGAATATGCTGGCGATGAAACGGCCCGGGAATGCGGGGAACACTGCGACGAAAAGTGTTATTTCCACCAACTCGTCAAGCGCTCCGGCCGGCGCTTCACCTACGGGTACGACTTCGGCGACCGCTGGATGCATGACATCGTGGTGGAGAAGACCAACCCGTGCCCGGGAGAGCCTCCTCCCGCACGCTGCCTCGCCTTCCTTCATGACCGCTCCAACGCAAAGCCAGACCGCCTCGAACTCTGCGCAGAACCAGCCTGGGTGCTCGCCTTCGAACCCGAATGCCTCGACCTCGACGAAATTAATCGTCGCTTAACCTAACCCCTCCGATACTTGCAGGCCGGCATGAATCGGCCCTGGTCGATATCTCCGTAGGGACGATTATTACGGGCACGGGCCCTGTTTTTTTATTAAGGTCAAAACCAAGCCGCCAAACTCTCCTCGATGAATTCACCTATCGGTCCTTGCCACCACCGGCTTTTCTTCAGATTTACGACGTTTCTTGTGATCGCGCTCAGCGGCGTTCCTTCGGAAGCATCGTCTCAAGAGAAGTCTCGGCCCAACATTGTTTTTGTCTACACGGATGACCAGGCCGCATGGACCTTGGGATGCTACGGCAATCCCCAGGCCTACACTCCGAATCTCGATCGTCTCGCGGCCGAAGGCGCCCGACTCACCCAAGCGTTGGTTTCCACGCCGGTTTGTAGTCCCGCGCGCGCGACACTTTTTTCCAGTCGGTATGGAAGCGAGGTGGGTATTCTCGACTTCATCCCTCATCCCCAGCACCAGGAATACACTGGGGAGACAGGCAAAATTGGGCTCTCGAAAAGTTTCATAACCTTTCCCCAGCTTCTGAAAAATGCTGGCTATAAAACCGCGCTTATCGGGAAATGGCACTTGGGCGACTGGACTCAGGATCCCAGTCAACGGTTTCACCCCACTCAGCACGGATTCGACACCTTCATAGGCTTCACGGGTGGTGGCACTTCAACCAACGATCCATCATTGGAAAAAAATGGGGCTGAGCAGCGTTTCTTGGGACTGACCGATGATATCCTGACCGATGAAGCGATCTCGTTCCTGGAAGGCCACGCATCCTCGCGCCCCTTCTTTTTGTTTCTCGGTCTCAGAGCACCACACACCGCCTACCTGCCGGTCGCACCTGAAGACGCGGAACCCTACGCTTCCATCGATCCCATTATCCCCAATCCCGACTATCCGGATCTGAATGTGCAGAACGTGAAGAAGATGATGCGAGAGTACCTGTCGAGCGTCACAGCCGTCGACCGCAATGTCGGACGGTTCGTGGCGGCGCTCGATCGCCTGCGGTTGACCCAAAACACCGTCGTGATCTTTTCCTCCGACCACGGATACAACATGGGGCACAATGGTATTTGGCACAAAGGCAATGGGATCTGGGCTACGAATTCATTCCCGGCCGCCTCTCCCGGTATATCCCCACGGTATCGTCCCAATCTTTTCGATCACTCTTTGCGTGTTCCCGCTTTGGTTAGATGGCCAGGAAAGGTGCCACCAGGAACGATCGTCGACGAAACCGTCAGCAACCTCGACTGGTATTTGACCATCCTGGCAATGGCAGAGGTAACCCCACCCGCCAACCTATTGCTTCGGGGGCGCAACGCCCTTCCCCTCCTCGAGGATATGCCCGTCGCAGGCTGGCAGAACGATTTTTATGCGGAATACAGCATGCGGATCTACGCGCAAACAGACATGCGCGCATTTCGGACCTCGCGATGGAAGCTTGTGCGCGACCAACTCAACCCTGATCGGGATGAGCTTTATGACCTTCAGGCCGATCCTGCGGAGGCGCACAATCTCATTAAGGAAACTCATCGGGCAGAAGTCCGAATCGCTCTTACATCGCTGGACGAGAAATTGTATGCGAAGCGCCGAGAGATTCGGGATACGACTCTGCCGGCACGCGCTCGATAACGGTGCTGCACGAATTCGTGAAGGCGCTTGCCGCGGCACCTCCTTTTGCACGCTTCCACCAAAGCGGTCGATCTCGCCCGCCCGCCAACCCCTGTCCCGCCGCACCTGTTACCTTTTGCAGTGTCGCGAATAGCCTATGAGGGTCGGTGCGGGGTTCGCCCCCCAGCGACAATTGACGCTCCCTGCCGGGGAAGTGAGTTTGTCGCTGGGGGGACGTTCGGATTGTGGACGTATCCGTGCTCTTCGATACGAGGTGACAAGTGCGGTTTTACCCCTTTCGGGCGTCTTCACGTGACTCCACGCCGTGAACGTTCTCGCCTTCGCATCCACCCCATGCTCCTTCGCCAGCTTTCCTACAAGATGCCCCGGTATGAAATTGCACAGCTAGGCCAGCACGCTCATCTTGCGCCTGGTTGGAGTTGTCCGATTATGGTTCGTTTTTTTCACACTCGGTCGCTACCGCGACCGGCGACCCCGGGCAACTCCAACCGCTCTCCGTCTGTTTCTGTGGGACGGCTGTGAAAAGAATTAAATCACGATTCGGATCGCTCCTGTTTCAGCCGATTTGGTTGAAGGCAGGTACGATTCTTTAAATATAATGATATAAGGTGGTTGCGTGAACTAGCCGATCTAAAGAGGTCAATAGCTTCTTTAGGTCGCCAAAAGAAACCAAATGGTTCTCCTAGAAAACGCCAATGCTCTCTGTTCGTCACATATATGGATCGAAGTGAATCGTCAAATTTAACCGCAACGAAAACCCACCATCCAAAAAACACACCTGCTACGAACAAGCACCCTAATAATACGAGGGCGCTTACCATGTGAACAATAAAAATTCCAAGTGAGCGTGCAAATCATTCGCCAGGGTCATCTAAGTCAGGAGTCAGTCCTCACCTCAGAACCTGTTTGAAAATTTGGCAGCGGCGGGGACGGGTTTGCCGGTTCGAGCGAGTTCGGTTTGCTTGCAGGCTTGCTGAGGCAGGTGGCCGACCCACGTGGGGACAGGTTCGGACGAAATTCGTTCCGAATTCCGCTACGGGTCGAGCGGTGTGTCTTGCCTTCGACTATAGTGCAGCGGCGATCGGGAGGAAAAACGGGGTCAAAGGGGTCAGGTTGTGTAGTTTGTACTTTAAGCAGGATAAGGATGCTTTATGGCGGTGTAGGCCGAGGAAAACGTCCAACGAAACCTCCGAGCCGGGCGCAACCGACCGGCGGCGGCGGTCAGCTTGCGATTCGACTTTTTTTTTGCGAAGGTCAAACCGCACGACACTTTCCCTTAGCCGAATCTCCTCGGTCCTCGGTCGCGACAAATTCCTTGGCCGGTAGGCCGCAACGCTGCAGCCGTCGAATGGCCGGCACCGAACCCAGTCGCGACTTCGCGCTGCCTCTCGGGCGGCTGGGCGTTATTCGACTTTGCCATGGAGCGCCTTGATAAGGTTTGAAAGTTTGCTGGCGACGAAGCTTATTTTCGATCGAGCAACGGATTGCGCCATTTTAGGGCAGGGAAGCGGGAGAAATCGGCGTCATTGGCCCGATGCTATCTCTATTTGAAAACCGTTCGCTATCCGGTTCGTGCTGGCCAAGTCCATCCCGGCGCGCTCGAACCGGCACCGTTGTCAGGCCGCACCAAGCTGGGAGCACCGGGCCGGTTTCCTTTTTTTAAATGGCGCGGGATCGTGCGGGGCTGGCCTCCGACAATGTTTCTCCGGGCACGAAAGCGGGCAGGATGAGGTTGGGAGTCATCGTGACCTGATGCCCGGAAAGCATGCTTTGCGCAATGCGGACGGCGAGGCGCGCCTGTTTGGCGACGGGACTTTGATAACGCGTGATTTCCGGCAGCCCGAGATCCACGGACACACTTGTCTCCCGGCAGACGAGCGAGACCTCATTGGGCACCCGCCGGCCCGTCCGCAGGAGGAATACCAGCACCATGAGAAGATGCTCCACGTGAACGCAGAAGATCGCGGTGGCGGAGTTCGTGCTGCGCAGCATATGGTCCAAGGTCGCCGGCAGGCCTGCGCGCCGGGAGCCGGCCGCGATCACGACCACCGAGTTCTGCTTTTCCTGCTGGTGAAAATACTCGGAAAGTCCACGTAGGCAAGCGAGGTCGCCCGCGAGCGGTTGATGCGGGAGGACCAGTGCCACCCGCCGGTGGCCGTGCTTGGCGAGGCAGCCCGCGGCGTGCCACCCGATCGCGTAGTAATTGACGTCGACGGAGGGCAGTTCGACGCCCGGGTGGCACGAGCCAAGGACCAAGGTGGGGACGCGGGCCTCGGCAAACCACCTTTGGATAGCCGCCGAGGCGCCAAGCAACAGCCAGCAGACATGCCGCCGGCCGCTTACCATGGTGGCCAGGCGGGATTCGGGATGCCGTCCGGCGAGTGCGCGGTTGAAGGTTTCCTCCCAGCCGACTCCCTGTTCGGCAAAGCGGGCTCGCAATTCCATGAGCACGGGATGCCCGCTGAAGCCCCTCGTTTCGCGCGACGAGGGAACAACCAAGCAGACGGTGGGCGGAGCGTTGAATGAATTTTTGTGGCTCGTCGGCAGGAGCCGGGTGCGGCATCCCTTCTTGATGGCGATGAAGCCTTCTTCCGCCAGCCGGGCAAGGGCGGCGCGGACGGTGGGCCGGCTGACGCTGAGGCGGCGCGCGAGCTCATGTTCGCCTGGCAGGAGCTCGCCCCACGCACCCTGGAGAATCGATTCCCGGAGCGCGGCGGCCGCCTGATCGGATACGCTCGCGCGGTGGAACTCCGAAAGCGCAGAGGTGTGGGACTTCACGTGAGGCAACGTGTCACTTTTTTTGATAGCTTGTCGAACCTTTAGGAGTGGATGGGCGGACACATTTTGAATCGCATGATTCCGCTCACCCCCGCCGATGCATTTTCGCCCCGTCGTATTGCCACCGATTCCGGCGCCAAGTCCCACCGCCGTCGCGACCTTCTCCCGGTGCGGAAATTTGCGGCGCTCGTCCTCGGTCTCGTCTTGCTCGCCGGCCTGCGCGCCGCCCCGGCTCTGCCGCCTCCCCACGACATCAGCCCGACGCCGGAACACCCGCGCAATACGGAAGGGGCTTTCGTCACGCTGCGCTCGGGCCGAATTCTTTTTTCTTATTCGCAGTTTTCCGAGGGCCAGCACGATCACAGTCCGTCGGCCATCGCCGAAATTTATTCGGACGATCGGGGAAAGACCTGGAGCCAGCCGCGTGTCGCGGTGCCGACCGGACGATACCAGAATATCATGAGCGTTTCGTTCCTGCGGCTGGCCAGCGGCAAGATCGCGCGGTTTCACTGCGTGAAGAGAAACAAGTGGCTCGACTGCCATCCGCTCCTGTCGATCTCGACGGACGAAGGCACGACTTGGTCCGAGCCGAAGACAGTGCTGGCGGCGCCCGGTTATTTCGTGCTGAACAACGATCGGATCATCCAAACCTCCAGCGGCCGTATTGTCATTCCGCTGGGCTATCACCGCACCTTGGGGAGCGAGGACGAGCGGTCGTCGTGGGACTCGCGCGCCATTACCCTGTGGATCTACTCCGACGACGAAGGCGCGACGTGGAAGGAAGCGAATACGTGGTGGGGGCTTCCCGTCGCGAGTGCATCCGGGCTGCAGGAACCGGGCGTCGTCCAGTTGCCCGACGGCTCGCTCTACGGTTGGAGCCGCACGGACCAGCGTTTCCAGTATGAGTTCACGTCAAAGGACGACGGGCTGACCTGGACCGCGCCCGTGCCCACGTCCCTCAGTTCGCCGAATTCGCCGGCCAGCATCAAACGGGTGCCGCAGACCGACACCCTCATGGTGGTTTACAATGACCACTCGGGACGCGTGCCGGCGCCGGAGAGGCTGACGCAACGGGCGCCTTTGGTGGCGGCGTTCTCGACCGACGGGGCGAAGAGTTGGGGTGCGCCGCAGGTGATTGAGGACGATCTCACCGGCTGGTTTTGCTACACCGCCATTCATTTCACCGACGATGCGGTGCTGCTCGCGTACGTGGCCGGCAATGACCAACTGGGCCGGCTCTCCCGGCTGCGGATCAGGAGCGTCCCGTTGGCGGCGTTGAACATTCCGAAAGCTCCAGCCCGATGATTAAAACTCTCCTTGTCCTGGGCCTGGCGCTTGTGGCCGGGCGGCTCGCCGCCGCCGAGCCCGTCAACGCGGTCGCGAACGTCCTGCCGAACACCCCGCAGCATCCGCGCAATTCCGAAGGGGCGTTCGTGACGCTCACGTCCGGCCGGATCCTTTTTCTTTATTCGCAGTTTTCCGGCGGCTCGTCCGACTTCAGCCCGTGCCGCATCGCCCAGATGTCCTCCGACGACCAGGGGCGGACCTGGACCGAGCCGCGCGCGCTCTTCACCCCGGAGCCAAATACGATGGAGATGAGCGTTTCGCTGCTCCGGCTGGCGAGCGGGAAGATCGCCCTTTTCACGCTCATCAAGCGCGGGACCCTGGACTGCCGTCCGTATCTGCGGATCTCCAGCGACGAAGGAGTCACCTGGTCCGCGTCCCGCAGCATCCTGAAGGCGCCTGGCTATTTTGTCCTGAACAACGACCGGGCGATCCAGACCTCGCGGGGCCGCTTGATCGTCCCGGTGGCGTTTCATCGCACCACGCGGGAGGTCGATGACGGAACCGGGCACAGCATCGATCACCGGGGCCTCGCCCTCTGGTATTATTCCGACGACGAAGGTGCGACGTGGACCGAGGCGAAAACCTGGTGGACGCTGCCGGTGGCCAGCACGACAGGATTGCAGGAGCCGGGAGTGGTGGAACTGGCGGACGGTTCGCTTTTCGGCTGGGCCCGAACCGACCAAGGCCGCCAGTATGGATTCCGGTCGGTTGACGGCGGAGACACGTGGAGCGCTCCGCAGCCGACGACGCTGCGATCGCCCGCCTCGCCGGCCAGTATCAAGCGCCTTCCGGATTCCGCGGATCTGCTGGCGGTCTTCAATGACCACTCCGGCCAGTTTCCGTTCACAGTCTCGGCATCGATCTACCGCAGCCGGACCCCCCTCGTGGCCGCGCTTTCGTCGGACGGTGGCTCCACCTGGCGCACGGCCAAGCTGCTCGAAAGCGGTCCACGCAGCGATTACTGTTACATCGCGATTCATTTCGTGGGCGAGGCGGTGCTTTTTGCCTACATGGACATGAGCGACGGCGCGAAGAATTCTCACATTATCCGACGGGTGAATACAACCTGGCTCACCGCGCCCGACGACGCGACGACGACCAAGGCCAGGGCCATTCTCCACGACATCTTCGACCGTGACGAAACCTGGATCAAAATCCATGCCGCGGAGGCGTTGCTCGCCGGTGGCGAGGCGATCGCCATGCGCGAGCGATTCCTGCAACTGGCGTCCAAAGCGGACTCGCTGCTTTATCGCGTCGGGGTCTGGCGGGTCCTGGCGAATACGTCGCCGACCGAGGCCGAACGCGACGAGTGCGTGGCGCAAATCGAGAAAATATTTCTGAGTCCGTCTCCGTCCGACCTACCCCAGGCGCTCGAAACGCTCTGCAAGCTGCGCGTCCGCGTGGACGGTCCGGTTCTCGACCTCGTGCGCCGTTCCGTCGACGGTCCCTCGGAATCGATCGGTGCGTTGGCGCTCTGGTCGCTTTGTCTGCGGGACGAGCCGACGGCGTTGGAGCGGCTCTGCAGCCTGCTACGTTCGCCCAACGCCAGCCTCCGCTTGAGTGCAGCCTATGCACTGCGCTGGCTCCGCACGGGCGACACGACGGCGTTGAGAATGCTGGCGCAAGCGGCGGACGCGGAGGCGCCGAGCACCGAGGCGTATGCGTATCTGTTGAGTGCGGCCTTCGCCCTCGATGCCAACCCCGCCCGCCGCCCCGCGTGGCGCACGGCCTTGGAGCAGGTTCTGGCCAAAGGGTCGATGGATGCCCGCTTCGAAGTATGTAACGGGCTCCTTCAGCAGTCCACGGCGGCCAGCCTGCGGCATTACGTGCCCCTCCTGGACGATCCGGGCGCCGATACCCGCGTGGGAGCGGCTTTGACGATCTTGTACGTGCGTGCGCGCGAGTAGTCAGTGCAGGCTCCGCTGGATTTCGCACCAAGGGAGGCAGCTGCCTTGCGGAGAGAGTAGTCATTAGCAGCATCCTCGGGCTATGACCACCGTTACAGCGACTACACCTGTTCCAATCGGGCTTTGATCGCTCGCCAGTTAGGACACATTTGATCCAGCAGATTGAAGAAAGCACGGTCGTGCTGAGGGTGCTTCAAATGACAAATTTCGTGGGTGATGACATAGTCGATGCAGATCGAAGGCGCTTTCACTAACTCAGGGTTGAGAGATATGCGACCGTTCCGGTGTGAACTGCCCCACCGTTTCGGCATCTTAAGGAGTTGCATCCGCGGCGGTGGAAGTTTGCGTTCGCTGCACCATTTCCGCCACTTCGTGACGCGAGCCGAGAACTGCTCAACGGCTTTCTCGCGGAACCAGCGGTTGAGCAAGGTTTCTACTTCCGTGGGACTGCCGGTTTTAGTGGCTACTTGAAGATAGCCGCCCACGAGTTTTACACCGACTTGCTCGTCGCGCCGCACCTTGAGACGGTATTGCCGGCCTAGGTAGCGATGGGTCGCTCCCCGCACTCGCACCCGATGGGCGTGGCGCATACAAATGCCTCCAATTGTAGAGCCTCTCGACCCCCACTCCTATCTCTTCGGCTACCGATTTGACGGTCCGATCCTCTCGCATCGTCAGCTCCACGGCATGACGTTTGTACGTCTCGTCGAACCTGCGCCGCGGGGCAGCCCCATTTCCATTCCGTTTCGTGTCCTTCATGATTTTTCTTTCCACCGCTAAC
>Ga0105046_10015509_pt1 | contig 11709 bp, 11 predicted proteins | sample MAT03_FD_78385 | JGI IMG/M metagenome (GOLD analysis project Ga0105046, IMG submission 78385) | Freshwater microbial communities from Lake Fryxell liftoff mats and glacier meltwater in Antarctica - MAT-03 (megahit assembly) | ecosystem: Environmental > Aquatic > Freshwater > Ice > Liftoff...
CGGCTGGAACAGCACCTCATCGACGACCGGGCCCGTGCTCAGCATCACGATCGCACATCGTGCGTCGCGCATGGCCTGCGTCGGGGTCGCGGCCGCGCGCATCCCCGGCGCGGCGAGCCGGGATGCACGCGCAGGTGTGCGGTTCCATGCGACGACGTCAAAGCCCGCGCGCACGAGATTGCACGCCATCGGTCCGCCCATGGTCCCGGTACCAAGGAAAGCGATTGTCTGCGCAGAAGGCGTCATGGTTGGGTCCAGCGTGGCAGCGCCATCTCGTCTATTGGATCGAAAGCGGAAGCACAACCATCGGATCGGGACCCGCGCGGGTGGCGATCGTACGCTCGACCATGCCCCGGTCAAGATCGACGACGCACAAGCCGCTGGGCAACATGCCCGCCAGCGCCCTGCCGCTGGGCTCGTGGAATCCGACAGACACCGGTTTGGCGGGGACCGCGATGCGCCGGATGACCTCGCGCCGGCCGGCATCAACGACGATCACCGACTGATCGTGATAGCAGGCGACCACGAACGTTCCGTCACCGCGGCGGACGATGCGGACGGGTCCAGCCGGTGTTGCGATCCGCGCGACAACTTCGAGGGTGCGCACGTTGATCACTGCGATATCAGCGGATTCGCGATTGCACACCAGCAGGTGCTCCTCGGTCGCATCGAATGCCGATCCTTCCGGTCGGCTGCCGACGGCAATGATGTCCGCGGCCTCCTCATCGGTCCGGAGCGACAGCCGCGAAACCGATCCGCTGAACATGTTGCTGCAGAACGCCCAACCACCATCCTGTGTCACTGCCACGATGTGCGAACCGGAACCGCCAGTAGGAAGATCACGCACGATCGCACCCGTGGCAGGATCCGGAATCACCAAAAGCCGGCTCGAACCTTCGCTCAGAACGTAGAGACCGCCTGCCGCGTCGAGGGCGATTCCATGCGGACGGCGCCACCCATTGCAGGACAGGGTCCGTGCCAGCGTGGCGGTGGGCAGGTCCACCACCGAGACCTCATCGCCGCCGGGACCTTGGTCTTCCGCGAGCTTTAATCCGAAGTGACAGCTATACGCGAAGCGACCATCGGCGCTGACGACGAATTCGTGCGGATAGGCAGGCACCGCCACACGGCGCAGCTCGACGCCGGTGAGGAAATCGTAGTAGCCAAGCGAATGGTCGTCCTTCTGGACGACAACGATGACGTCGCGCATTTCCACTGCTCCTCCGTCCACATCGAATGTGCGGTTTGCATTGCCATGCGTCGCCTTTACCGCGACGATGAAGCGCAAGGTATCAAATGAGAATATTTCGTGCAATTGACTGTTTTTCCACTTATTATGAAATTTCTCTCAGCAATATGGCTCATGCCCAATGCGCCCACTGCCACCCCTGCGCGCCCTTCTGGCGTTCGAGACGACGGCCCGCCATCTATCGGTCGCGCGCGCAGCCGACGAACTCCATCTTTCGCCGTCAGCGGTCAGCCATCAGTTGCGCAGCATCGAGAGCTATCTCGGGGTTCGATTGTTCCATCGCACCACGCGCGCCATGCGCTTGACGGATACGGGATATAGCTACCTCCAGCTCGTGGCCGGAGGCCTGGACAGAATCGCCGCCGCGACGCAGGAAGTCGTCGATGCCGGATTTACGGACGTGCTGACCGTGCAATGCCCTCCGAGTTTTGCCCCCGCCTGGCTGGTGCCACGACTGGCTGGCTTTCTTGCTGCCCATCCGGATATCGACCTGCGCGTACGTGCCACTCCCGATCCGGTGGACCTGCTCCGCAGTACCGTCGATGTGGAGATCCGCTACGGGCTGGGCGACACCCACGGACTGATCGTCGCGCCGTTGCTGCAGGAAGCGATCGTGCCGATCGCCAGTCCCCAGGTCGCACGTCGCCTGCGCGGCAAGTCAGTGCGCGAAGCCTTGGCGAATACGCCACTCATCCACTCGGAACGCAGTCCGGTGTCCTGGGCGGCATGGCTGCGCTCGCATCAGATTGTCGGCTTGAACCTGGCCCGAGGCTTGCGATTCGACCGGGCCTATCTTTCCATTCAGGCTGCCATCGATAGCCTGGGGATTGCCCTTGAAAGCACGGTGTTCGCCGCGCGCGACATCGATTCAGGGAGCGTGGTTCGACTGTTCAAGTCATTGCCTGCGCCATCCCGCACTGCGCACTTCATGGTGGTCTCTGCCGCCAACGCCGGACTGCCCAAGGTACGCAAGTTCCGGGACTGGATTCTTGACGCCTGCGCGGGCGTGCAGCGCTGACGGCCTCGATCAGCGACCGCGCTTATCCCTATCCGCACGTCCACTGCGCGGGTGCAGGACGGCGTGTTCGCGTCCGCGCGGGCCGCTGCGGCGGGTTGACAACGGATCGACGGCAACCACTGTCATAGCCTGGCGCGTCGCCTTCGTAAGATAGACTGAAACTGTGCTCACCTCGCCTTGGCCCCGTCATTCGTCGAAGTTGACCACAGCTCGGGACGAGCGGAAATCACTCGGCAAGATTCGCCCACCTCGACTGGGCCGGTCGTTCGATCGCCACCGCGTGTTCGCGCAAATCGATGCCGCCGACTCGCTGCCGGGGCTGTGGATCTCCGGGCCCGCCGGTTTCGGCAAGTCGACACTGATCGCGACCTATCTCGAAGCGCGTGCCCTGCCGACCGCATGGCTGCAACTCGACGCCGGCGATGCCGATGCATCGACGTTTGCCCACTTTCTGGGTGCCACTTCGGCGTCGATGGCGCCGCGCGGGAATTTTGCGCTGCCAGTGCCGACTGCCGACGACCTGCGCGACGTGCCGGCGTTCATCCGCCGCTGCTTTCGCGCCCTGGCGGTTTCGCTGGATCGGCCGTGGGTACTGGTGCTCGACAACATCCAGGAAATCGACCGCGCACCCCAACTGCATGCTGGCCTGGCCGCGGCGCTGGGGGAATTGCCCGAGGGAACACGCCTCATTGCGATCAGCCGGACGCCGCCTCCACCGGAGTACGCGAGGGTACTCGCGGCGCAGCAAATGGGCGTGATCGAAACGAACGCGTTGCGATTCACGGCTAATGAAACGCAGGAGCTGTTAGGTCTGCATGGCCGGCAATGGTCCGCCGAGACCCTCTGCACCGCGACCGGCGGCTGGGCGGCAGCGATGATTCTCATGCTCGCGGCACGGACCGAGCTCGTCGCCGTCGGAAAAGCGCCGACTGCCATTGCGCACGAACGCATCTTCGACCTGATCGCCAGTGAAGTGATGGAGGCGATGGCTGCTTCGGAGCGCAATGCGCTGATGCGCATTGCCTTCCTGCCCAACGCCACGGCGGCGATGGCCGTGGCCATCAGCGGCGAAGCGCGCGCCGGAGACCTGCTCGCCGATCTTGCGCGCCGCAGCCTCTTCACCGATCGCCGCGACGCGTCGTCACCGGTTTACACGTTTCACGCGCTGTTCGGCGCATTCCTGCGGGCCTGCGCCGTCGAGCAGTTGTCGCCGGACGCTCTGCGCGCGCTGCGCGTCAAGGCCGCCAGAATTCTGGAAACGGCAGGAGACGCCGGTGCGGCCATCGGCCAGCTGATCGAGGCGCAGGCATGGGACGAGGCGATGGATCTGCTGGCAGCGCATGCAGGGCAATTCGTGGCCCAGGGCCGCAGTGCCATCATTGGCGAGGCAATCCTGCGGATGCCGGAAGCGTGGCGCGCCCGGCCGCTGGGCTGCTACTGGCTCGGATTCTGCCAACTCGCGGCCGACCCGCGTGCGGCGCTGGAGCATCTGCGGCAAGCGCATCGCGGATTCCAGGCCAGCGGCGATTTGCAAGGTGAGTTCGATGTAGCAGCAGCCGCTGCCGACGCCATCATCTTCCTTGGCTCCAACTACGATGCCCTGGCGCCCTGGATGCCCACTCTCGAGGCGCAGGCTCCCGCCTATCTGGAGCGGCGCGACACCGAATCGGATCTGCGCGTGCTTCCCGGTCTGCTGGGTGCATTTGTCCATCGCAATCCGGGACATCCGCTGACCGCCGCCATTGCCGATGCGGCGGAGAACATGCTCGACGGGACCATGGGGGCCAGCCAGCGCATCCTGCTTGGAACCCTGGCGTATTACCTGCTCTGGACCGGGCAGACGCCGCGTCTGGACCGCATTCTGGTCAAGATCGACCGCATGTGCAGCGAACAGGATGCGGCACCGGCGACGCTGCTCCGTTGGCACGGCGTGAGTGTTCTCGTGCGTTCGCTGCTGGGCCGCGTCGATGAAGCCCTCGATCACGCCCGCCGTGCGCTGGCCCTGACCTTGTCCGGACCCGCGCCAATGCGGGTGAAGGCGCACCTGATGATGGTGCTTGCCGCCGAAGCGGCGCGTGACGCGGAGCTTGCGCGCAGCCATCTCGCCGAAGCGGCCGCAGTCGTGACGGCCGGGAATCCGGTCGATGTGACAACCTACGAACTGCAGCGCGGCATGCTGATGCTGCTCGATGAGGACTGGCGTGGCGCGGCCCAGCTCATGCGCGCGGCCGTGACCAGCGGCCGCGATAGCGGCTGGCCCTTGCGCGAACACATCGCACTGCTCGGGCACGCGCTGGCAGCCACCCAGGTCGACAGCCTCGCCGAGGCGGAGCAGGCGCTGCAGGACGCGCTCGCGCATCCGTTCTACGCCGGGTGTCGCTGGCACCACTGGATTGCGGCACTCGTCGAGGCCAATCTGGCCGAGCGGCAGCGTGATCGGCCCCGGGCGTTGACGGCGTTGCGCCTGGCGTTCGCAACGGGCCGCGATTGTGGTTTCGATTTCGGGCCGATGCCGTATTGCTGCGGCGACATGATGTCGCGTCTCGCCGCGCTGGCGCTCGAGCACGACATCGACACGCCCTTCGTGTCGCAGATGGTGCGCCGACACGCGCTGCCGCCGCCAGCGAACCTCCCCGCCGCATGGCCGTGGACGATACGCATCCGCACGCTGGGCGCGTTCACCATCGAACGTGACGGGGCACCCGCAGCGGTGGCGCGCAAGGAGGCCCGCAAGCCGCTCGAATTGCTCTGGCTTCTGCTGGCGCTCGGTGGCGCCAATGTCCCGGTGGCGCGACTGTGCGCGGGCCTGTGGTCCGAGGCCTCCGGGGATGCGGCGCGCAATTCCTTCGACAATACCTTGCATCGCCTGCGCAAGATCCTCGGCGGCGAACGCCACGTGCAGCTGCGGGCGGGCAGCCTGAGTCTGGACCCGGCAACGTGCTGGAACGATGTCGACGCGCTTGAGGCAGTCCTGGCGGAGCCAGGCCCGGCACTGGCCGGCGAAGGCGTGGAAGCCGCGAACGCCTGGGTCGATCGCGTGCTCGTCCTGTACCGGGGCGCATTCCTCGCCGGCGAGGACGAGCTTCCCGACGTGCTGGCCGCACGCGACCGCATCCAGTCTCGCGTCGCCCGTCTGGTGGCGACGCATGGCGCACGGCTGGAGTCGGCCGGGTGGCAGGCGGCCGCGGCCCGCCTGTACCAGCGCGTCGTCGAGCACCAGCCTCTCGCCGAGGACCTGGTGCGCCGGCAGATGACGTGCCTGATCCACCTCGGGCAGCCGGCGGAGGCCTACGAGGCGTATCGCCGGTGCCGGCAACAACTCTCGGTCGTGCTGGGGATCCGCCCGTCGGCCGAAACCGAGGCACTGGCCTCCGGACTTCGCAATCTCTAAGTCATTTCTACGACCTCCAGGCCCAGGATTCCTCGCATGGACGCGCTTCACGGTGCGCCAACTGCGGAACGAAGCACAAGGGGGCTGTGGCCGGCAGGCACTGGAGGCAATCCCGATTTCGCGGACATGTGCCGTCTACGCCTATCGGAGATACAACATGCTGAAGAAGATCTTGCTCGTGACGCTGTCGGCGGTGTCGTTTGCAGCCATCGCGCAAAATCCCGTTCATACCGACGGGGACAAGTACAAGGTTGTGATGGAAAACGACCAGGTGCGCGTGCTTGAATACAAGGACATGCCGGGCGACAAGACGCATCAGCATCGCCACCCCGCCTTTGTGCTCTACGCCGTCGTGCCGTTCAAGCGCAAGATCACCCTGCCCGACGGCAAGACGATGATGCGCGAGTTCAAGGCGGGCGACGTGATGTACTCCGCCGACCAGACGCATATCGGCGAGAACGTCGGGACGACACCGACCCACGTCATCATGGTGGAGTTGAAGGCCCCGGCGAAACCCTGACGCCCTGTCGTGGCCGCAACGCGCCGAAGCATGGCGCGTCGCGGAACAGCGACCAACGGGTGCGGCCGGCGCCACACCGGCCGCCGCCGCCGCGTCTCAAGGTCTAGCTTTCGCCTCGCCCGATCGAGCCCGTCGAGGCAATCCGGGCGCAGGCACCGGAGAAGAAGCGGAGGGTGCAGGCACCGCACTGCGTAACCTCAATCCGGGCGCGGTAAGATCGTCCTGCTGACGGGATCGGAACGCCTGATCTCATTCCACCACGACGAGGTCCCCATGACGTTACTGCGTTCACAGCGCCTCTTGGTCGGCGTTGCTACAGCCCTGTTCTTCGCGACCACGTTGGCGTTCGCCCAGACGCCGGTGCGGGTCGCCTCGAAGATCGACACCGAGGGCTCGCTTCTGGGCAACATGATCATCCAGGTGCTTGAGTCGAATGGAATCAAGACCGAGAACAAGGTGCAGCTTGGCACCACCAAGATCCTCCGCGGCGCAATCACGGCTGGGGAAATCGACATCTATCCCGAATACACGGGCAATGGCGCATTCTTCTTTGCGGATGAAAAAAATCCGGCGTGGAAAAATGCCAAGGCCGGCTATGACAAGGTGAAAGCGCTCGATCTGGAAAAGAACCGGATCGTCTGGCTGCAGCCTGCTCCGGCCAACAACACCTGGGCGATCGCCATTCGCAAGGACGTCGCAGCCGCCAACAAGCTCACGTCGCTGGACGATCTTGGCAAGTGGGTGGCACGAGGCGGCAAGTTGAAGCTTGCTGCATCGGCAGAATTTGTCGAGCGGTCCGACGCATTGCCCGCCTTTCAGACCGCGTATGGCTTCAAGCTCAGCCAGAATCAGATCGTCATACTTGCAGGCGGCGACACTGCCGTGACGATCAAGGCGGCCGCGGAACAGACATCGGGAGTCAACGCGGCCATGGCGTATGGCACCGACGGTGCACTGGCGGCGCTGGGGCTCGTCATCCTGGAGGATCCGAAAGGTGTGCAGCCCATTTACGCCCCGACGCCAATCGTTCGGGCGGATGTGCTTGCGCGACATCCCGGCATCCAGAGCGCGTTGGCGCCTGTTTTCCAATCACTGGACGGTCCCACGCTGCAAGCGCTCAACGCCAAGATCGCGCTGGAAGGGCAGGATGCGAAACAGGTCGCCGCCACCTACCTCAAGGCGAAAGGCTTCATCAAATAGGCGGTATCCATCACCAGCCTGTTACTCAACACAAGTCGGGACCACGGCGGGCGCCGCTGCGGCCGTAGTCGCTGCCCCTCAATGAAAGTGCCAAGGTGTTGTTGCCTTCGCTGATCAGGAACCGCGTGCTCGGCACGCTCGTTGTCATAGCTGCTGCCGCCGCCTTCGGGATGGCGTTTGTGGCCCTCGCCCCAAACCGCCTGGTGCAGGGCACTGGAATCGGGCTGAGTGACCTGATACATGGTTGGCGCGGCGTGATCGTGGTGCCGATGTTGCTGCTCTGTATCGGCATCTTCATGCGTCCGACGTGCCGTACCAACCTGATGATCGCCCTGGCAGGGTCGCTGTTGCTGGTTGCCCTCGTCTGGCTTGCCGGCGATGAGGCTACGCGCCTCTCGGCGGTGGCGCCGAAACTCAGTCGCGTTTCTCTGGGTGGTGCCTTCTGGGTGTTGCTGGTCGTGATCTGGCTCGCCGTGGTCGACGCGTTGCAGCGAGCCGGGCTCGGCGCGATGTGGCGGGTCGTGGTGGGTGCCGCCGTCGTTGCGCTGGTCACGGGTCTCGTGGCGTGGGGGGAGTTGGACCAACTTTCGCTGCTGAAGGAATACGCGAATCGGCAGGAAGTTTTTCATACCGCGTTGCTTCGGCACGTGCAAATCGTGGGCGCGACGTTGGTCCCCACACTTCTCATCGGCGTGCCGCTGGGTTGGGCATTGTTTCGCAGCGAACGCTTCGCACCGGTAGCTTTTGCGTTCCTCAACATGATCCAGACGGTGCCATCGATCGCGCTGTTCGGCCTGCTCATTGCACCACTCGCACTGCTCGCCGCCACGGTGCCGTGGCTGGGGCAGATGGGTGTGGGCGGTATCGGGCTGGCACCGGCGATCATTGCATTGACGTTGTACGCGCTGTTACCCATCGTGCGCAGCACTGCCGTGGGTCTGGGTCAGGTGCCGCGGCCCGTCATTGAAGCGGCCGCCGGAATGGGACTCACCCCGCGCCAGATTTTCTGGAAGGTGCAGGCGCCGATCGCACTGCCCCTGCTGCTGTCGGGGATCCGCATCACCACCGTGCAGGCGATCGGACTGACGGTCGTGGCGGCCTTGATCGGCGCGGGAGGATTGGGGTCGATCATGTTTCAGGGGCTCTTGAGCAGTGCGCTCGATCTGGTGCTGTTAGGGGTGTTACCGGTGGTCGCCATGGCCATCATGGTGGACGCCGTGTTCAGGTTCATGACCTTGATGTTGGGTCGATCCCATTGATGATCGAACTGCAGCATGTCAGCAAGGCTTTCGGTCGCACCAAGGCGATCGACGACCTGTCGCTGACGGTGCGAAAGGGTGAGTTCATCGTACTGATCGGCAGCTCGGGTTGCGGCAAGTCGACGACATTGAAAATGATGAACCGACTGGTCGAACACGACAGCGGGCGCATTCTTTTCGAGGGACAAGAGATCCGCGGCTTCAAGCCCGAGGACATTCGCCGCCGCATGGGCTACGTCATACAGTCGGTCGGACTGTTCCCCCACTGGACGGTCGAGAGGAACATCGCCACGGTGCCGGAGCTTTTGCAATGGCCCGGCCCACGCATCCGCGATCGGGTGACGGAGCTGCTGCAACTGCTCGATCTCGATCCGGCACTCGTTCGCGGCAGGTACCCGCATCAGCTTTCGGGTGGGCAGCAACAACGTGTGGGCGTGGCCCGCGCGTTGGCCAGCGACCCCGAGGTGCTGTTGATGGATGAACCCTTCGGCGCGCTCGATCCGCTCACGCGTCTTGCTTTGCAGAAGGAGCTTGCGCGTATCCACATCGCATCGGGCAAGACCATCGTGCTGGTAACGCACGACATCGACGAGGCGCTGCGCCTCGCCACCCGTGTGGTCCTGCTCGACCATGGCCGCATGGTGCAGTCTGGCACGCCGTTGCAGATCCTCGCGCATCCGGCCAACGAGTTCGTGACAGATTTTGTAGGGCGAAGCGAGATTGGCATCAAGCTGCTTGGACTCCAGACGGTCGCGAGCCGGGTCCGTCGGAATGAACCCGGCGAAGGCGCTCCAGTGGCCGAGACCCTGACCCTGCGGGAGGCGCTGTCGGTGTTCGTGACACGTGAGGTCGAACGGCTTGCGGTCGTGGACGGCGATGGCCATGCGATTGGTTGCCTTCACCTCGGCGACCTTGTGAAGTCGGACGAATGACCGAAACCTATCGTCCACCGGGCGTGCTCGGGATGCTGGTGCGCGATCCATTGGTGTGGGCGCTGACCGCGCTGGTGCTGCTCACGTTCGGGATGGATAGCCTGCGGCCGTTGTTTGCGGCGGCGTTCCCTGAACTCGAGCGCCCGGTCTTTGCACAGGATACTTTCCCGGCGCTGATGCTTGCCCACATCCGGCTGGTCGCCGTATCGAGTGGTGTCGCGATCGTGGCAGGCGTTGCGGCGGGTGTCTTTGTTACGCGGTCGTCCGGTGCGGAATTTCGTTCAATGGTCGAGTCCGTCGTCGCCATCGGGCAAACGTTTCCTCCCGTGGCCGTCCTGGCGGTGGCGGTACCCCTGATCGGGTTTGGCGAAATGCCGGCGCTGATCGCGTTGGCGCTCTACGGGTTGCTGCCTGTCGTGCAACAAACCATTGCAGGTCTCGAAGCGGTGCCCCATGCCGCCCGCGAGGTAGCCAAGGGACTCGGCATGGACGCAATCCAGGTTCTCAATCGCGTCGATCTGCCACTGGCATTGCCCGTCATCATTGCCGGTGTCCGCACGTCGGTGATCATTAACATCGGCACCGCAACCATTGCGTCGACCGTAGGTGCGAAGACCCTGGGCACGCCGATCATCGTCGGACTCAGCGGCTTCAATACCGCCTATATCCTGCAAGGCGCCGTGCTGGTCGGTCTGCTGGCGATCGTCACCGATCTTGCCTTCGGACGCCTTGAGCGGCAGGTCGACCGCTGGCGGTTGGTGGCGTGATGGAGGGTGAGGAAGCTATCGGTCCTTCCTTCGGAACTCCAAAACAGTCGAGATCAAGCCGACGACGAGCGATGCGAAGACGACGGCGCCCAGCAGCAGTTATTCGTTGGGGCTCACTGTTTTCTTCCCATCAAGGCGGCGAGTTTGAAGTAGATACCGAAGCCGAAGATCGATGGAATCCAGATGGCGGTGAATATCGCCTGTTCGCGATCATGGACCGCAAACCAAAGATAGGCGGTGATAACAAATGAAATCATTACCGCCAGCAAAATGAAATAATCCGATTTCCTGAACATCTGACCTCTCCCAAAGTAGTGCGCCGGCGCCACGCTGGGCGCCCCATTGCGTTAGCGTGGCTATCTGGCCATGGCCGCAGGCGGTTCGCATTCCTTTGCCATCGCGAGCTGCCCCAACCGCACAAAGCGAGGGTTGGCCTGCATGGACTGCATCAATTCACCGCTACTCGCTTGAATGACTTCGCTCATGCGCGCGTTGACCGGTGCCTGCTCGGCCGGCGCTTTCACGCCCAGCGCCACGAATTGCGCCGTCCACGGTCAGGCGCGGATGAGGCGTGGCCAAGCCCCCGGTTCGCGGTAGATTGGCCCCTCCGGATGCAGTTCCGACCCGATGAGGCAGAGCCGGTCCGCGCGTCATGTTCACCCGCGCGCTTCGCTACCAGCGCAGCAACCGCGGCCCGAGCAACGCCCCGACCGCCGTGGGAATCAGCATGCCCAGCGCATACCACACGCTCAGGAACGCGGCGGCGAGTTCGGGGCAGTGCAGTGAATAGACCAGCGCGCCCACCGCGCCCGAGACGAATCCCGCGGCTGCGCCGGCGAGGCGCAGGCGCGTAGGCGCCATGCGCCGCAGCAACCCGATGGCGACGACGAACACCGGCAGCGACAGCACCACGATGTTGTACGGGCATTCGGACCAGCTGACGCCGAGCAGCAGCGGAAGGCGGTCTTCGGGTTCGGCAGCCAGCAGTTCAAGGATTCCGGCCGCCCACATGGCCAGCAGAGGCACGGCGATCAGTGCTGGCGCCCACGCCAGCCGTATGCCCGGACGGGCGAGCCGCACCATCGCCAGCAGACCGGTGACGACCAGTGCCGCGCAGAACAACTCCTTGAACCAGAACATCGGCAGGTCGGGCCGGTCGAGGAAATCCGGGCGCACGCCCATCCAGTAGATCACCAGCAGCAACGCCACCGAGGTGGCGGCGCCCATGCCCGTGAGGTAACGCCAGCGCACTGCCCGCACGTTCACCGGCTCGGCACCGGCGGCGAGCGCCAGGATCAGGTCGTCGGTCCTCATGGGCCGGTTCCGCTGGTGCGAATGGCCGCCGCGAGCGCCTTCATGCCGCGGTGGATGCC
>Ga0105046_10015510_pt1 | contig 11707 bp, 12 predicted proteins | sample MAT03_FD_78385 | JGI IMG/M metagenome (GOLD analysis project Ga0105046, IMG submission 78385) | Freshwater microbial communities from Lake Fryxell liftoff mats and glacier meltwater in Antarctica - MAT-03 (megahit assembly) | ecosystem: Environmental > Aquatic > Freshwater > Ice > Liftoff...
CCATCCGCAAAGGCAGCCACTGTTTTCACGTCTTGCGGCGTGGAAATTCCAAAGCCCACAACCACAGGCAATCGATTTTCCGCGGCGGCCCGGATCTGGGCCACGTGCGCTGAAGGTCCGCTAAAGTCGGTGAGCTTCGCGCCAGTGATGCCCGTCAACGAAACGTAATAGACAAAGCCGCCCGCAACTTCCAGAGCCGCTTTGACCCGTTCAGGGGTCGACGTTGGTGCCAACAACGGCACGAATGCTAGCCCTTGTGCCGCGAGAGCGTCGGGGAGTTCTCTGTCCTCGTCTGCGGGCCAGTCAACGCACAACACGGCGTCTGCTCCTGCGTCGCGAGCGTCGTTTGCGAAAGCTGCGCACCCACGAACAACGATGGGGTTCGCGTAGCCGAACAACACGATAGGTAACTCAGGCCGCGCGTCTCGTATACGCTTGCACAGTTTTAAGGTGGCTTTGAGTCCTCCGCCTGCCCCCAGCGCACGTAACATAGCGCCTTGAATCGCAAGGCCATCGGCTGAAGGATCGCTCCAGGGAATACCCAATTCAAGCACATCCATGCCTGCGTCAGAGGCGGCCAGGATGATCTCGTAACTAGCTTCTGCGTTTGGGTCTCCGCCCGTTAAGTAGATCACCAAGGCCTTACGACCCTGAGCCTTGGCTTTCTCGAACGCTTTGGCAATGCGCGGTGATGACGTTGGCATTAAGCCCGCCCCCCTGCTCCGCTGAGTTGTTCGTTCAATGCTTTAGCCACGGTTCCCATGTCTTTGTCTCCACGGCCAGAGACGTTTAAAACAACAACAGCGTTGTCTTCAAGTTGCGCAATCACTTTCGGTAAGGCCGCCACGGCATGGGCTGTTTCCAGCGCACACAAGATTCCTTCCTGACGGCCTAGCCGTTGAAGTCCCGCCAGTGCTTCGGTATCCGTCACAGAGATGTATTGCGCGCGGCCTGTGTCCCGGAGGTAGGAATGCTCTGGACCAACACCTGGGTAATCCAAGCCCGCAGAAATCGAATGGGCTTCCGAAATTTGGCCTTCGTCGTCACACAGCACATACGACTTCGAGCCATGCAGAACGCCAATCTTGCCTGCGGTCAAAGTGGCTGCATGGCGACCTGTTTCTACGCCGTCCCCCGCGGCTTCAACACCAAACAGCTTCACGGTTGTGTCGGGCACAAATGCATGAAACAAGCCCATGGCATTCGACCCTCCACCAACACAGGCCACCGCGGCGTCAGGAAGTTGTCCTGTAGCTGAAAGCACCTGTGCTCTTGCCTCGCGGCCAATGATGGCCTGCAGATCACGAACGATCGTAGGGTACGGATGAGGCCCTGCGACCGATCCGATCACGTAGTACGTGTCACGAACGTTGGTCACCCAATCCCGCAGAGCTTCGTTCATCGCGTCTTTAAGGGTGGCCGTGCCGCCGGTGACTGCGTGTACTTTTGCGCCCAACAACTTCATGCGGAAAACGTTGAGGCCTTGTCTTTCAACATCCACGGCGCCCATGAAAACTTCACAAGGCAAGCCGAACAAAGCACACGCGGTTGCCGTGGCTACGCCGTGCTGGCCGGCCCCCGTTTCGGCAATAATGCGGGTTTTGCCCATGCGCTTGGCAAGCAACACTTGGCCTATCGTGTTGTTAATTTTGTGCGCACCCGTGTGGCAAAGGTCTTCGCGCTTCAGGTACAGCCTGACGCGCTTTCCGGTTTCCTTTTGCAGATCGGCACTCAGGCGGTCAGCGCGGGACAACGGCGTTTCACGGCCTACGTAATCCTTCAGCAGTCTATCGACCTCGGCTACGAACTCCGGGTTCTTGGACTCCCGATCCCAGGCCGCCGTCAATTCGTCTAGTGACGGAATCAAGGTTTCGGAGACATATCGGCCCCCAAAGGGGCCAAACCTGCCAGGAGTCGTTGCGGATATGGTGGACATGGGGAGTACGTCACTATATGCCTTGTTCCGGGGCCTGTTTCAAAGGCTGGACCCCGCTTTCTTCCAACGATTGTCTGGATTTCGCATCACCATGAGTTTGACTGAAGACATAGGTTTCGATCCATCCACACGAAGGCTTTGCCCCGATGGTGCCTGCACGGGTATTCTGGAAGAGGGTGGTTGGTGCTCCGAGTGCCGCAAAACGTGGGTAAACGCACCTACGGTCGGCACCACCAATGCGTTGGTTTCAGATGAGGTGGATGAGGAGGCCGAGGTTCTGTTTCGCTCTGATGTTCTTCCAGGCGGGACCAGTGAATTCGATACAAACAGGAGACTTTGTTCTGACGGCGCCTGCACAGGGGTGATTGGCGCCGATGAACGATGTTCTGTGTGCGGGCTCTCGGGCTTGCCTGGCTCTGGCCTTGGGGACGCCTGAAGATGCCTACCGTCGCTGTTATTGGGGCATCCCGCGATCCCCAAAAGTATGGAAACAAGGCGGTCCGCGCCTACGTTCGCCAGGGGTGGAAGGTTATCCCTGTTCACCCTACGGCCCACGCCATCGAAGGACTTGCGGCGGTTGCAAGCTTGGAAGAAATTCACGAGCCACTTGATCGTATCTCGCTATATCTTCCGCCATCCATTGGCATAACTCTTTTGCAGGTCATACGGCAAAAGGCGCCGATAGAGTTCTGGGTTAATCCCGGTGCCGAAAGCGACGAACTCATAGCCCGCGCTGAAGAATTGGGCCTTGATCCTATTAACGCCTGCAGCATTATTGATATCGGAGAAAGGCCCTAAGTCGTGTCGCGTCCAGAACTTCCCGTTGTAGGGGATATGCTTGCGCTCATTGGCGGCACGCCCTTGGTGCGCCTTCGCAACCTCCCTCGCCCTAACTCCGCCGATGTCTTCGCAAAATGTGAGCATTTCAACCCCGGCGGGTCGGTCAAGGATCGGGTTGCGCTCTCAATGATCGAAACGGCCGAACGAGATGGGCGGCTTGTCCCAGGCAAGTCAGTGATTGTTGAGCCAACATCTGGAAATACGGGAGTTGGGTTGGCCTTGGTTTCGGCTGTGAAGGGCTACCGATTGATCCTTACGATGCCTGACAACATGTCGCTGGAACGGAGGATGTTGTTAAAGGCTTACGGCGCAGAACTTTATCTTACGCCGGCCGCCGACGTGATGAACGGGGCTATCCGAAAGGCTGCGGAACTGTGCGAATCGGATCCCAGTTTCGTGTTGCTTCAACAATTCAAGAACCCCGCAAATCCGGCTGCCCACCGTCACACAACAGGGCCCGAGATTCTGGCGCAGTTGCAAACCCTAGACGGTCGCGTTCCTGATGCGTTTGTTGCGGGCGTCGGGACAGGGGGCACAATCACAGGTGTTGGCCAAGTTTTGCGCAAGGTCAATCCGAATGTCCTGCTCATTGCTGTTGAACCCGAGAAAAGCCCAGTGCTCTCCGGCGGAAAAGCAGGCGAACATCGGTTGGATGGCATTGGCGCGGGGTTTGTGCCGGAAATACTTGACCGTTCCTTGATCTCGGAAGTGAGACGCATTTCGGAAGAGGATGCCCAACGGACCAAGCTGGCTCTGGCTCGCCGAGAAGGACTATTGGTAGGCATATCGGCCGGGGCCGCCGTCAAAGTGGCTCTGGACGTTGCCGAACAGTTGGGGCCGGGAAAGACAGTGGTCACGGTTCTATGTGATACCGGCGAACGGTACTTCAGCACCGACGAGATCTTGGCGAAACTATTTCCTCAACTTGCTCTACCGGACACTGAGGAGTGACGGCCTCAACGCCCAATCCTTCTGTTTCAGGCCGTGTGTTGCTGGTAGGCGCAGGCGGATTGGGATGCGGAGCTGCGTTGGCCCTCGGTGCCGCTGGCGTAAGTTCGATCACGGTGGTTGATGACGACTTGGTCGATGAGTCAAACTTGCATCGACAGGTTCTCCATACGGACGCGTTCGTTGGTCGCCCCAAAGTGGCGTCGATGGCTCATTCGATGGGATTAAGGTTTCCCCATGTGGCCGTTCTGCAGGTTTTCGGTCGGTTCGTCGTACAAAACGCATCACAATTGGTGAGAGAGCATGACGTCGTTCTAGATGGCTCCGATACCCTTGAAACGAAGTTTCTGGTGAACGACGCCTGCGTTTTGGGAGGAAAGCCACTGGTTCACGCGGCTTCTGTCGGCACAATGGGCCAACTATTGACAGTCTTGGCGGGCGGGCGCCCTTGTTACCGCTGTCTTTTCGAAGAGTTGCCCTCGGCAACCGGCGACGCACCAAACTGCTCGGAGGCCGGGGTGCTAGGTCCCGTGCCGGGAGTTTTGGGTTCTCTGCAAGCGAACGAGGCGATTCGCATACTTTGTGGTAAGACTCCTGCGTTTTCCGGCCGTCTCATCCGCTATGATTCGCCCGCCATGACCATGCGCACCATCACATTTCGCGGCAATCCTGATTGTCGGGTATGTGGAGATGCGCCTTCGATAACAGGGCTGGTCGCTGAGGCCTACGGCGCCCCAGTCTGTCAGCCCCTCCATTCCCGGAGCGCCAACCAATGAATGCCGTGCCAGCCAAGAGCCAAAGCGAAGTGTCTTTCGTCAAAAGCATGAAATGCCGCGAATGCGGCAGTGAGTATCCGAAGCAGCCCATTCACGTTTGTGAATTCTGTTTCGGTCCATTGGAAATTGCCTATGACTATGAATTAATTGCGCGGTCTATATCACGCAAAGCAATCGAGTCTCGCCCAAACTCCATGTGGCGATACCATGAGCTTCTGCCGCTTGATGCGCCTCCAACGGTGGGTGTTCACACGGGCATGACGCCGCTGGTGAAGGCGGATCGCTTGGCCAAATGGCTGGGCGTAAAAGAGCTTTGGTTGAAGAACGATTCGGTCAGCCATCCAACGCTTTCGTTCAAAGATCGCGTTGTGTCCGTTGCTATCAGCAAGGCTCGTGAATTCGGTATCAAGATTATTGCTTGCGCGAGCACGGGTAACTTGGCTAACGCTACGGCGTCCCAAGCCGCTTCTGTAGGTATGCCCGCTGTTATCTTGATTCCTCACGATCTAGAGCCCGCCAAGGTGCTGGCAACCAGCGTCTACGGCGCGCGTGTTGTTGGGGTCAAAGGCACTTACGATGACGTTAACCGCCTTTGCTCCGAAATCGCGGGCAAGTATGGCTGGGGCTTCGTGAACGTGAATTTGCGGCCATTTTACGCTGAAGGCTCGAAAGCCTTCGGTTACGAAATCGCTGAGCAATTGGGCTGGAAAGTTCCTGCCCACGTTGTAGTTCCGATGGCTGGTGGCTCGCTTATCACCAAGATCGACAAAGCGTTTAAGGAATTCACCAAGCTTGGCTTTGTGGAAGCCGGCGCTACGAAGATCCATGGCGCTCAAGCGGCTGGATGTGGCCCCATTGCCTCGATGATCACGGAAGAACGTGATTTCGTGAAGCCAGTCAAAACGCCGCAAACCATTGCCAAGAGCCTGGCCATTGGCAACCCTGCTGACGCAATCTACGCACGCCAATCAATGCTTGGCTCGGGCGGTTTCGCGGCATTGCCGAACGACGATGACATCTGTGCCGCAATTCTCGCACTTGCTGAGAATGAAGGCATTTTCACAGAAACAGCTGGTGGTGTGACCTTGGGCGCAGCAAAGAAGCTCGTTCAACAAGGGCGCATCGGTGCCGATGACGGACCCGTTGTTTTGTGCATTACCGGTCAGGGTCTTAAGACCCAAGATCCACTTGTTGATCTTGTCCGCAAGCCAAGCCTTATTGGGCCCAAACTTGGCGACTTCGATTCATTGTTCGGATCAGGCGAATTCACGGGTTACCTCTAGTAACGTCCTAACCGCTTGCTTCATCTTAAAATCTCGACCGCAATCCCGTCCGAAACCAAGGAGACTGATTTCATGGCCACCGTCCGCATTCCAACTCCACTTCGCAAGCTTACGAACGGACTTGAAGAAGTTCAGGCCAGTGGCGCCGATATTGCGTCGGTCATTGCGTCGCTTGAGACCCAATTCCCAGGTATCAAAGAGCGCATTTGTGACGACCAAGGAAAGATTCGCCGGTTCGTCAACATCTTCGCAAATGACGAAGACATTCGCTTTTTGCAGAACCTTGAAACGCCCGTGAAGGACAGTGACGAAATTTCCATCGTTCCAGCCATCGCGGGTGGACGTTAATCAAGCATCGCGACCGCCCCGTTTTCCTACAGTTCCTCATGGAATCCGGGGCATTAGGGTCCTGCCTAAATGAACACCAGGGACGCCCAACGATTTAGTCGGCACATTGCGCTGCCCGAAATGGGCCCAAGTGGACAACAACGTATTTTTGATGCCGTTGTGGCGCTGGTTGTTTCCCCTGATGCCGGCATCGGTCTGGAAACCGCAGCTATGTACCTGGTGGCTTCGGGGGTTCGCTGGTTTCGTGTGCTTGTGGCCTACGGTGCGGAATCTCCTCGTTGGCTGCCAACCCTGGAAGCGTCCAACCCTCACACACACTTCGAGACCTTAATCGTGGCAACCTCTGGTTCGGCTTGGTCAGCCGCTTTGAAAGGAAGCTCGGTCGCAGTTCGAGATAGCTTCGCTGACGATTCGTTTACTGAAGCCTGTCGACGAAACGCGATCGGCGCCGTGGTTGTTCGCAGCGAACTAGAGACCATCGATGTATTGTCGTTGAGACCTTCTTCGCAAACGATCCCATCTCCTGTACCCAGCTTCCCTCCGTCTGCGAGGGACTCGCCGCGTCCGGCAAGTCCCATTGAAGAGTCCGCAAAAGTCACTGCGGGTGCGTTGGCCGCTGCTGAGGCGCTTTGGATGCTTGCGGGTCGAGGATTGTCCGAGGATGCTTATGTACAAAACGCTGAAGGTATAATTCGACACCTTCGTGTTCCACTTTCGTCACCGCACGAGCGCCCTGTAACGCATAACATTCCTTGGCCTCCCAAACCGACCATGTCAGAGCTTTCACGTAAGCCATTAACGAACATCGAACTTGACTATGAGGTCGATGAATCGGCCGTGGCGCGCGCGCGATCCCGCGTGGCGGACGACATTACTCAACTGATTGGCAGAACGCCCTTGGTTCGGTTGTCGTCTTTTGATGCCCCCTACCCCGGCGTTGAGATCTGGGCAAAGTGCGAGTTCATGAATCCTGGCGGTTCGGTCAAAGATCGAGCGGCAGTTCAGATGATGCGCGATGCGATTGCATCGGGGCGGCTCACCAAGGACACCACACTTATAGATTCGTCCTCCGGAAACACCGGGATCGCCTACTCGATGATCGGTGCCGCCCTAGGATTCAAAGTGACCTTGGTGTTACCCGGCAACGTGTCGTGGGCACGCAAGAAGATCACACAGGCGTTCGGCACCCATCTCGAGTTTTCGTCTGAGCTTGAAGGGTCAGATGGCGCCATCCTGCTTTGCCGTCATCTGGTCGCAGCGGATCCCGCCGAGTACTTTTACCCAGATCAATACGGAAATGAGTCCAACCCACGTGGTCACTACCTAACCACCGCCCAAGAAATCTGGGAGCAAACCGACGGCCGCATAAGCCATTTTGTTGCTGGTATTGGCACGAGCGGAACCATCATGGGGACTGGCCGCGGGTTAAGGGAACACAATGCCAACGTTCAAATCTGGGCAGTCGAGCCAGATGATGCTTTGCACGGCCTAGAGGGCTTAAAGCATATGGCCAGCTCACTGGTTCCGGAGATCTACCACCGGGAACAGCTTACGGGCGTGATTTCAATGCCCACTGACGAAGCGTGGGACACCACCGAGCGGCTGGGCGCCGAATCTGGCATTTTGGTTGGCCATTCATCCGGCGCGGCTTTGGCGGGCGCCGTTCGCTTGGCAAAGCAACTGCACGCGGCTGGTCGAAAGGGTGTGATAGCAACAGTCTTTCCTGACAGGGCAGACCGCTATTTTGAAGCCCCCGTCGATCCAGCAGCGAAAAAGCATCCTCGAATCTAGGTCCAAGAAATGTCAAATGAGCACCCGATTGTAAGCGCAGAGGCTTTGGTTGAAATCTACGCCCACGCCCGGCAAGAGTATCCCAAAGAATGCTGCGGCATCGTGTTCGGTCCTAAGGAAGGTCCTGCCGCAAGCAGGGCGCAGATCTGCCGGAACATCCAAGATGATCTGCACGCGGAAGATCCAACGCAGTTCTCTCGGGACTCACGCACTGCCTACAACTTTGATGCAGGCGATATTTTCAAGCTTCAAAAGAGCCTGCGCGGCAACGAGCCCGCCAAGTTGATCTATCACTCCCACGCCAATGTGGGGGCCTACTTCAGCGACACCGACCAAGCCGCCGCCAAGATGGGTGACGAACCCGCTTATCCCCTGGAATACCTCGTTATTGATGTCCAGGCCGAAGGGGTCAAATGCGCGGTACAATTTGCATGGGATGACGCGCAAAAACTGTATGTAGAAGTCCGACGTTACGACTAGCCAGGGCGCAAACTGAGAGTCAGGAGATCAAGCACAGGCCCTCTCCTGTCGATGGCTCCAAGGTGAGTCTTCCTGTGTTCGGCGCGAAAAAGGAGGAGCCTAAGGCTTCTGAACAGCGCACGCCCGACACTATACGAGACGTCAGTCCTCCCCTTCATAAGCCGACCGGAGCTCCTGCAAAAAAGGCGTCTCCGATACGTCGCGTGACCATCCCCGCCTCGGTCGCCCCTGTCATTCAGATTCCAGCGCTAGACGCACGCATATGGCTATTGGCGGCCGTTCGATTTGTTGTTACTGCGGGCTTTGCTGTGGTCATGCCGTTCTTGGCGATGCACCTCGTGGTGGACCGCGGCGTGTCGGTGTTGCGCATTGGGGGGCTGTGGGCGATGTCCAGCGCAGGCTGCGCCGCCATGCAATGGATCGCGGGACATCTCGCCGATCGCATCGGCAGGCGCCCTGTGCTCATAGCGGGAATGGTGATCCGATCCGCAAACCTTGCCCTCCTTGGGTACGTCATTGGCCATTCCGCTTCCTTCGCTGTGATCGGATTTTTTGCCATCATGAACGGCGCCCTCCGGGGTTTTTACGATCCCGTGGCTTGGGCCGTTGTTGCGTCGCTATCAAGCAGAGAAGAACGTGTCGCCGCATTTAGTTTGCACAGAGTGGGCAGCAGTTTAGGTTGGGTGGCTGGCCCCCTGGTTGCCACGTTGGCCGCCAGCGCTGACTTTGGCAAGCTGTTCTACGTTTGCGCTCCGTTTACGCTGCTGGCGCCGGTGTTGGCGTACTTTATTGATGAAACCCGGCCAGAACAACCAAGGCAAACGCCAAGCATTTTTGCGATGTTGGACTTCGGCGGCGATCCCATGTTCTTGCGTTTCCTCTTCGCTTCGTTCGCCTATTTCATGCTGCAAACGCAGATGTATCACATGATGTCTGTCTTCGCGGCCAAGTACGTTGGGTTGGGAAGGGCCGAAGTGGGAACACTGTTCACGCTCAACGCCATTCTCGTCGTTGTTTTGCAATTGCCTGCAGTGCAATGGATCCGCAAAATTGGGACTGCGAAGACCTTGGTGTTCGGTTCTATCGGTTACATGGTGGCGTTCGCCGCATGCGGGTTGGCCTACAACCATATCTCTCTGCTGGCCTGCGTGGGGCTTATCACTCTTTGTGAAATCATGACGGCTCCAGCGCAACAAGCCCGCGTTACAGCGCTGGCGCCTCCCGATAAAGTGGCACGTTACACCGGGATTTTTGGCCTTTTTCAGGGGGCCGCACAAACCATCGGGCCCGTGTTGGGCGTGTTCCTACTTGAAACGGTTTCACCCCGCGGCGCCTGGTTCGTTCTAGCAACGTTAGGACTCGCAGCCGCGCTGCTTTACCGCACAGCTAAGGTTGGGACTCTTACTTTGCCTCCGCCGACGCGGTGAAACTAAAGGGGGAAATCTTAGTGCCGAACGATGTTCAGAAGTTCGATGTCGAACACCACGTCGCCAGCGGGAAGGCGGGCGTCCTCAGGCGACTCACCGTAGGCAAGATCAGCGGGAATCCAAAATCGTGAGGATTCACCAACCACCATGTGTTCGATGGCACGAGACAAACCTCTGACCACTTTTGAAAGCTCGTAGACCTGCGGTTTTCCTCTGCTTCTGGACGAATCAAATTCACTTCCGTCCGATCGAAATCCGGCAAATTCCACACGCACGATGCTTCCCGCGTCGGGGTGAATGTTCCCGGTGCCGTTGCGCAGAACCTGCTGTGAAACGCCGCCACCGATGTCTATCGCAGTTGAAGGGGGCGTTGCAAAGGAAGTGGTTCGCGAGATCGTTCTCGCGGTTGCACAGGCCGACAAGACCAAGGCCATGAAAACGATCGGTCGCATCGCTAGACCGACATGACGGTGGCGCCCGTGGTTCTGCGCGCTTCCAATTCGCGGTGAGCGTCGGCCACTTGCGCAAGCTCATACCTTGCGCCGATTGGAATCTTGACGACGCCCTTGCCAACGACGTCGAAAAGATCGGCAGCGCACGCTTGCAGTTCATGACGAGTGCTGGTGTATGCGAACAGCACCGGACGGGTCACAAACAAGGATCCCTTTGCGGCCAGTGTGCTCAAGTCAAAAGGAGGCACTTTTCCGGAAGACTGCCCAAACAACACCATCATGCCCCGGGGGCGTAGGCAGTCTAACGACCCTTCAAACGTATCCTTCCCCACCCCGTCGTAAACCACGGACACCTTCTTGCCGTCGGTAATTTGCAGAACGCGTTCAGCGAAGTTCTCACGCGAATAGTTGATTGTGTGGTCGCACCCATGTGCGCGGGCCAGGCTGGCTTTCTCGTCTGAGCCTACGGTACCAATAACAGTGGCTCCCAAGTGTTTAGCCCATTGGCAGGCGATCAGGCCCACTCCGCCCGCAGCCGCATGAAACAACACAACGTCACCGGGCTTAACGGCAAAGGTTTGTCGCAACAGGTACTGAGCGGTCATTCCCTTCAGCATCATGGCGGCCGCGAGATCGTCAGCAATCGTTGCAGGCAGCTTGAGTGCCTTGTCCGCAGGCAGAAGTCGGACTTCGCTATAGGCACCAAGGGGGCCACCTGCGTATGCCACACGGTCCCCAATGGCAAATTCTTCAACACCCTCGCCGATGGCTTCGACCGTGCCCGATGCCTCCATTCCCGGCACGAAAGGCAACCCGGGTGGCTTGTAGACGCCGGTTCTGAAATAGACATCTATGTAGTTCAACCCCACGAACGTGTGTCGAATCTTCAGTTCACCTGGGCCAGGAGCGGCTATTTCCGCCGATTCCAACTTGAGAACTTGGGCATCGCCGAACTCATGCACTCGAACCACGCGGGACATGAATAAGTTCATAGCGCCGCCTGTTCGTCAGGCAAGGGGCGCTGCTGGATGGACGTGGCCGGTTTGCTGCGATAGAAAGCCTTCGTGCAACCGCTTTTTCTTCGTGCGTGCCGAGGCGAAACCACCGACCGACCACCTTTGTGGCTGATGCGCCAAGCCGGGCGCTATCTGCCCGAGTACCGGGCCCTGCGGGCCAACGTTTCGTTCTTGGATCTGTGTAAGAACCCAGAACTTGCCGCCGAAGTGACTTTGCAGCCGCTTCGCCGCTATGGGTTCGACGCGGCCATCTTGTTTTCGGATCTGCTGATCCCTCTTGAGCCGATGGGTCTTGATGTTTCGTTTACGGAGCAAGGCCCCGCGATTTCCAATCCGGTCCGCACCGCCGAGGACGTGGATCGATTGACCTTGTTCGACCCAGCAAAGGGAACCCCGTTCGTTCTTGAAAC
>Ga0105046_10015511_pt1 | contig 11707 bp, 9 predicted proteins | sample MAT03_FD_78385 | JGI IMG/M metagenome (GOLD analysis project Ga0105046, IMG submission 78385) | Freshwater microbial communities from Lake Fryxell liftoff mats and glacier meltwater in Antarctica - MAT-03 (megahit assembly) | ecosystem: Environmental > Aquatic > Freshwater > Ice > Liftoff...
CCGACTACGCGAATCGAAAGCATTTCAGCAAGCACCACCCGGCGCTTCCACTGTTCGACACGGACGACGCGCAGCGCGCGATCAAACGCCTGGAGAAGATTTCACTCAATAAGTGGTTTTCGCCGGCGCGGAATATTGAATGCCGATACCACGACGCGGGCCATTTGCTGGGCTCGACGATGGTCGAGGTCAAGGTCACCGACGAAGGGCGCCGCCCGCTGACGATTTTGTTTTCAGGCGACGTCGGGCGCTATGACGCGCCGCTTTACCACGATCCGACTCCCCCTCCACCGTGCGACTTTTTGGTCTGTGAAAGCACCTATGGCGACCGGGATCATCCCCAAACGAACATGCTGGAAAATCTGGCGATCACCGTGAATAACGCGGTGGCTCGCGGCGGAGTTATTTTGGTGGCGGCGTTTGCCATCGGTCGCGCGCAACAATTGATCTATTTACTGGAGCTGTTGGGAAAACAGGGAAAAATACCGCAGTTGCCGATTTTTCTCGACAGTCCGATGGCGGTCGAGGCGACCGAGGTTTATTGTCGCCACGCCGCGGACCATGACCTGAAGGAAGGGAAATTGGGGCCAGGCGTCTTCGACGGCCCCAACGTCCACCTGGCAAAATCCGTCGAGCAGTCCAAGCAGATCAACCAGGTTGACGGGCCAGCGATCATTATTGCGTCGTCCGGCATGTTGACGGGTGGGCGAATCCTGTTCCACCTTCGACGGCGTCTGCCCGACGCGCGGAATACCATCCTGATGGGCGGCTTTATGGCCGCAGGAACGCGCGGTCGGAAATTGCTCGATGGCGCAGATTCGATCCGCATCCATGGCAGTGACGTGCCGGCGCGAGCGACGATCGCCAGTCATCCGGAGTTAAGCGGCCATGCGGACCGCAGCGAATTAATGCGCTGGTTGGCGCCACTGGCGCCGCCGCGAACGGTGTTTGTCACACATGGCGAGAAAGCAAGCGCCACGGCTTTTGCTGAAGAGCTACGAGTCCGTCGCGGCTGGAACGCGCACGTGCCCCACTTGGGAGAATCAATCAATTTGGAGCCATTCGATCTATGACGTCGAACGAAGAGAATTTCAAGGCGATCCGCCAATCCCCCAGTCTGATTCTGGCGGAACGCGATATCGATTTGTTGGCCAGGCCTGAACTCCGCGCGCTGCGGCTGCAGCTTGAGTTTCTCAAACCGGAACTGTCGTTGATTGAGAATCAGATCAAGTCGACGATTGTCGTATTTGGTAGCACCCAGATACGAGAGCGAGAATTGGCCGAAACAAGATTGCGGAAGGCCCAAGACCTTGCCGCGGAAGATCCCGGCAACGCGCGTCGCGCCAGACAAGCTTCTCGCTGCGAAAGGCTATTGGCTAAGAGTCATTACTACGACACGGCCCGCGAATTTGCCCGCCTGGTCTCGATGCTGGGGCAAGACGACGGCGAGCGACATTACGTGATCGTCACCGGCGGTGGACCGGGGTTGATGGAGGCCGCCAACCGCGGCGCATTTGACGTCGGCGCCAAATCTGTCGGTCTGAATATCCTGTTGCCCGCTGAGCAGCAACCGAATGACTATATTACGCCCGAGCTCTGCTTTCAGTTTCACTATTTTTCTTTGCGCAAGCTCCACTTCTTGTTGCGCGCCAAAGCGCTGGTGATTTTCCCCGGTGGCTTTGGCACGATGGATGAATTGTTTGACGCTTTGACGCTGCGCCAAACGCAACGCATGCAGGAGATACCGATCGTGATGGTCGGTCGTGAATATTGGGAGCGCGTGCTGGATCTGCAATATCTGGCGGACGAAGGGGTTATCTCCGACGACGACTTGAACTTGATTCAATACGCCGAGACGCCGCAAGAAATACTGCGGATTATCCAACGCTATTACCAGGAACAGGCTGGCGAATAAAGTTGGGAGCTGTAAAGAAACGCTTGCGCCGTTCGCGGCCTGTTGCATGAGAAAACTTCCTGTTCGAGTGGCGCAAAAGACGCATTGCTCGAATCTCGATCCGGACGCTCTATTTTGCTACGATCAGGCAGCGCAAGTAAAAGGTCGTGGGATAGGACGCAGCGTTGTGCGTCCACTACATTCCAACTCGGTTAGGCAGACTAAGCAAAATCGCGATACAACAAGCAAAAATCATGGATTCAAAGCCGCTGGGAAAATACGAGCTCGACACGGAAAGTCGACAAGCTCGCAAGGACTTCCTCGGCATCACTGCCGAAGACGAGCAGAGGATTGGCGGACTGCGCGAACGATTCGCCGAGTTTGCGCCGCAATTATCCGAGGGCTTTTATAAGCATCTCCTCGCGCATCCTGAAACTGCGGCGTTGCTCCAGGACCCTGATTTACTGGTTCGACTCAAGCAGGCTCAGATGGCCTACTTTGAGGAGTTGATTTCAGGAAACTACGATCGGGCTTATTTTGAGAAACGATTGCGCATTGGCGAGATCCACAACGCCGTGGGACTGGAGCCGCGCTGGTATCTAGGGGCCTATTGCCAGTACGTGCAGTTGGCGTTTCCGTTTTTCGCGAAGCAAGTCGGCATTCCGATCGCGCCGGAACTGTTGGCCCTGATCAAATTAATCTTTCTGGACGTTGACCTGGCGTTGCAAACGTATTTTGCGGCCGCTACGGAACGCATCGTGCAACAAAGGGAAGAACTGCAACACGCAGTCGACATGTATTTTCAGTCCGAATTGCGGGCCCAACAGTACGCCAAGCTGGCAGGCCACGAGATTCGGGGGGCACTTCAATCCATCTCCGCCATTTGTGAAACCGTGGCCGAGGATTTCGGCGAACAGCTACCGGCCGAGGCGCGCGAGTCGCTGCTCGCCGCGCATCACCGCTGTTTGAAGACCCACGCAGTGGTCGAGAACATTCTCTCGCAGCCGGATCGGGCGGGACAGGTGGTCGAGGTGAGCGCGCTGCAACTAGTCCGCGAGGTGGCGGATCGAGTCGAAACCTATGCCGCCGGTAAACATGTCGAGTTCACTGGATTGGATCATGATGTCCGCGTCTGGGCGGATCCCATTGCCCTGCGCGAGGTGATCGCGAACCTGGTTGGGAATGCCGTCCACTATGGCGACAAGGACCCAATTCGGGTTTCCGTCGAATACCATTCGCTGGAGAATGAACACGTTTTTTGCGTGGCGGACAATGGGCCGGGTATCCCCTTGGACTCGCAGCAACGCGTCTTCGAACCGTTTTTCCGGCGGAACCAGCAGGACGGCGGCCATCGGGGTCGCGGTTTGGGATTGCACTTCGTCAAGTCGATCGCTGCGCAACATGGGGGCCGCGCTTGGCTGGAATCCGTCCCTGGCCGTGGGTGCCGATTCTACTTCAGTATGAGCAAGGAGCCGCGCGCTGAGCGTGCGGGATCGTCACAGCCGCAAGTCCCCTGAACCGGAAATCCGGCTGATTACCCGCCTTTTTCCACCTCAAGATTCATTGGCATGGCGAATGCATAACGCATTCTTATTCCGTGCCCAGGCCCGGAGCCTGTCCACTTTCATCGGCGGATCCAACGTGGCGATTCTTTACGTCGAAGATGATGCCCTTACCCGTCAGGCGATCGCCGGGCGTCTGCGACGTCGTGGCCATACGATCATCGAGGCCACTTCAGGCGAAGAGGCTCTCGACCTGGCGGGCGTTCTCCCGCGCCCCGCGGCGGCGCTACTGGATATTGACCTGCCTGGCTTGGACGGATTGGAAACCTATCGCAAACTGCTGGAGCTCTTTCCGCATCTACCGGCCGTAGTCTGCAGCGCCACGCTAACGGCGCAGAGGCGAGAGTCCTTTCATAAACTGGGTATTCCGGACCAGTATCTGCTTTCCAAGCCGTGCGCGTTCGAGCGCATTCTGGAAGCCATCAACCTAGTGGTGCACAACGGCCATTCGCCTTGAGGCCATTCTTCTGGTCGAACGTCAGGATAAGTGGTTCGCCCTTCGCCCACTCATTGCCAGGATTCAATAACTGCGTTAATGCAGATTGAACTTTTCCAACAGCCGATACAGGCTGCGACGGTTGACTCCCAAGGCCCGTGCCGCGCGGGCCTTGTTGCCATGCTCGCGCGTGAGAATCTCGACGATATGGGCCCGCTCGATCGATGCCAGATTTGCGTCGTCCGTGGCCTCTCGTCCATTCGCAGAGGGGCTCTCCGAAGTCGCCACGATCTCAGGCGCCAGGTCCGACATGCGAATGACGGATGGATCGGCCAGAATCTTCGCTCGGTCGATCGCGTTGATCAATTGCCGAATGTTCCCCGGCCAGCGATATTTTGTCAGCGCTGTCATCGCGTCGTCTTCAATCGTCCAATCCGGCCCAAGAAACCTGGTTACTAATAAGGGAATATCGTCAAGTCGATCGCGGAGCGTCGGGAGATAGAGCGACATGACATTGATGCGGTAATACAAATCCTCGCGGAAACGCCCGGCGGCCACTTCCTGGGCCATATTTCGGTTGGTCGCCGCTAACAGTCGCACATGGACGCGGCGTTCCTTGACAGATCCCACGCGGCGCATCGAGCCATCTTCCAGCACGCGCAATAGCTTGGCTTGCAGAGAACCGGCCAGCTCGCCGATCTCGTCAATGAACAGTGTGCCGCCGTCGGCCAGTTCGAACAAACCAGGTTTGGCGGCCACGGCGCCGGTGAACGCCCCTTTCTCGTGCCCGAAGAGTTCGCTCTCCAGCAACGATTCTGGCAACGCCGCGCAGTTGATGACAACGAGCGGTTTATCTGCCAGCAGGCTGTGCTGGTGAAGCGCCTTCGCCACTAGCTCCTTGCCCGTGCCGCTTTCGCCCTGGATAAGTATCGCCTTGTCCGTTGGGCCTGCGCGTTCGATCAAGCGACGCAATTCTTGCATCGGAGCGGATGCGCCGATCAATTCCGATGTCTGTTGCTGGCTGCGATTGATCACGGCCTGCAATTGCTGATTCTCCTTGCGAAGTAACCGGCGCTCGTAAGCCTTATCGATCAGCGATTCCAGCTCGCCCAGCGGAAAGGGCTTTGACAGGAAGTCAAACGCGCCCATTTTCATGGCCTGCACCGCGGTCTGCACGCTCCCTTGTCCGGTGAGCATGATGATCTCGCTATCCGGATGGCGGACGCGGAGCCGGTCGAGGAGTTCCAGGCCGGACAAGCCGGGCATCATCATATCGATCACGGCGACGTCGAACTGACGACGCTCGGCCAAGGTCAGCGCTTCCTCGCCGCTGCCAGCCTGTTGCACCTGGTAGCCACGGCGAGCAAATCGGCCCACCACCGAGGTGCGAAATTCGGTGTCGTCGTCGACAATCAACAGATCGATCAACTTGGGATCTGGCATCGGCTTCTTTGTCGTGGGTTTCAAAGGATCCACCGAAAACGCGGCGTGCTACTGCTTTGCAACCTGCGCGCCGTGGGCGGGCCACAGTGTGCGGCTTACCGCGAATCAGGCGGTTTTGCGAGATACGAGTTATTGGAACGGCCAAAATCATCGAACGACAATGGATTGCCATTGTGCGAATTCGCTCGCCTGTGCGGATTCGCACGCCTGCTCGATTCTACTGTACGACTTACGGATGTCAGCCATGCGGACCGATATTGGCCGAACTTAGCAGTCTGGGCGGGAAAACCGTCCTGCCATTCTCGTCCCTCGCCAGGCTCGGAGCAGAGCAGCGTCGAAACACGAACTAAGCCTTGCTGACAATGGCACAGAGAATGCGTAACTGCCGGTATCAACCGACGGCCAGTCGCTGAATTGCGTCGGATGTTAACGTCGCGTGGCCTCGTGGCGTGGCGCGGGTGCGCACAGGACCAGAACTTACGGAGAACTCTGCCATGAAACGGATAGCCTTGTTCGGCGTTGCCGCGATTGCGTTAGGGGCCATCATCGCGCGGTCTGGTTGGACGCAACAACCGCGACCGAAAGCGCCCACCGCGACACCGGCGCCAGCCAAGCCCGGGACGCCCAAAGTGCTCGAGGACGCCTCGGAGCGAAAACCCAAGACTCTGGTCGGGTTCATGCGCTTAAAGCTCGGTCACACTCAGAAGATCGTCGAAGGCCTGGCTTTGGGGAACTTTGACTTGATCTCCCAGAACGCGAAGGAAATCGGCAACCTGACCAGGCATGAGAACTGGCGTGTCTATCAGACGCCGGAGTATGGAATTTACAGCGCCGATTTTCAGCGGATCACCGACAGCCTGGTCAAAGCAGCCGATGATGAGAATCTGGATGGCGCGGCGCTCGCGTACGTGGAAATGACCCTGAGCTGCGTCAAGTGCCACAAGTACACACGCAACATTCGACTTGCGTCGGCCCAATGAGATGGCCCAATGAGATGGCCCAATGAGATGGCCCAGTGAGCTTGCACTGTGACGCCGCTTGACGAGCGGCTCGCGTATCACACCCTGGCAGCGCGGCGGCGATCAGTCATCGCGGACACACATGGAGGATTTATCGATGAAACGGCTGATGATCTGCGTAGCGGCAACTGCCGTGGCGTTGTCCGGATGGATGGCCTGGGCTCAAAAGCCCGCCGAGGCCGAGCCGAATTTTTGGATGAAGAAGAAGCTCGAGTCGTCGCAACATATTCTGGCTGGCTTGGCGACTGCGGATTTCGACCAGATTTCCAAAAGCGCCAAGAGCATGAATAACCTCACTCAGATCGAGCGTTGGACGCGCCGCACAAACGCCGAGGAGTATCGGACCCAGTTGCGAGTCTTTCGATTCGCGAACGAGGATCTGGTCCGGGAAGCCGACAAGAAGAATATCGAAGGGGTCTCGCTCGCGTTCTCGCAATTGACGCTCAGTTGCGTCAACTGCCACAAACTGATCCGCGACGCGGATAAATCAGACTCCGCGGCCAAAGCTCCGGCTAAGGACGCCAAGGTCGATGAGGCCGCTCCGAAATAAACCGCCTTGGGTGCCCGCGCCGCCAAGATCGCCGTAGTCTCTGACAGATGATCCAAAAACGCCGGCGCGAGGTCGACAGAGTTTTTGTGGACGCAAACCTGGCGCTGCGCGCCGGGTTACCTTGGGGCGTCTCTTCCAGCTGCAATTCATGCAGTTCGCCCCGAACGCCTATTCCACAAGGCGTCCCCCGCTAGACGATTGCGCCGCCAGGGCAGTAGACTAGGCGGTCTTCCGCGCTTGGACTGCGCGCTCTCCGGCCATTGCCTGCGGTTTGAGTCAACTGCGGGCCGGTGGCAACGGTCGTCGCCCACTTTTTCTCTTGATTGGTTCAGAATAACGATGGATATGGACAAGCTGGTCTCGCTCTGCAAGCGGCGAGGGTTTCTCTTTCAATCAAGCGAGATCTACGGCGGCCTCAACGGCTTCTGGGACTACGGGCCGCTGGGCGTGGAGCTGAAGCGGAACGTCAAGGAGTGCTGGTGGCGCGACATGGTCACGGGCCATGACGACCTGACTCCCCCATCTTCAGCCCCCTCGGCCTACCAGATGGTCGGCCTGGACTGCACGATCATCATGCACCCCCAGGTTTGGAAATGCTCAGGGCATTACGACCTGTTTCATGACTTCATGGTCGATTGCCGCGAGTCAAAAAAACGCTACCGCCACGACCAGGTTCGCGGTCGTTGGGTCAGCTACCAAGGCAAACGGATCTTCGTCGCTTCGCAACTGGGGGGCGAAGAAGGGCTGGCCGAGACAGAGCACCGCGGGCTGAAGTTCTTCAACCTGCGCGCAAAAGACGCCGAGCGGCTCGCCTGGGAAGGGGACCTGGTCAGCCTGACCACGGTGCCTGACTTTGCCGACGTGCTGGGTCCCGAGGCCAAGGCCGTGGGGACGCTCACTCCGCCGCGAGAATTCAACCTGATGTTCAAGACATACGTTGGCGCGCTCTCCGGTGAAGAGGGCGCCGCGTTCCTGCGGCCTGAGACGGCACAGGGCATCTTTGTAAACTTCAAGAACGTGGTCGATAGCAGCCGCGTGAACGTGCCGTTTGGCATCGCCCAGATCGGCAAGAGCTTCCGCAACGAAATCACTCCGCGCAACTTCACGTTCCGCTCGCGCGAGTTCGAGCAGATGGAGATCGAATTCTTCTGTCACCCCAGCCAATCGCAAGAGTGGTATCAATACTGGCGAGATCGCCGCTATCGCTGGTATCTGGATCTGGGTTTGTCGAGCGAACGACTCATCTTGCGCAGCCACCATCAAGACGAGCTCAGTCATTACTCGACCGGGACCGCGGACATTGAATATGGGTTCCCGTTCCTGCCGCCGGGCGAGTTCGGCGAGCTGGAAGGCGTGGCCCATCGTGGCGACTTCGATCTCCGCAGCCACATGGAAGGCAAACTGGTTCGCGAGGGGGACAGCCTGGTCGTCGAAAAAGGGGACGACGGCAAGCCTCGCCATCGTGGCAGCGGCAAGGACCTTTCGTACTACGACGACATCACCCGCGAGCGGTTCATTCCGCACGTGATCGAGCCTTCGGCCGGCGCGGACCGGGCGACGTTGGCGTTTTTGTGCGAAGCCTACACAGAAGACAAAGTCCCCGACGAGAACGGCAACCCGCGCGAGCGCGTCTTCTTGCGACTCCACCCGCGATTGGCGCCAATCAAAGCGGCCGTGTTCCCGCTCGTCAAAAAGGACGGCATGCCAGAGGTTGCGCAAAAGATCTACCGCGACCTGAAGAAGCAATTCAACGTCTACTACGACGAAAAGGGCGCCGTGGGCCGCCGTTACGCGCGGCAGGACGAGATCGGCACGCCGATCTGCATCACCGTCGACGGTCAAACGCTGACCGACGGCGCCGTGACGTTCCGCGATCGCGACACGCTCAAGCAGTGGCGCGTCAAAGTCGAAGATTGCACGCAGGAGCTGGCCGGGAAGCTGCAAGCCTAACGGGCGCGTTTGAATCACGCCGCGCAGCTTGTTAAAACTCGCGTCTAACTGAGAACAGAATCCCCATGCGCCCCGCGCTTAGTCAGGTGACGACGCTCAACGCGTCGTTCGAAGCCGATCTGGAAGATTACGCGGCGGCCGCGTGCGCGCATGTCGAAATCTGGCTGGGCAAGCTGGAAACGTACCTTCAGACGCACACCGTGGACGACGCGCGAGGGCTGCTGACGGAGCAGGGACTCTCGGCGCCTGTCGCCAGCTTCCAGGGAGGGCTGCTGACCAGTCAGGGCGAAGCGAGGCGCGTCCACTGGGAGCATTTCGCCCAGCGGTTGGAGCTCTGCCAGGCGCTTGGCATTGGCACGATTGTCGTCGCAGGCGACCTGATGGGCACGGTCTCGCCGCAGGACTTGGAACGAGCGCAGCTTTCGCTCGCCGAGGCCGCCAAGCAAGCGGGGCAGCGCGGGCTGCGCGTGGCGCTTGAGTTTCAGGCCCACGCCACGTTCGCCAACAACCTACAAACCGCCGCGGCGCTGGTCGCCGAAGCCGAGTCGCCGCATCTGGGGCTGTGCCTCGACGCGTTTCACTACTTCATGGGACCGAGCAAGGAAGAAGATCTCGGCTACCTGACTCGCGAGAATCTGTTTCACGTGCAGCTCTGCGACACCTCAGGCATTGCGCGCGAGCTGGCGACCGACGCAGACCGCATCCTTCCAGGCGACGGCGACCTGAATTTGCAGCCCATCTTGAACCGGCTGCGCGAGATTCAGTATGAAGGCTGCGTCTCGGTGGAGCTAATGAACCCGCAAATCTGGCAGATCCCGCCGCGCAACGTGGCGGAAGTCGGCATCACAGCGCTGCGTAGATTGCTCGGGCAGTCCGAGCAGTAGGTTCGTTGGCGAACGGCGCGACTCCTGAGTCCCGGTAGGGACGGTCAAGCTCTAGCCCGGGGTCAGCCGGCGATTAGCCGGCGCAGCCCCGGGTTTGCGATCCAAGGTGAACGTCGTCGGAGTGCCAGCGGCACGACCTAAGAACGCCAGACACGGCTGGCGCATTCGGCCGTCCGAAGTTGAGCTAAGAATCCGATCATCGCCCGCGTCGCGGTTTAGGTCGTCCCTTTCGGGACTCACGACGGAATGTAGGTTCGCATTTTCCTGGCACTTCGTGCCAGGCTAGCTTAGGTCGTCCCTTCCGGGACTCAATTCGCGTGATGCAAAGACGAACAATTGGTCCACCCCGCGCGTGCTGTCTTTGCTCACACGATCAACGGCTAGCTACCCTGGACAAAACAGCGCGGCCGTAGTGGCGTAGAGTTGTGCCACGCGGACCATGTCGTCGATCTCGATCCATTCGCTGGTTGTATGCTGCCCGCCGGCTTTCGGTCCGTGCGTGATCGAAGGGACGCCGGCGATCGACCAGAAGCTGTTTCCGTCATCGACAAAGGCCTTCGGCCCGGTGGCCAGAGGTTGGCCTGCCTGCGCCTGATACGCAGTCTGAAAATGTTCGACCAGCGGCTCAGTCACGTCGAGCGCAAAGGCGCCGCGGACCGTGCGCCAGTCCACGTCCCCCATCGTTCCGGTTTCGCTGGCTACTTTTGTGACGAGCGCGCGGAACTCATGCTCGACCGTCGCGGCGTCTCCATCTGGCAACCAGCGGCGAGTCCCTTGCAGCCAGCACTCTTGCGGATACTGGTTGTAGATCTCTCCGCTATGGATCTGACCGACGAAGACGGTCTCACAACCGGCGATCTCATGGCGCTTTTTGGCGAGCGCCGTCGAAAGCTTGGATAACTCTTCCACCAGGCGGGCCCCGGCGGCGATCACGCTCGGCTCGCCCGCCGGCCGCATGACTTCGTGCACTGGCGCTCCTGCGCGGCGGAATGTGACTTTCCAAGTTCCGGCGCCGCGCCCTGCGATGGGCAGATGATCGCCGAGAGGTTCCGGAATCAGGACGGCGTCTCCATGCACGCCATCGGCGATTAACTGATTCAATTGCTCGCCTAACCCCCACGGCGCTTCGTGCAGATCGTGCGCAACCAGCAGTACATCGCCGGCAGCTGGCAACCCGGCGTCTCGCAGCGCGCGGAGCGCCTCGACGGCCGAGGCCAGGCCCCCCTTCATGTCGCACGCGCCGCTGCCGGTGAGTTGGCTGCCGACAACTTTGGGAGGCGCGAATGGAAGATGGACCGTGTCCAGGTGCCCATCAAATTGCAACGTGCGCCCCGGCTTGCCGCTCGAGTATCGCACGACGACCGCTGGGGAGACCGCGTGCCCACCGGCGGGGCGCTCGACGGTAAAGCCATCCGCCGCGAGCAATTCCGCCAGGCAATCGGCCGCGGCGCCGGCGTTACCGGTTGGACTGTGCACTGCCACCAGGCGTTCGGCGGTATCGAGCAATCGCGCGCGCTGAACCTTCGAGGCAAATAACTCGCGGAGGGCTTCGACCGACATAGGCTTTTTGTTTCTCAGCGAGGATTGACCTGGAAGAGCATGTCAACGCGGCCAATAGCGCGACCGCGTCAGTCGCCGGTCAGCCAATCGAACTTCCAGATTGGGTTGCCGCAATGACGGCATTCGTCGCCGTTGTCGAGGAGTTGGCCGTGGCAGGCGCGGCATTCGATCAGGTTGGGCAACAGCTCGCATTGCTGCTTGCGCAACTGCCCGGCGTAGACGTGGTCGCCAAACGCGACGGCCGTAACGATCCCAATCGCCAGCGGAAAGAGCCGGTAGATCACCAGCGGCGCCTTGCCGGCCTCGGGGTAGGTCCGTTCCAGCAGCGACTCGAACGTCAGGCGGCGGGCGTTTGCAGACTTACCGCGATAGAGCATGAACCGCTGCGCGATCAAAGGATCATCGTACA
>Ga0105046_10015512_pt1 | contig 11707 bp, 8 predicted proteins | sample MAT03_FD_78385 | JGI IMG/M metagenome (GOLD analysis project Ga0105046, IMG submission 78385) | Freshwater microbial communities from Lake Fryxell liftoff mats and glacier meltwater in Antarctica - MAT-03 (megahit assembly) | ecosystem: Environmental > Aquatic > Freshwater > Ice > Liftoff...
GGCGGCAACGGGACAGGCGGTAACGGGACAGGCGGTAACGGGACAGGCGGTAACGGGACAGGCGGTAACGGAACAGGCGGTAATGAAAACGATTCTATGGCCCATGATGTTACAGATAAATCCTTGAAGGATCTGTCCGCATGGCGAGATCTCTTGAGCTTTAGACCATCGACTCCAATTCAAAAATCGATTCAATCAATCGGTGATTCCTGGACGATTCATCGGGTTGAAAATGGATGGTGGAATGTAAATCTTGATTACTACCCGATCGTTGTAGAGAAGTTGCCGGTCGTTAATGGCAAGAAGATGACTGAGGAAGAGTTGCTAGATCATATTCGGAGGAACATCAACGATTTCGTTGACACGGAGATCACCTCATTTGCACCTTTCAAGAAGACGGATGAAAAAAAATGGAGTTCGAATGACGCGATTGGAACTAACATTCAGATCGACATTATGCTTCCTGGGGGAGTGATCGATTTGGCGATGGTGGTAGCGTCTAGACATAAACCTAATGAGTGGATTTTTTCGACAGTTCGTGGCGGAAGTGGGTGGGTAGCAATTCAGGATCGCGATAAACCAGGCGCGCATCCAGTTTCTGGGAATCGAGCGTTTGGTTTTCGCAGGGATGAGTCAGGCGCTCTGGTTTTTTACGTTATGGGAGCCGATCGAGCCACAAGGTCACAAGATGTGGTCGGAGGAGTTGTCAAGGGGTTTGAAATGGCAGACAAGCTCTGGAGATCATACCAAGAGCGGATTGTAGACTTCATAAATAGCCACGGAGGCTCGTCGCTGATCGACCTTGAAAACACGATCTCAGATAGACATGATTGGGACGTCGCGAAGCTCGACCCAACAATTTACGATGTTAGCAATCAGCCCGATTGGGTACCTGTTCCTAAGTCAGAATAATGGTTAGGGTCCATTGAGACTTTGGGTCGTTTTTTTTCCGACTTGTCTTTTAAAGGAGTCATGCCTGGCGAAAAAAACTTTTTCCGAGCTGGAATCGGAATCAACTACAAATCCACAACGTCTTGTAAAAGCTAGCTTCGCTATCAGCTAAAGTCAGCGACAGATATAGTTCCCGGACTAGTTGCATAGACTTTACTGCACTAGTTGTCAGTCAATCGGACAGTTACATGGGAAGGATGGGAATGGCTTTTTGGTCGCTTTAAAACTGGTTTCAAATGAACACAATCTCCAGGCCTTTGATTGCCAAGCGTACAAGTGCACGACAGTGGGCGGTCCCGCAAAGCTTTCAACGGAAACAACAGTACACTTCCATAAAAATGGCTTGCTGAGTAAATCGGTGAAGTAAGCTTATGGTTCTTGTTTCCATATCGTTCGTAGTTCGGTTGCTCGAAGTAGAGCGGGTGATGGCAAAACGAAGGACTGTGCCAGAAGTAGTTCAATGGGGGCGATGGCGTGCCAGCGAAGTAATCTGCCAGCGAAGGATCAATTGGCGCGTCCGCTTTCTTTTCAGCCAATACGGCGTCTGCAAAGACTTTTGAATAGGAGGAGGGAGCCAATGTCATTTCCACTGCGTCGAGGAGAGGCGTTTCCGCTAGTTTCTTCCCATCGTTCTTTCTAGGAACAGGTAGAATGGGATTCGAAACTTGGGCATATACTTCCAGGGGGCAGCAAGTAAGAATTGAGGAGGCAGCAGCGAAAACCCAAACTTTCATCATGATAAACTCTTTTTTATTGTCGTTGTTGACGTGGTTTTTTGTTGAAGACGAAGCTTTTTGGTGCGACCCGATACCGGGGTACGCGTCAGTGTCTCAGACCAATTTTTGTTTCAGGCCAGCCTAGTCGTTAAAATCACTTCGCTTGACCGATCACGGTGTCCCGGAATCTAGGTGGCGAATCCAAAATCGAGTCCTGAAGGTTTCTTCCGGCTCCTTGCTGTGCAAAACTTGATGCACTTGCCTCATTCAAACTCACGTTGTGATACTCGAGCAAACGGCCTCGTTCCAGGTTGACGTTTCTAAGGGCAAGTGCGTACTCGACTTCAGACTGCGCGTATTTAAGTCGAGCATCTAGTAGTCGACGGTGTGTTTCAAGTCGAACGTCCAGCTCTGCTTTCTCCGCATTATCCATGGCTACGGTAATGGAATTGAGTTGGCGCACGATAGCGTTAAGCCGTTTTTGCTGAACCATAAGATTCTCAAAGGCCCTTGAAGACTCGTTGATGGAGTTGCTTAGCGCCACAAGAATACCGCGTTCCATTTCATGGAGAATTTCCGATTCTCTCGCAAGGGCGAGCTGCGCTGCGCGTAGTCCGGCATGCCCACGGCGAAGCCCCACCGGTAACTGGTAATCCAGCCCGAGTTGCCACTCCGCATACTGCCCGTTAAACAAACTCGATGTTGCCGATTGTGGACCCGATAGGTCTTGTCCAAACCCACGCATGCGGACAAGACTGACAGCGTCTAGGTTCGGCTTCAAAAAGTTCCGGCTCGCGAGCAACTCAAGCTCACGTTGCTTGACAACCCATCGCTGTCTTCGCAATTCTTCTCGCGTTCTGAGCGCATCTGCCATCGATTGATCCCAATCGTGAACCACAGCAGCTACCTGCGGTTTCTGTGTCGGTTGAAGTAATTTGCCATCATTGATTGGCATCCCAATGATAAACCTCAAGCGACGCTCGCAAATTCGAATTCCGCCGGTCCCTCGAAATGTACCACCAGTACTACCGTTGTTGGCTCTGGTGCCGTCGATAGACCGCCCATTCAGGGAGTCGATCACTTCGGCCTGAAATCTAAGCACTTGTTCTTCCGCCTGAGCTTTTTTCCCTTCCCCGCTATCATCGCGATTTACGTATTGCGTGAGAGTTTCGGACGCGATTTTACGCACTTCAACCTTGGCATCGAGGTCACGATAAGCGTAATACAGATCCCAGTAAGCGTTCTCGACCTCAGATACAAAGTCTCGCACGGAACGTTCGAAGTCCGTTAACGAAATGTCGGTTCGAACACGTGCTATCAAAACACCGTTGTATTGTCCTGCAGTAGAACCTGGGCCTGCAATGCGATTGAACTCGGTTCCAGCTCCTTGCAAAAGTGGCTGGCGTACTTGAGCTTCCGAATAGGTCTCCCAGGACAAGGGAATAAACTGATTGGAAAGCTGATTGTTTCGGTCGTAAACACTAACTTGACGAACACTGAACAAGCCCCCAGTTGCAGATCTTTTATTGATACCGATCTGCGAAGTGCTCAAATCCTGTTGGAAGTTTCCGTTAATTCCAAAAAAGCTGTTGTTGATCCCACGATCATTCTTTTCATAAAAGCTAGAGGCGAAGAAATTCGCATCGAAAGCACTTAAAGCAGCCTCTTCCCCAGTACGAGGATCTGCAAACGTCAGTGCCGGGTCAAAATTGGTGACCGTGGATTGTGGGTTTCGAACGATCGTCAGCCCTAAGTCCCGCATTACTCGCGTTGAGCTCAGCGCTAGGTACATGCATTCATTCAAGTCGATTTGACGAAACTGATCATCAGTCATGTTCGACAGATTGAGCTGCGTCAGCGATTGCTCGTCAAGGTTAAAATCAGGATTTGTGCTGCCGGTAGGGTCGGAGGGTTGGATTTGAGAACCAGTAAACGCTGGCTCTGGACTCATAAATCGCAATTGGCTAGCATTATGCTGCAGTTTGCAACCCAAAGTGCTTACACAAGCCAACGACATGCTAAACCAAAATCGGATTTTCGACTTCTTCATCTTTGACGCTGACTTGATTGGGCGTTGTGCAAAAATTTCTTGATTTCCTTCCACTGCAGCGTCTTTCTTGAACAGACGCTTGTGTGGTATCGGAGATCTATTCCTTTCTGGGTAAGCGGAATTGAATACATGAATAAAAATATTGCGGCCGGCATAGGCAGATTCTACGGAGCTATCGCATGTTCGCCATTTTATCGCCACATTTTATACCTCCGAAACAACCGTGATAATCGTTAGCTTCGCAATCGGAAAACCCCGCTCAGCTTTCCCATTATCCGCATTTCAATCCGTTTCCCCCCAGGGTTTAGGTACAATCTGGACTATGCCCTCGCCTTCGATCGAGCAAATTCCTCCTAGGTCGAATTACTGATGCGATGTCGCTAAAATCAAGTGTTTGTGGAAGAATCTTTTTCAAATGACTCACCGCCCAAGATTAACTGTCGAGGAAATTGATTGCTTGTTGAATGAGTTAGAGAAGCAGGCAGCTTCGCAGGTTTCATCTGAAGAGTTTTTTTCGAATGTGTTGACTCGTTTTCAGGCTGTTGTTGGTGGAGATTCAGTTGCTATTCTGGTCGCGGCAGGCGATGAAACGCTGGTTATTCGTTCGAGCGGAGGTTTATTGCCTTTGGATTTTTGCAAATCGGTGACGCGCGAGCTTATAACATCCGCTAAACCAGGACCGGTTTGTTTTCAAGGTAGCGAAGGAGACACTTTTTTCGCTTTTCCCTGGCCGCACGAACAACCATTTAGCGGATGCTTGGCCGTTGGCTACTCCGGGAATAAGGTTTCGGCGGCCAATCCAGCAATAGTGGAACTGGGGACTGCATTTGCAGAGTTACTGCAAATTCACAGCCTCAAAAAATTTCAGGAACTTATCGCGAGACGATGGTCCGTTTGGTGCAAAATCGCAGAGTCCGTCAGTCAAACCAACTCCTTTGGCATCGCCTCCAGAGTGATGGTGGATGGTTTACAAACCCTTCTAGAAGCGGATCGTGTCTCGCTCGTAGATGCAAGTTCCCGGAGCAAGTCCAAGGCGGTTATTGCAATTAGTGGCCATCACTTTGCCAAAATCCATAATGCCATTACGAACAGCCTTTGGGAAATCGCAATGCAGGTATGCTCAAGCAAACAAGTGTTGGTCTCTGCATCGGACACCACGACAAAAGTGGGGGAGCACAGCACCACAGTTCGAGAAGCCGAGCTTTTTCGTAACCTGATCGCACTTCCCTTAAAGCACGATCATGTTATGAATTGGAAAAGGAAGTCAATTGTCATTGTAGAGTGGCAGAGCAAGCATCAGATGTTCGACGGATTGACGACGCTAAGTCTGTTGCTTTCGCCGATTGGGGTTCTTTGGAGTCAGCAAAAACGTTGGCTTCGGTTCCCTGGCTGGATGCGAGAGTGGTCCGAGCACTCGGCTTTTCATCGGTTTCTTCGAACGAGTCTTCGTGTCGGCGTTTGGTTGCTCTGTCTGCTAGCGCTCGGGGCGTTCGCAAACCTTCTGCTTAGTGACAAGGAGATGTTGATCGAAGCGGATGCAGTAGTGGAACCAACTATTCGTCGAACCATTTTTGCTAGCTCGGATGGCTTCATCAAGAAACTCAATACCGATGTCGGAAATCGAGTAATCAAAGGGGAGGTGCTAGTAGAGCTTTTCTCACCCAGTTTGGAGATACAGCTTGAGGGATCTCGCGGAGAGATTTTGGCAATTATGGAAAAGCGGAAGGGACTTGAGGTAGCACTTAGCCAAATGTCATTTAAAAGTCTTGCGGACGAATCCAGTCGGACGCGAATCTCAGCGGAGATTGCCTTGCTGCAATCTCAGGCCAATGCACTTCGCGAAAAACTTGAAGTATTGAACACAGAGAAGACGAGGCTGAAACTTGAATCTCCCATCGACGGCACTGTGGTGTCACGAAATCTTCGGAGCGAGTTAGAAAATAGACCCGTTCGACGCGGCGATGCACTGTTTGCAGTTGCTGAATTGAACGGCCCATGGCAAATTCAAGTTCGAGTTGCGGATCGGGACACCCACTATTTGTTATCTAGATTTAGTCACGACGAGGGCAAGGTCCAGATCATCCTCGACAGTTTGCCAGAAAAGACATTTGACGGGAAGATTTCCGAAGTAGGAATGTCGTTGGAATCGACACAGGACCGGGGAGCATTCTTACCTTTTATCGTGTCCATCGATTCGCAAGTCGAGTTGAGTGCGAAGATTGGCTCGACGGCCAAAGTGTTTTTTAGCTGCGGGTCTGAGCCCTTGTGGTTTGTTTGGAGCAGGCCTGCTGTAAACTTTGCAAAACGAAACTACTGGTTCTATTTTTCAAGGCACAACCAATGATCCTAAGAAATTATGGAAAATCCATTCTAAGTCAACGGAAACAGGTGGCGACGCTACTCGTTGCGATTGGGTTGATCACCTCAAGAAGTTTTCCAACTCGATGTAGTGCAGATGAGGGTCTCATCGTTGAGAGCACTATCCTAAAGACCATCGAATCCACTTCCGTTCCGGCGGAAGTCGCGGGAGCGATTTCGAGCCTCGCAATCAAAGAAGGGAGCGAGGTTAAAGCGGGAGCTGAAATAGGGAGAATAAAGGATTTGGGGATCCGGCTGCAAGCAGAGCGGGCAAAGATGGGTGTCGAGTTGGCCAAGAAAAAAAACGCAAACACCATCGATTTTCGTATTTCAGAGAGGAATGTTGCGTTAGCAAGAAATGAGCATACAAGAGCAATGACATCAAATGCAAGAGTTTCTGGAACGTACCCAATCAGTGAAATGGATCGTTTGACTTTCTTGCTCGAGAGATCGGTGCTTGAAACCGAGCGTGCAAACTATCAACAGGACGTAACACAGTCCGAGCTCGCCATTGTTGAGGTTGAATACAAACAATCCGTCGAACTTTGGCAACGACATAGAATCGTTGCGCCCTGCGATGGGATGGTCATTTCCGTCGAGAAGAGGGTAGGGGAATGGGTGGAACCGGGCGGTGTTGTTCTGAAGATTGTTCAGACTAACCGACTCAAGATCGAAGGGCTCGTCTCTGCAAAACAAGCGTCCTCTCTAAAGATCGGGCGCACGGCATCCGTTGAACCTGAGGGTGAGAACGGCAAGAAATCAGAAGCAAAATTGGTTTTCATCAGTCCTGAAGTGAACCCCATTGATTCTAAGGTAAAGATACATCTTGAGGTCGACAACTCAGAACAGGAATGGAGGCCCGGGCTTCGCCCTAAAGTAGTTTTCAAGTAGTGCTACCGTGTCAAACGAAATCATGATTACAACTTACATACCCCCATCAGGAACGTTCGCTCGGGTTCGAGCCGACTTGGAATGGGTGCACTACTCGGAGGAGGCGCGTTGGGTAGTTCGCGACCCTATCGACGGGCGATTCTTCTACCTCAGTGAGATCGAACGATTAGCTATATCGCTGATGGATGGAAAACGCTCAACCAGAGAAGTTGTTTCGGCAATGCAAACGCAGTTACATACCGAATCTGTCGCACTCATGTGGGTCGATTCACTAGTCGCCAAGCTTTCTGCTGCGGGCTTAGTGTGGCTTGCAGGTGTGCGCTCAACAGCATTGGTAAATCGGCGAAGTCGAAAAATAGTCTTTTTTCCTTTGCGGCTCGCGAGCAACATGCTCGGCTTCAAAGTTAGATTGCTCGATCCGGCCTTTTTTGTTTGGCTGCTTGTTCCGATTGCATTTTTTTTGTTCAATCGATGGACAATGATTGCAGTCGGAATCACAACCACGGTTTGCACGACTCTTTGCACTCTCGCCTGGCTTCGGCCGCTCGAGTATGGTGACCGTTCGATCGATCTATTCCAGCCAAGCCGCTGGTGGGTTATCGCTATTTTGATCATTTTGATCAAGGTGATGCACGAACTAGGCCATCTGCTTGCATGTATACGATGGAACGTCCGATGCAGAGAAGTCGGAGTTTTAATGCTATTCTTTACCCCTTGCCCGTATTGTGATACGACGGAAGCCTGGAAACTTAGTTCCAGGTGGCAAAGGTCAGCGATCGCTGCTGGCGGAATCTACATCGAAATTATCCTTGCTTGTATTGCATCCGTCTTCTGGCTAAACGCCGAGGGGCCGCTGGGAAAATCAATCTCTGGCTGGATCATGGTTCTATGTTCCGTCGGGACCATCGCATTCAACGGGAATCCTTGTCTCAGGTACGACGGTTACTACATTTTTGCGGATCTCTGGAGAGTGCCCAATCTTGGGCAGCAATCACAACTCGCGCTTTGGCAATGCTTTGTCTGGGGACTCGGCGGGACCAAACCGGAATTCATGCACTTTTCTAGAAACGTCTTTTTGTTGGCGAGCTACGGATTCATTTCCGGTCTCTATCGTGCCTCCTTGATGATTACCATAGTTTGGATTCTTTGGACCGTCTTGGTCCCAATCGGACTTGGAGCCATTGCGATGCTCGTAACCCTTTCCTCGGTGCTAGGAGTTTTTTGGACCATGAAACGCTTTGCATTCCAAACGTTTGCGGAGTTTTTTAGACCAAAGCCCATTAGGATGCTGCGATTTTTGTTTGCCACGGCACTTTTTGTTTCGCTTTGTGCGTATTTACTTTTGGCTCCCATTAGCACCTTTGTCCGCGCTCGTGGGTTTCTGGATCTTGGGACGAAAGAACCCGTATACGCAACCCACGATTCCGTAGTTGAGTACCTAGCGAAAGGCTCTGGGACTCTGCGAGAGCAGGAGCGAGTTGTCGTGTTGAAGAGTTTTGACAAAGCTCGCGAACAGATGTTTCTCGAATCCGATATTACTCAAGCAAAACTTAAGTACAAATTGCTTTTGGATTCGAAATCAACAGACTCTACCGGAGCATATGAACTACCCGCTCTTCTCGAGTACATTCGAGAATTGGAATTGAAAGACGAGATCGTTCGCGAAGAGTTAAGGACACTGAGTGTCACCGCCCCAAGTTCCGGCTATTCTTTTTTCCCAAAAACGCCCGCTCCCGCAAACTGGTTGACAGCAGGCGCGGAATGGAAACCGGCAAGTTCGCTCAGCCATGACCTCATGCAAGACGCCTGGTTGACTCGCGGGGCCTTGATTGGATGGTTAGCTCGAACCGAGCAGTTTCGAGTCTACGCCATCGTGGCAGAATCGGATGTCCGACTCCTTGAAATCGACATGGATGCCGAGTTCATGTGCGACTCGAACCCCGACTCGTTTTTTCGAGGCAGGATAGTGCAAATTGCCAGCGAGTCGATCGACAGCCTGCCTCCTGAGCTAGAGGGAGACCTATCCCTGTCCCTTACGAGGGATGAACGAGGGGAACTTGTGACAGAGACGCCGCACTTTCTAGTAACAGTTCAGGTGGCTGGACAATCCGCAAATTGGATTCGGGGGTCGTTGGTTTCCATTCGATTCCGGGTCGAGTCACTCACGATTGCCGAATGGACATGGCGATACCTTCGGATGACATTCCGAATACCAACCTCACTACCCAACTCAACTAGGTAGAGACGCTGGCACTTTAAGCTCAGTTGGCGCTTCGGAGATAAAGCAAAATCTCTGCTCTCCGAGCTGAAAAAGACATTGCGGCAGCAATTCTGCTTCGTCGATACGGTACCAAGTTCCGTTTCGTGAGTTCTTGTCTTTGAGAATCCACTTACCTTCTTCGTTTCGAGTGATCTCCGCGTGAATGGGATCGAGATAGGGATCTGTTTGAAGCGGCTTCATTTCGGAAGAGGCTGAACGGCCCAATATGACCTTGCTGCCTTTGACCCACCATTGTTGCCCTGAGCCTTTGGTTGCATGCGCAATCCCAGCTTTACCGTCTTGGAGCAAAAAACGGTACCTTTCTCGCCCCAGGAAAAGCTCGTCTCCATTTTGGAGTTCAGCTTGGCTTGTATGGATAAAGGTTCCGTTCGTACTTTTTAGGTCCTTGATCACCCAATAAAACAGCTCCCCTCTACGCCGGCGTTGAATTTCCGCGTGTTTGCCAGACATCCATAAATCAAAGGGGACAACCACGTCCCCCTCCGCACGACCGATCCTAAAGCGATCCTTCATGATTGGGTACAGACTGGTTGTCATTTGTCCATCGTGGATCAGTTGGAGCAAAGCCATCGGCGGTCGGTTGCTGGGTCGGTACAACGGGGTCTTCGAGGCATCCTGGGCGCTGGGTGGATTTGAGGAATCCGGAACTTGAGATGTCGCGCGAAAATGCGAATCTTCCGGTAACTCTTGAATCGTAAACCTTGAGATTTTTGGCGATGACACCTCATCCGTAATCGGTTCACCCGACAGATGCGAAATTTCTAGGGTACCATCAACCTGTGCGTTCGCAAGAATTGCATCCTTTGCCCTTTCGATTCGACGGAGCCTTTGGAGTTGCTCTAGAATCACGTCTCGGAGCTCCTGCGGGTGTTCGGAAAGAATGGTTTCATCGGACACTTCCTCACCCTTTCGCCGCCTTGTCAAAGCATCGAGGGCAATTTTCTGGGCTATCGCTGTGCGTTCGTTCATCGGATTTGTCACAAAAAGTGCAGATGTTGGGCGTAGATCTAGATCTCGATGAGTTTTAACAATAGTCACACAAAGTGAGAAAGCCTAACGATTTGATCTCGAATTTTCTCTCGGGCTCGTTGGCGTATTCCTCGAACCGAAGCAGTAGTTAACTCCAGCTTGGAGGCAACTTCATCGAGACTCAAGTTATCGAAGTAAAGGCCTAAAATGACGTTTCGGTACTTTGGTTCCAGGTTAGCAATCGCAATTTGACACGCTTGACTTAGTTCGCTTTTGCATGCAACCACACTTGCCCGGTTATCCTTGGAAATCGCAAGGGACTCAACAATATCGTTAACACTGTCATCCCAGCGTTTCGCATCGATATTGGACGACGCCACCCCAACTTTTTTGGAAGACTTGCGCAGCATATCGCGGGCAGTGTTCTCGCAGATCGTTTTCAGCCAAGAAAACAGGCCTGGCTCCCCGGATGACGGCGAAAACCCAGAAAAACCCCGTAAAATTCGAACAAACGCTTCTTGCAGGACGTCTCCAGGTTCCACTTCTTCCTTGAGATTCTTTGGGATCATTTGCACGACGACGGCAATTAGCCAGTCGTATCGGAGCAGCAGCAAATCATCGAGGGCTTGGCGATCGGCGTTGAGTACGCGATCGATTAGGATTTTCTCGCTTGGAGGATTCATTGGACCTGCCAATATAAGCAAAATTTCTAGACAGACTGCGAATAGCAGCCAAAGCCACCGGAATTGTAAAACATGATCCAATTTCGGTCGATCAGGAAAAACAAGAATTTTTTTCTTCGGAAGCGCGCCCTAGTTGCGTGAACCACGTTTGTCTATCTATACTGACAGCCGTTCCTAAGGGGAACGACAGAAAAACAAGTTTAAAGGGGAAAAGTTATGCTCGCTAGATTCAAGTCAACAGTTGCCAAGTTCCACAAAGACGAAGCTGGTCTCGAAGCACTCCAAGTAGTCATGATCCTGGCAATCGCAGCCGTCTGTTTGATCGTATTAAAGAGTCAGTGGACGAAGATTAGGGATTGGTTCACGACTAACATGAATGGTGCTACTGGTGAAGAAGCGTTCCCAAAGTAACCGTTGTCACCTGTTTGTCGCGTGTTTGTTAAATTTGCAAGTCAGCATCTAACCTCCTTTTCTTCATCGGTTTGCCAAAAGCTAATGAGTATCGGTTTCACAGCTTAGGCGACCGGGATGCAGAAGAAGATGGATGACAACTTGAAAAAACATGTGGATAAGGAGGAAACGGCAGTTCTCAAAGGAAGAGGACTCGCTTGGACAATTAGCCTTGGATGCCCACTGATACTAATCGTTGTTTTTTCCGTGTTTCGCTTCAATGTGGGGCACGTTAAGTTGACTGGAACTGTGGTCATCACGGTTCTTTTGATTGGGGTGGCGGCGTTTTACGATGTGCAGTGGCTGAAAATTCCAAATTGGTTGACCTATTCTGGTGTAACGTGGGGGCTTTGCATCA
>Ga0105046_10015513_pt1 | contig 11707 bp, 11 predicted proteins | sample MAT03_FD_78385 | JGI IMG/M metagenome (GOLD analysis project Ga0105046, IMG submission 78385) | Freshwater microbial communities from Lake Fryxell liftoff mats and glacier meltwater in Antarctica - MAT-03 (megahit assembly) | ecosystem: Environmental > Aquatic > Freshwater > Ice > Liftoff...
CATAACGATCGCCGGTGTTGCGCTCGCTGGCGTAGCTCCAGCCGGCGTCGCGGGCAGCGGCGGCGTGGCGATCGACGCTGCGGGAATCGATGGCGCCGCGACGGATGGCGTCGCGACCTGTGGGGCGGCAGCGATCGGTGGCTCGACGGACGACACCGCGATCGGTGTCGGCGTTGGTGCGCGCGCCGAAGCGGGCCGCGTCGTGATCGTCGTCCCGGGCTCGATGTCGTTCGTCGCGATCGGTTGCGGCTGCTGCGGCGCGGCGGTTGCCGGCGCTTTCGGCCGCTGCGGCGCGGGAGCTGCGAACGCGCTCGCAGGCGTTGGCTCGGTCGTCGTCGCGAGCGCCACCGGGTTGGCGTTGGAGTTGGCGTCGGCGTCGTTCGCGAGCTCCTCGCTCGACGGCACGTCGGGCACGGTTGCCGCCGTCATCTCGAAGCGCGGCGTCGGCCCGGTCGGTCGCGACGGGCTCGGTGGGGCGGCAGATCCCAGAACGATCGGAGTGGGCATCTGCGTCTCGTTGTCCCGTGGTATCGGCGCGTGGGCCGTCGGCGAGTCCGCCTCGCAAGCAGCGTCGGTGTCGCGTGATCCGGTCGACGTCTCTAGCGTCGGTGTCCAGGTTGTATCGTCGACGACGCTCGCCTCGGTCAACTCGGGACTCGCGTCGACTGCGATCCCCGTGAATGGCGTCGCGACGATCGTCGGCAGCGTGTCGTGATTCTCGGGTGTGACGGACTCATCGATCGAGTGCGCGTCGAGCCGCGGAAGAGCGCCGATCTTCACGGTGTCGTCGAGGACCGGAGCTTCGGCGACGGCGATCGCGGGAAACGGGCTCGTCGTCTCGCCCGCGGTCATCGCGTCGATCCTGCTCGATCCAACGTCGGTGTCCGTGAGCGCCATCGCCACTGCGCTCTGCGGCACGGACGCAGCGGGCGTCGTGCCCTGTTCCGCGCTCGCGATCTCGATCACCGGATCGATCGATCGCGGCGCGTCGATGACCGGCGCGAGCTCGACCACCTCCGCCGAAATCGGCGGCGGCGGTGCGACCTGAGTAGCCTCGCCTTCGATCGCCGCGAGCACCTGCGCGAACGCGTTCGCGTCCCCGGTGCGCGGCTCCTCGCCGGTGCGAACCGCGGCGATGGGCGTCGTAGCCTCTGCGCTCGAGGTAGCACCCGGCAGCGTCGGGCTCGGCATCACGCTCTGGGTCACGGCGTCGCCTCCTCGGTGGGCTCCGCGACCGGTGCGGCCGGAGCCGGCGCGGGCGCAGCGGGCGGGTCCGCGGCGGGCGGTGGGGGCATCTTGGTCGCCTCGGCGGCCGGCGTTTCGCCCGCGACTTCCTCGGGCGAGGTCGCGTCGCGCGTCAGATACCGCTGGCCGATCGCTGCTGCGCGCGATGGGGGCATCGTCGCGATGAGCTTGGCTGCCTTGCGCTTGTCGCCCTGCGCGACGGAAAACAGCAGGTCCTGTGCCTGTGCGTCGGACATCTGCGCGAGCATCGTCGCCGCAGCCTGCGGTGACATCGTGGCGATCAGGTTCGCGAGCAGATCGACGCGCTCCCGTCGGCGCTCGCGTTCGGCCTTACCGGCACCGAGGAGCTCGTCGATGCGGCTCTCGAGCCCGGCGATCGACGTCAGTCGGGCGTCGATCTCGGTGCTCACCACGGCGAGCTCGTTGCGCTGCTGAGCGATGGCGAGGCGATCGGCTTCGCCCCGCGACTTCGCAGCCTCGAGTGCGGCATCGACCTTTGCGGCGGCCGCGGAGCGCTCGTCGTCCGTCGGTTCGTTCGCCGCCTCGCCGTCGTCGCTCGCCTCGGCTTCGTCGTCGTGCTCGTCACTCAGCGCGGCGCCGCTCGACTCGTCGACGACCTCGTCCACTGCCGAGCCCGCGCGCGCGCCCGCACTGCACGCCGTGGCGACCAAGAGAAGGAAGAGCGAAGCGGGCCGCTTCCCCTGAAAAAAAGATTCGTGTCTCATCGCTTCCTCCGTGCCGCGAGCTCGTCGTGCTCGCGGGCCTCGTTCGCTGCAACCACTGCATGCTGCAACACGCGCGCCTTCGCCAGCGCCACATCGGCCCGCTGCCACGCACGCGCGGCGAGCTGAGCACGGTCGCGCTCGGCGACTGCAACCTTCTCGCATGCGCGAGCCTGGTCGCTGCTCACCTCGATCGCCGTTGCGGCGTGCTCGAGCTCGCCGACGGTTGGAGACGCCATCGCGGTGACGAGCCAGTCGGCCTGCGCGCGATCGACCTCGGCCTCCGCTGCAGCAGCCCCGGCCGTCGCCCGCACCGCAGCGCCGTGGGCCCGATCGCGTTGACGCTGACGCAGACGCTCGAGTCGCTTGCGTCGAGCGATCAGGTCACGCCCTCCACGAGCTTTGCCATCGCGGCGGTGGTTTGCTCGACCGGCGTTGGGGCGCCAGCCTCTTGGCGCAGGAACGCGAGCAGATCCGCCTTGCGTGCGAGCGCACGATCGAGCGCCGCGCTCGCACCAGGCACGTATGCGCCGAGCGCAACGAGCTCGTCGACCTCGGCGAGATCCGCGAGCAGTCGCCGCAGCACCTTCGCCGTCGCCGACCGCTCGGGTGATGTCACCGAATCGCTGACACGCGACACCGACGCAAGGACGTCGATCGCCGGGAAGTGCCCGCGCGCCGCGAGGTTCCGCGACAGCACGATGTGCCCGTCGAGAATCGATCGCGCAGCGTCACCGATCGGGTCGTTCATGTCGTCGCCCTCGACGAGGACCGTGTAGATGCCGGTGATCGAGCCACGCTCGAACCGGCCTGCACGCTCGAGCAGCCGCGGCAGCATCGCGAAAACCGATGGGGTGTAGCCGCGCGTCGCCGGCGGCTCGCCGGCCGACAGCCCGATCTCGCGCTGGGCCATCGCGAACCGCGTGAGGCTGTCCATGACGAGCAAGACGTCGGCGCCGCGCTGGCAGAAGTGCTCGGCGATCGTGGTGGCCGCGAACGCACCGCGCAGGCGCAGCAGCGGCGACTGATCCGACGTCGCGACCACGGCGACCGTGCGGGCTCGCGCCGCTGCGTCGAGGGTGCGCTCGAGGAACTCGCCGACCTCGCGACCTCGCTCACCGATGAGCGCGACCACGGCGATGTCGGCCTTGCAACCCGTCACCATGTCGGCGAGCAGGCGGCTCTTGCCGACGCCGGCGCCCGCCATGATGCCGATGCGTTGCCCGCGGCCGAGCGCGAGCGGTCCGTCGATCGCCCGGATACCGACGGGGCACGGGGTGTCGAGCAGGCGCCGCCGCAGCGGATTGCCCGCACCGGCATACAGCGGGTAGGGGACGAGTACACCGCCGATCGCACCGAGATCGTCCATCGGCCGACCTCGCGGATCGATCACGCGACCGAGCAGGCCATCGCCGCAGTCGATCTGTGCCGCCGTACGGCGGGCGACGATCGCATCGCCGATGCCGACCCCGCGCACGTCGCCGAGCGGGATTGCGAGCACTCGGCCGTCGCGCAGGCCGACGACCTCGGCCGCGATCACGTCGCCGCTGCCCGTCAGGATCTCGACGAGCTGGCCGACGGTCGCCTGCGCACACGTGCCCTCGACGACGAGGCCCGTCACCGCGGTGACGCAGCCCTGCGTTTTCACGCGCAACTGCTCGCGCAGCGCCGCGGGCTCGGTACGCGACAGCGAGTCGTTCATGACTCGCCGTCCCCGAGCACGAGGCGGCGCACCCGTTCGATTCGCTTCGCGTGATTCACCTCGATGCGTCCGGTCGCCGCGTCGACGCGGAGCTCACCGGCGCGCAGGGCAGCGTCCGCGCGCACCACAGCCGCGGGCCATCGCGTCTGCGCCCAAGCGTTGATGTCTGCGGCGGCGTCGGTGGCGACCGAGATCGTGCACCGCTCGTGGGGATCCATCTCGACGAGCGCCTGCTGCAAGAGCGCCGCGAGCGTCGCCTTGCCGTCGCCGATCTCGCGCTGCAGCACCGCTTCGGCGACCGCGAGCGCGAGCTCGGCGAGCTCGACGCGATAGGTCTCGATCATCGCCGCGCGCACATCGGCGAGCGCGGCGAGCGAGGTCTGCGCTTGCGCGATGAATGCGGCGCGCGTCTCGGCGAGCTCCTGCTCCGCGTCGGCGAGGCCGGCCGCGAGACCTTCGCGTCGTGCCTGGGCTGCGATCTCGAGCAGCTCCTCCGGCGCAGGTCCGGCGGACGACGGCATCGAATTCGCGGCCGCCTCACCGATCACCCACGGCATGACCTCGCCGTTGCCGACGCGTCGCGCCGTGAACAGCGAGGCGACCGGTGGTGCGGACTCGGTCGCCGAGGGCGGCTCGTAGCGCGCGCGCGTCAAACGAGCTCCTCGCCGCCGGCGCCGGCGATCGTGATCTTGCCGTCCCGTGCGAGCGCGAGTGCGACCTCGACGACGGACGACTGCGCTTCTTCGACGACCGAAAGCTTCACCGGACCCATCGTGTCGAGGTCGTCCATCAGCATCTCGGCCGCACGGCGACTCATCGCGCCGAGGATGTGTGCGCGGAGCTCCGGCGTCGCAGTCTTGAGCGCGCTGCGGAGCTGCTCGGTCGAGACCTCCTTGAGCACGGTCTGCATGTCGCGCGACTCGATCTTGAGCAGATCCTCGAACGTGAACATCGCGCGCTTGATCGCGACCGCGAGCTCCTCGTCGCCGTCGTCGATCGCCTCGATCAGTTTCTCACCGATCTGGCCCTTGAGGCGCGAGACGAGATCCGCCGCGCGCTTGAGGCCATCGATGTTCGCGACCTTCGCTTCGCTGACGAGCGCGAGCTCGTCACGCAACGCGCGCTCGGCCTCTTGGATCGTCGTGTGTGGGATCGACTCGAGGTTCGCCATGCGGCGCACCACGTCGACCTGTACGTCCGGCGGGAGATGACCGAGCACCGCGGCGGCCTTGTCGACGTCGACATGGGCGAGCAACGCGGCGAGCGACTGTGTGTGCTCCTTGCCGAGTAAGCTCGCGAGCGTCTCGGGATCGATGCGATTGAGCAGACGCAGCGGCTGCGGGGCCTCGATCTCCTTCGCGAGCAGGTCGTCGGCCTTCTCCTGGCCGAGCACGCGGCTCGCAATGCGACGCATGCGGCGTGCGCCCGAGCCGATCGCGATGACGTTGCCGCGCAGTTCGGCGTCGAACGACGAGAAGGCCGACTCGGCCTGCGCGAGCGACACGGCCGTCATCTTCTCGATGCACTCCGAGAGCTGACGGACGTTCCCCTCGTCGAGGTAGTGGAGGATGTTCGCCGCCTGATCCTCGCCGAGGCTCAGCAGCAAGACGACGCTCTTCTCGGTCCCGGTCAGCTCGCGTTCGGTCACGGATCCCCCTCGTCAGCTCGCACGATCTTCGCGAAGCCAGCCACGAATGATGTCTGCGGCGCGCTCGGGATCCGATGATGCGAGCGCGAGCGATCGATCCCGCAGTGCCTCGCGCGACTCGGGCAGCGCCACCGTCGGTGTAGAGCCGGGCAGTGCGTTCTCGCCGGATTGCGCGCGGGCGAGGGCGAGCTCGACGTCGCCGATCTTCGCCGGCAGCGCGAGCACTTCGGCGTTCAGCCCCTTGGCACGGCGGTTCTTGCGGCCGAACAGCATGAATGCAGCCAGGCCGAGCACCGCCGCACCGCCGGCCGCGGCGGCCCATATCCACATCGGCGTCGGCACCACCGGCGGTGCGCCGGTGTCCTGCGCGATGCGATCGCGGAACTCGGTGCTCGCGATCTTCACGCGATCGCCACGCGCTGAGCTGTAGCCCATTGCGTTCTCGACGACGGCCTGGAGCTCGACGAGCTCAGCCTCGCTGCGGGGCGAGTACACGGGCTCGGTTGCGCCTTCGGGAGTCGTGTAGTTTCCGTCGACGAGGACGGCCACCGTCAGGCGCTTGATGGTCGACGCGGGTCCGGTCGTGTGGACCACGGTGCGATTGATCTCGAAGTTGCGCGACCGGACGGTGCGGCTCGAGCTATCGCCGTCGGGCACGTCGGTGGCCGGCGCGCCACCAGGCGTGTTCGCGGTCGCTCCGGCCACGCCCGACGGCCGACCCGCTGCGGCGCCCTCGAAGGCCTCTTGCAGCGCCTCGCTCCGCACGGCGGTCTGCTCTGGATCAAACGTTTCCTCGGTCGTGTCGACCTTCGAGAAGTCCATCTCGGCGGCGACCGTGACCTCGACGCCGTCGACACCGACGGTGCGTTCGAGCAGCCGCGCTATGCGGCGCTCGAGGTCGCGCTCGAGGTCGACCTCGTGATCGAGCGCGGCTGCAGACGCCTCCGAGGCGCCACCACGACTGAGCAACGTGCCATCGGTCGTGACCACGGTGACCTCGCCGGGATCGAGCCCCTCGACCGCCGCAGCGACGAGGTGGCGGATTGCACCGACCTGGCGATCGCCGAGCGAGCGGCCGGGCCGCAGCTCGACGGTGACCGACGCGGTCGGGGCCTTTTTCTCGTCCTCGAACACTGCGCGGTCGGGCTGCGTCACGTGCACGCGCACCGACGCGATCGGATCGAGCGCGCCGATCGTGCGCTCGAGCTCGCCCTGCAACGCGCGGCGATAGTTCACCTTCTGCGCGAACTCGGTCAGGCCGAAGCTCTGCTCCGCGAACAGCTCGAAGCCGACGTTGCCGCTCGCGGGCAGGTTCTGCTCCGCGAGCAGGAGCCGTGCGCGATCCACATCGTGATCCGGGACCTCGATGACGGTGCCGCCGGCCGCGAGCGTGTAGGGAATCTTCGCTTGGTCGAGCGCAGCGACGACCGCCGCTGCATCGCGAGGATCGAGGCCGGAGAACAGCACGCGCTTGGTCGCACCACCAAGCGTCGCGACGACGATCGCCGCGACGATACCGAGCGCAGCGACGACCACGAACGCTGCGCGAGCGCGCGCACCGAGCTTGCTCCACAGCTCCTTGGCTTGCGCGAAGACGTTCGTCAGAGCACCCATCTACGCGTCAACCTCCGGACGCCTGCAGAAGCTGCTGATAGGCATCGATCACCTTGGTGCGTACCGTGCCGGCGACGCGCAAGGCCACATCGGCCTTCTCCATGGCGACCATCGCCTCGTGGATGTCGACCTCGCCGGTGACGAGACCTTCGCTCGTCGCATCGGCGGACTGCGCCGTGTTGCCGAGGTCCGTGAGCGCGGCCTCGAACTGGGCCGCGAAAGCCCCGGACGCCGCGCTGCTGCCCGCTTCGGTGCGGCCAGGCGCATGCGCCGTCGGGCGGATGTCGGTGACGCCGGCGATGCTCATCGGCCGATCCTCAGCGCTTGATCGGCCATCGATTTCAGCGTGGAGAGCACGCTCGTGCCGGCCTCGTAGGCCCGCGCAGCGCCCATGAGATCGACCATCTCGGCGATCGAGTTGACCTTCGGCATCGCGACGTAGCCGGCCGCATCCGCATCGGGATGGCCGGGGTCGTACACGAGTATCGGCTCGTCGGTGCTTTCTTGGATCGTGGCGACCTTCACCCCGAGGGGTTCGTCCTTCTGGCCCGTCGCACCCGAGAGCGCCGACGAAAAGCTGCCCTCCATCGGTACGGCCTCGAGCACGACCTCGCGGCGGCGATACGGTCCGCCTTCCGCAGTGCGCGTCGTCGATCGGTTGGCGAGGTTCATCGCCGCGACGTTCATGCGAGTGCGCTGCGCCGACATGCCGGTCGCGGTGAGATCCATGGTGCGAAGCAGGGTCATCAGGGTTCATCCTCGGCCGTCGTTGGCCGCGTAGCGGAGAAGGCCGATACGACGCGACAGCAGCTCGGCGAGCGAGCGAAACTGCAGCGTGTTCTCGTCCATATGGGCGATCTGTGCCTCGAGCGACACGGTGTTGCCGTCGGCGTCCGGCGCTTCGTCATCGCGCGTGACGGTCTCGGTCTCGAACGACATCTGCTCGTGGGTGCCGGTGCCGTCGACGAGGCGATCGAAGCGCTCGGAGAAGTCGACGTCGCGCGCGCGGAAGCCGGGCGTGTCGATGTTCGCGAGGTTGCCGGCGAGCACGCCTTGGCGCTCGCCGAGAAAGCGTAGGTGCTGCGACAGGCGATCGAGGCCCGCGAGCGGCGTGCTGTCGACGGCGAGCGTGCGACGATCGCTCACGGTGCCGCTCCCGAGGTGCGGGCCGTCAGCGTCGCAACGGCCGCGGCGAGTCGCTGCTCCTGCAGGCGGGCGATCGCGAGCTGGCCGAACGTGGTGCCGTGCGCCTTGATGTGGTTGAAGATCGTGCGCGCGTCTTCGGTGTTGCCGAGCGCCTGCTCCGCGACGCCGAGGTAGTATGCGAGCCGATCGCGCTCGCCCGGATCCGCCGTGCGACCGGCCAGGGATCGCAGCATGTCGGTCGCCTCCGCATATCGACCGACGCGCACGAGTGCCACCGCGAGCGCGTGGGCCTGACGCGTTCGCGTGGTCGCTTCGGCGTCGGCGGAGTGGGTCGGGTCGGTCGACATCGGCTGGATCGACGCAGTGGTCGCGTCGGATCCGAACGAGTGCACGATCTGAGCCGGCGTGCCCCAGCCGAGCACGAGCTCGCCGTCGAGCTCGTGGATCGCCCGCGACAGCGACGCGGTGCCGGCCCGCTTGCGGACGCCCGCGAGCCACACTCGCGTCGGCGCGAGGCCGTCGCGCTCGCAACGGCTGACCGCGAGCGCTGCGAGCTCGGTGGCGAGCGCCGGCGCATCGGGATGCCCCTCGATCTGGAACTCGACCGAAAAACTCGCTCGCTCGACGTCACCCGTCATCCGATAAGCGTGCGCGACACGTCCGACGAGATCGGCCTCGGCCGCGCCCGTCGGCGTTGTCCGCAGACGGGCCTGCAGCAGCGGGAGCGCGACGTCGAACAAGCCGAGCGCCTCGTGCGCCTCGGCGACCATGTCGGTGATCGTCTGCTCGTCGACGAGCAGCCCGCGGCGGTCGGCCCACAGCGTCCAATGGATCGCGGTGCCGCGGAGATCGCCCTGCAGCATCGGGCCGACGAGCGTCAACGCGACGAGATTCTGACGCAGTGCCTCGGTCGGCTCGCGCCACGCCGTCGCGAGTGCGGTCGCCTCGGGCAGGCGGGCGAGTGCCGCTTGTGCGTCGCCGAGATCGCGGAGCAGCATCGCGGCCCGCATCTTCGCGAACGCGGCGAACCCGGGACGCTCGACCACCGCGGTCGCGACGTCGATCTGCGCCGTCGTCGGCGTGCCGAAACCCGTCAGCGCCTCGAGATGCAGCACGTCGATGCGCGCGAGCGCTGCGCCGGCCGAGCGCGGATGACGACTCGACACGCCGCGGAGCTGCGCGAGCGCCTCGTTGATGTGGCCGGTCGCGACGTACAGCTCCGCGATGCGCAGCGCGGCGAGATCGGCGAGACGCGGCACGGCGGCGAGTCGCTCCCAGCGACGCTTCGCCTCGGCCATCTCGCCGCGACGCACGGAGTCCTCGGCGTCCTGCCATGCCTCGAGCTCGGCGCCGAGATCTTCCGGCTCCGGCAGCGGCATCTGAACGACCGCCGCGAACGCGCGCAATCGCGTCTGCTCGTCGGCCGCACCGAACGCGACGCGGAACATCGGGCCTTGCTGCGCCGACGTGAAGCTGACGCCCGGCTGTGGGTGCGCGACGCGAATGCGGACGCCGTGCTCGAGCGGGCGGACGTCGACGTGCCACGGTGCGTCGATGGCATCGAGGGCCAGCGCGACCTGTGCCGGCGGCGCGGCGAGCTCGATCTCGAAGCCGATGGCGCCGGGCAGCGGCCGGATGACCGCTGGAGCGCCACCCGTAGGCAGATCGAGGATGTGCTCGCGCTGCACGCCGATGACGTGCGGCTCGATGGGCGGCGCCCGGCGGACCGCGGGGGCTCCGCGGCGCGACGTCTTCGCGGCGACCACGGGCGCCGCGAGGGCGAGGGCGACCGCGAGAGTTTTGACGGCGAGATGCACCTGGAGCTGCGAAGAGCAACCTTCGTGCCGCTCGCAAATGCTGCTTCAGCCCGTCGGATCCGCTGAGCCGGCGTCGCCGCGACGCTGACGCTTGCGCAGCTTCTCCACCAACGTGGTCCGATTGAGGCCGAGCAACATCGACGCCTGGTTCTTGTTCCCGCCGGTGCGCACGAGCGCCTGATCGATGAGGTTGTTCTCGAACGCCTCGACCATGCGCCGCAGATCGAGTCCCTCGGCGGGGAGCAAGAAGTCCTCGGGCGCCGCGAGCACACGCGCGCGGTTCAGAAGCACGATCGGCACCGCATCGATGTCGATGGGGCTCGGCACCGCGGGTGCGCTCGGGCCGTCGTCCGCGACGCGCATGCGCGGCTGGCTCGTGGCTGCATCGACGCGACCGTCCGTCGCTGATGTGCCGGGATCGAGCTCGACGTTCGTCGCTGCGACCAGATCGCGCCGCGCCTCGCGAAGGATCTTCGGCGGAAGATCGGCGAGACCGATGACGCCGCTGCCCGCGTGCAGCAGCGTCATGCGCTCGATCACGTTTTCGAGCTCGCGGACGTTGCCGGGCCACTGATAGCGCGATAGCACGTCCATCGCGTCGTCGTTGATCCCACCGACCTTCGAATTGCGCCGGCGCGATTGCACCTCGAGGAAGTGGCGCAACAGCGTCGGGATGTCGTCACGACGCTCGCGCAGCGGCGGCAGGTGCAGCGGGATGAGGTTCAGCCGGTAGAACAGATCCTCGCGGAAGGTGCCCGCCTCGGCCATTTCTTCGAGGTTCCTGTTCGTCGCCGCGACGATGCGGACGTCACACTTGCGCGGACGCGTCTCGCCGACCGGCACGTACTCCTGCTCCTGCAGCACGCGCAGGAACTTCACCTGCACGGCGAGCGACATCTCGCCGATCTCGTCGAGGAACAATGTGCCGCCATCAGCGACCGCGAAGCGACCGTCACGGGACGAGCTCGCGCCCGAGAACGCACCCTTCGCGTGACCGAACAGCTCGCTCTCGATGAGCGTCTCTGGAATCGCACCGCAGTTGACCGGCACGAACGCCTTTTTCACGCGCGGCGAGGCCTCGTGCAGCGCGCGTGCGACGAGCTCCTTGCCCGTGCCGCTCTCGCCGAGGATGAGCACCGTGCAGTTGGTGTGGGCGATGCGCTCGAGCACGAGGAAGACCTCGCGGAGCACGCCTGCCTCGCCGATGAGGTCGGGCGCAAACTTGTCGCGCCACAAGAGCCGCGGATCGCGTTCGCCACGGGCGCTCGGGGAGCGGGCGCCGAGGACCCGGCGAACGAGATCGTGGAGCTGCTCGAGCTCGAACGGCTTGACCAAGAAATCGCTCGCACCGAGCCGAATCGCCTCGACCGCGTGCGAGATCGTGCCCTCGGCCGACATCATGATGCAGTCGCGGGTGTATCCCGACGCACGCGCGCGCTTGAGGACCTCCATGCCGTCGAGGTCGTCCATGCGCAGATCGAGCAGGATCAGGTCGAACGCGTGCTCCGCGATCTTCGCGAGCGCTTCGTTTCCACCGGAAGCCGTCTTGCAGTCGCAACCTAGCGCGCCGAGGTAGTTCGCGAGCAGCATGCGATGCGCATCGTGATCGTCGACGATGAGCACCGAGGCTCCGCGGAGCATGTTGTCGGCCGCGAGTCCCATTGCGAGGTACTATTCAGCGACCAAGCGTGGGGGTCAATGGTCTGACGCCCGCGATCGTGCGGCCCGAGTCGGGCCTGTTGTGCGTCGCTGTCGTCGCCGGCTGCTCAGAGCTTCGCGGGGCCGGTGCTCTCGCTCGTGCCATCGTCCGAGC
>Ga0105046_10015514_pt1 | contig 11707 bp, 10 predicted proteins | sample MAT03_FD_78385 | JGI IMG/M metagenome (GOLD analysis project Ga0105046, IMG submission 78385) | Freshwater microbial communities from Lake Fryxell liftoff mats and glacier meltwater in Antarctica - MAT-03 (megahit assembly) | ecosystem: Environmental > Aquatic > Freshwater > Ice > Liftoff...
ATTGCCAGTGCCGACGTGTTGGTCTGCTGCGGCTCCGGTGGTGTCGGCAAGACCACGTCTGCAGCCGCGCTGGGGCTGCAGGCAGCGCTGCTGGGCCGTCGGGCCGTCGTGGTCACCATCGACCCGGCCAAGCGACTGGCGGACGCCCTCGGCGTTCCCGGCGGTTTGAGCAACGAGCCGACCAAGCTGGACGTGCCGGGCGATGGCGAACTGTGGGCGCTGATGCTGGATACGGCGACCACCTTCGACGGGCTCGTGCGGGCGAACGCCGCCGACCCGGAGCAGGCCGAGCGAATTCTCGCCAATGGCTTCTATCGCAATGTGGCTGGCTCGCTCAGTGGCACGCAGGAGTACATGGCCGCCGAACGGCTCCACGCGCTCCACAACGACGAACGCTTCGATCTGGTCATCGTCGACACTCCCCCGACGCGCAACGCACTCGACTTCCTGGATGCGCCGGGCACCATCGCCAAGTTCATCGATCACCCGCTGTTCAAGCTGCTGATGATGCCCACGCGCCGTGGGATGAAGGTGCTCAACATCGCCGCCCAGCCCATCCTGCGCACCATCGGTAAGGTCGTCGGCGGCGACGTGTTGGCCGATGCGGTGGCCTTCTTCCAGGCGTTCGGCGGAATGGAAACCGGCTTTCGCCAACGAGCCGACGAGGTGATGGCCCTACTGCACAGCGAGGTCACCCGGTTCGTTCTTGTCGCCTCGCCAAGGGCCGACACCATCGAGGAAGCGTGCTACTTCGCCAACCGCCTCGCGGCCAGCGATCTGGAGGTGGCTGCGGTCATCGTCAACCGCTGCACGCCCACGTTCGGCGAACCCCCGGCGCGACGCCCCCGTTCGGTCGCCACCGCCGCGCTCTACGACAACCTGGTCGAGTTGCGGACGAACGCGGTGACCGAGCGTTCACAGGCCGCCGATCTCCTGGTCGCCACTGGCGTTCCCGACGGCACGCACACCACCTGGGTGCAGACCCTGCCCGGCGACGTCCACACGCTCGACGCGCTGTCCACCCTTCGCGGCATCCTCTTCGACTGAGCGGGACGCAGCCGGTAACGTCGGGGCGTGCACTATCTCGTCGCCACTGATGCTGACTACGTCGTCAACGACGTCACCGCCGCCCTCGGCGGCCCCGACGTGTCGTTCACCATCGTTCGTGAGGGCCGCGCAGTCGCTGCAGTCGTCGCCGAACGCACGCCCGATCTGGTGATCCTCGATTTACAGATCGGCTCGAAGGGCGGCATGGCCGTCACCATGGACCTGCGGCTGGATGCCAGCGCCGGCATGGCCCCGCACGTGAAGGTGCTGATGCTGCTCGACCGCCAGGCCGACGTGCACCTCGCCAAGCGCTGCGCCGCCGACGGCTGGCTGGTCAAGCCCTACGACCCGCTGACACTGAAGCGAGCCGTGCGAGCAGCCCTTGCCGGCCCGGTCGTTGCAGCAGTCGATGAAGCCGTTGCCGACGAGGTCAGCGCCGAAACCGTTGAGGAAGAAGCGCCCGTCGCGGGATAGCATTCTTGGCGGCTACGGGGTGTAGCGCAGCTTGGTTAGCGCGCCACGTTCGGGACGTGGAGGCCGGAAGTTCAAATCTTCTCACCCCGACCAGTTCGGCCCGGGTCACTCAAAAGAGTGGCTCGGGCCGCTTTCGTTTTCAGAGCTTGGCAGCGCCGGCCCTCAGCCGGTCATCGAAGGTGACGACGGGTACACCCAGCCGTTGTGCGGTAGCCAGCACACAGCAGTCCGGCATCTTGCAGCCCGTCTCTGCTCGGAGCCGAGCGAGCACAAACGGATCGTCGGGCGTGCGGTCGATTTCGACGCCGGTGGCGACAAGATCGCTCCACACCGCATCGGCTACACCACTACGGACTGCGAAGACGAGTACTTCCGCTGCGGTGATCGGATGGATCACCAATGGCGGCACTGCGTCGGCGAGGACCGCGACCGCCGACGAGTGATGAGCGTCGTTCGGGTTGAGGAACGCAAGCAGCACGCTTGCATCGACGACTATCACTCCGGCCAATCCTCGCGGAGCTCCTCGAGATAGCCGGGTGCGTACAGATTCGGGTAGCGACCCGCATGGTCGAGCACCGCACGGCGATGTGTGCCCCGCTGTTCAGCGACCACCTCGGCCCCAACCTGCACGAGCTTGCGGAGCACGTCGGCTCGGCTGTGGCCCGGGTAGCTCGCCGCGGCCGCGTCAATCGCCCGTGCGATGTCGTCGGTTTCCGTGAGGAGGTGGCGCTGTCGAGCAGTCGGCATGACAAAAGTGTAACACCCAAAGTCCCGGTGATACACCCAGCGGGCTAGCAGAGGGCTAGCAGACTGAGCGCTGAAGGCGCTCGCCGACGACCGGGGCTTGCAGCTTCTCTCCGACGCCGCCCCGTGATTCTCTGGTTGACGCAGTCGTCAGGCGCAGGCGCAGGGGATGGCGTTGCAGCGGGGGCAGCCGTTGGCGTAGCGCCCGACGGCTTCGGTGAGGTCGATGCCCATCTGGTTTGCCAGGGTGGCGACCCATGCGATCACGTCGCCGAATTCGTGCACCTGCTGGTCGTGGCTGCCCTTGCGGACGGCCTGGGCCAGCTCACCGACTTCCTCCGCCAGCCACGCAACTGAGGCCGGAACTCCACGAGCCCGGTCGCGATCACCAAAGGTGCGCTCGATGACGTCCTGCAGTTCGGCGAAATCCATGACCCAGTTCTACCGGTTCGTGTCAAAACCTGGAACTCACAGCCCCAGGTCAGAGCCCGACAGCGTTGACGTAAAACAGGGTGAGGGGACTAGAGGAGCAGTTCGGCGATCTGGACTGCGTTGAGGGCGGCGCCCTTGCGCAGGTTGTCGTTGCTCAAGAAGAGCACGAGGCCGCGGCCGTCATCCAGCGAGGTGTCCTGGCGAATGCGCCCGACGTAGCAGGCGTCCTTGCCCGCAGCCTCCAGCGGTGTGGGCACATCCAGTAGCTGCACGCCGGAGGCGGCGCCAAGCAGCTCCATAGCCCGAGCCACCGAGATGGGGCGCTCGAACTCGGCGTTGATGCTGAGCGAGTGGCCGGTGAACACGGGCACCCGTACGCACGTACCGCTGACCCGAAGGCCGGGGATGGCCAGAATCTTGCGTGTCTCGTTACGGAGCTTCTGCTCTTCGTCGGTCTCCAGCGAGCCGTCGTTCACGTAGCTGCCGGCGTACGGCAGCACGTTGAACGCAATCGGCTTGGCGAACTTCGTGGGGGTCGGATACACCACAGCTTCACCGTCGTACGCCAGCAATCGGGCACGGTCGACAACTTCGCGCGCCTGCTTGTCGAGCTCGTCGACGCCGGACAGACCGCCGCCGCTGACAGCCTGGTACGTAGCGGCGATGAGGCGGAGGAGACCGGCCTCGTCGTGCAACGGCTTGAGCACCGGCATGGCAGCCATGGTGGTGCAGTTGGGGTTGGCGATGATGCCGATGCGGGCATTCGCGATCTCACCCGGGTTCACTTCGCTGACGATCAGTGGCACGTCGGGGTGCATGCGCCAGGCCGACGAGTTGTCGATGACGGTGACGCCGGCGGCCGCGAACTTCGGCGCTAGTTCCTTCGAGGAGGTGGCCCCGGCGGAGAAGAGCGCGACATCGAGCCCGGCCGGGTCGGCAAGCGACGCGTCCTCCACGGTGATGTCGGTACCCAGCCACGGCAAGGTGGTGCCGGCACTGCGGGCCGACGCGAAGTAGCGGATCTCGGACACGGGGAAATTGCGCTCCTCGAGGATGGAACGCATTGCTGCACCCACCTGGCCGGTTGCGCCCACGACACCAATTCTCATGGCGGCAAGGCTAACTGCAGGCCCGTACCCTGAGGCCGGAATATTCGCGCCGCCATCCGTCACTTGACGGCAGCGACGACCCACCAGTGGCTGTGATGCACGCCTTCGAAGGTGCGGTCGGTGGTGCCCGGCAGCCCGAACCCGCGTCGCTTGGGCCCGCGAAAGATCTGGACGTCGGTGAGCGACGAACCGACCGTGGCCAGTACTTCACTCGGCGTCAACCGGTTGGCCTGCCAACCCAAGCGAGCCGGCAAACGGCGTTGCGCGATGACCGGGCCAACGCGCGGGAGACGCCACGAGGCACGCACGATCTTGCCCGCCGGCCACAGCACAACATCCTGCGCCACCCACGTCCGGAAGTTCAGCGCGATGTGCCCACCCGGCTTCGTGACCCGCACCGCTTCGCGTGTCAGCGCAAGGCCGTCGTCATGGTGGCAGTGCTGCAGGGTGATGTAGCTGAACACCAGATCGGCCGAATTGTCGGGCAGGCCGAGTGTGCGACCATCGGCGACGTGGCTGGTCTGCAACCGCTCGGGCCGGCCGAATTGCGCGACCGTCTCGCGGCAACGCTCCAGGAACGCCGCGTCGAGGTCGCAGGCGATCACCTTCGCGAACAGGCGAGAGAAGCTGGCCGTCATCCGGCCGATGCCGCTACCGATCTCCGCCATCGTCTGCTGCAACGCATCGGGTGAGAGCACTCCGAAGGCTTCCAGGTAGGCAACCGTCTCGTTGTCGCCGGAGGCGACGAACTCGGCCAGGCTCAGCTTGCTGCCGGTGACGTTGTTGAACACCCACCCGGTTTCACGAACCACATCGTCGGCCGAATGCTCGTGCTCGGAGGCGGTACCGGCGGCCTTCCAGGGCACGTGCTGTCTTCGGCGTGTCATGAGGGCACCAGTGTGGCAGGCCGCCACCGGTCGGTGCGGCGCACCCGATAGACATCGGTCACTTTCGCTCGGGAAGTGGCGCCGAGTACCCCTGGCCAGAGTCCAAACCAAACGCGGTGTGCAGTGCCCGAGCAGCCCGCTCGAGGTCGGTGGCACTGGTGACCACGCTGATGCGAATCGTGCTGGTGCTGATCATCTGAATGTTGACGCTCTCGTCGGCCAGCGTGCGGAACATCTTGGCGGCGATGCCGGGGCTTGTCTTCATGCCCGCGCCGACGAGGCTGATCTTGGCGATGTTGGCATCATTCTCCACGCCGGCAGCGCCGATCTCCGCGGCCACGCGAGCCACGATCGACTCGGCGGCGGCGAAGTCGGCCTTCGGCATCGTGAAGCTGATGTCGGTGGTGCCGTCGTGGCTGGTGTTCTGCACGATCATGTCGACGTTGACGTTGGCCGCGGCAAGCGGCTCGAACAGCGCGGCCGAGATGCCCGGCCGGTCGGGCACCGCGACGACGGTGACCTTCGCTTCGCTGACATCGGTGACGACGCCGGAAATGATGGGGTCTTCCATGTTGGGCTCCTGTGACGTGACCCACGTGCCGTGCTCCCAGGTGAAGGCAGAACGGACATGGATGGGAACGTTGTGATTGCGGGCGAACTCGACGCTGCGTAGCGCGAGCACCTTGCTGCCAGCGCCGGCCATCTCGAGCATTTCGTCGAAGTTGACGTGGGCCAGTTTGCGCGCCTGGGGAACGATGCGCGGATCGGCGGTGAACACGCCGGTGACGTCGGTGTAGATCTCGCAGCTGTCGGCGTTCAATGAGGCCGCCAGCGCCACCGCAGTTGTGTCGCTGCCGCCGCGACCGAGTGACGTGATTTCCTTCTCGGTGCTGATGCCCTGAAAGCCCGCGACCACGCAGACCTTGCCGTCGGCGAGGGCCTCGCGTACACGGTCGCCCTTCACCTCGATGATCTTTGCCTTGCCGTGAGCGGTGTCGGTGACGATGCCGGCCTGGCTGCCGGTGAAGCTCTTCGCCTCGATGCCCAGGTCGGCCAGCGCCATGCAGATCAGCGCCATGCTGATGCGCTCGCCGGTGGTGATCAGCATGTCGAGCTCGCGACCAGGCTGGGTCTTGGACACGTCATTGGCCAGCTTGATCAAGTTGTCAGTCGACTTGCCCATCGCGCTGGGCACGACGATGACGTCGTTGCCATGCCGCTTGGTGAACGCGATGTTCTCGGCGACAGCACGAATGCGGTCGGGGTCGGCGACGGACGTACCGCCGTACTTCTGCACAATCAGAGCCACGGGTGCAGAAGGATACCGACCTCAACCGCGCACACGGCAAGTACCGCGACGACTGCTGGATATGGTCACGGGGTGCTGCAGCGTGCCCTCGATGACTCTTACTCTCCCGAGGTACGGCGGCACGTCACCACGCTCACACTCGCACGCACCTGTGCAAACGCCTGCTTTCGGTTCGCGCCGCCATTCCTCGCCACCATCGCCAGCGGGTTGGGCATCTCACTCGACCGCATCGGGATAGCGCTCGCGATCAGCGAGTTGTCGGGTCTGTTGTCAACCGTCATCGGCAACTTCGCCGAGCGTTTCCACCGCCGCACCGCAATGACTTTTGGACTGCTGGGTGTCGCCGCTGGCACGACACTCGCAGCCACCAGTACGCACGTCGTGGTGTTCGCGATAGCGCTGGTCATCATCGCTCAGAGCAAGGTGATGTTCGATCTCGGCCTGGGCGCGTGGGTGTCGGACCGAGTGCCTTTTGGACAGCGCGGCAGGGTGATGGGGCTGACCGAGACGTCATGGGCCGGAGGGCTGCTGCTGGGTGTGACGGCGATGGGCTTGGTGACTGCGGCCACCAACTGGCGGGTCGGCTACGGCCTGGGAGCGGCCGCAGTGTTGGCGTTCGCAGGGGTGGTGGCGCGGGTCATTCCGGACGATCCAGCAGGGCACGGACATGCCGCCCGCAAACTGCGCGTCAACGCCCGCATCCCCCCTCGCGGCTGGTTGCTCGGGTTGGCGATGCTGTGCCTGATGGCCAGCAGCCAGGCGCTGTTCGTCACCTTCGGAAGTTGGCTGAAGGACACCTTCGGCTTGACCAACACCGGCGTCAGCATCGTCGTGTTCGCAATGGGTTTCGGCGAGCTGATCGCATCGCTGTCCGCCGCCCGCTTCTCCGACCGATGGGGAAAGGAGCGCTCGGCAATGGTTGGCGCAGGCATCATGATCCCCTCTGCGCTGATGCTCGCGATAGCACACAACCATCTTGCGGTGGGCCTCCCCTTGTTGATCATCGCCGTTGCAGCCTTCGAGTTCTCAGTGGTCAGTTTCATTCCCCTCGGCACCGAGGTGGTCCCCGGCGCACCGGCCCGAGGAATGGCGTTGATGTTCACGATGGGTACCTTCGGCCGCGCCCTCGCGTCCATCCCGGCCACCCAGCTGTTCGTGCACTTCGGCATGGCATGGCCACCGGTACTGTGTGCGGCGCTAGCGGCCTGCACCGCCCTCGTCCTGTGGCGACTCAACGCAACGCGACTGATCGAACGTCAGCCGCGGTAGGCGTTGGTGATGGGAAGCCGGCGGTCCTTGCCGAATGCCTTCGCACTCACCCGCACGCCTGGCGGGCATTGGCGGCGCTTGTACTCGTTGAGGTCGACAAGGCGGCAGATACGACGCACGATGGCTTCGTCGTGGCCCAATTCGACGATCTCGGCCGCGGTGCGATCTTCCTCCACGTACAGCGCCAAGATGGGGTCGAGCATCTCGTAGGGCGGCAGGCTCTGGTCGTCGCGCTGGTCGGGGCGTAGCTCGGCCGACGGCGGCTTGGTGATGACGCTCTCGTTGATGGTCTCGCGACCGTCTCGCCGATTGACGTAGCGGCACAGGTCGTACACGCGAGTCTTCAGCACATCCTTGATGACGCCGTAGCCGCCGACGGAGTCGCCATAGATGGTGAAGTAGCCAACGGCGATCTCGCTCTTGTTGCCGGTGGTGAGCACCATCCAGCCGTGCTTGTTGCTGAGCGCCATCAGGATCATGCCACGGATGCGGCTCTGCAGGTTCTCCTCGGTGAGGTCCTCCGGCTTGCCCTGGAATGCCGGCGCGAGCATGGAGCGGTACGCCGCGAACGCCGGCTCGATGGCGACGGTGTGGAAGTCGATGCCGAGCTTCTCGGCGAGGTCGGCTGCGTCGGACTTGGAGTGGTCGCTGCTGTAGCGCGATGGCATGGACACACCGTGGACGTGCTCGGCCCCGAGCGCATCCACCGCCACACACGCGACGATCGTGCTGTCGATGCCACCGGAGAGACCGATGACCACGTCTGTGAATCCGTTCTTGCGGACGTAGTCGCGAGTGCCCAACACGATGGCGTCGTACAGCTCGGCGTCGGCCTCGAGTGGCTCGGCCATGCGCACCGGCGCAGGCGCGGTCTGGGCGACCGGTTGCTCGCTGATCAATACAACGTTCATCGGCGTCTCAGTGCGCCGACCCCGCGGATCAAGCAGTCGCTTGCGATACACCGGCTCTATCTCCACGTCGGCAATCATCAGTTCTTCGACGAGCAGCGCGGCGCGTGCGATCAGGTTGCCGTCGGCATCGAACACCATGCTGCCGCCATCGAAAACCAGCTCGTCCTGCCCGCAGACCTGGTTGACGTAGACGAGCGCGCAGCTGGCATCAGCAGCACGAGTGGCCAGCATCCGCTCTCGCGCATGCGACTTGCCAGCGTGATACGGCGAACCGTTGATGTTGACGTTCAGCTCTGCACCGCCGGCGGCCTGCTGGGAGAGGGGACCGGTAGGGCTCCACACGTCCTCGCAGATGGAGATACCTACCTTCACGCCGCCGATTTCGTACAGCTCGTAGGGATCGCTTTCGTCGCCGGGCGTGAAGTAGCGGGCCTCATCGAAGACTGCGTAGTTGGGCAGCAGGCGTTTGCGGTAGGTGCCCACAACTTCCCCACCGACGCACATTGCTGCAGCGTTGTAAAGATCGCGATCAGCGTCCACGTAGCCAACCACTGCAGCGCAGCGGCGAGTGTGTGCGGCAACGCGACCGAGCGCAGCCAAGTTGTCGGCCACGAAACCGGGCTTGAGCACCAGGTCTTCCGGCGGGTAGCCGGTGATGGACAGCTCTGGGAACGCGATGATGTCGCAGCCGGCCGCTTCTGCCTCGTCGTAGGCGACACACATCTTGGCGACGTTGCCGTCGAGGTCGCCGACCGTCGGATTCATCTGAGCGAGGGCAATTCGCAGCCGTGTCACGGCGTGCAGGCTAGCCAACGGCTGGTCCTGCAGGTGTTTGAGCCTGACCAAATTCGGCCCTGACCTCAACCGCGTCCCACGCGCCACTAGCCTCCCATCCCCGATGATCCCTACTGGCGAACCTGAGGCCGAGGAGCGGGCGCCGGAGCCGGCGGCCCAAGCCGCGCCAGGCCTGATGGGCATCGTCGCGCTTCCAGGTCTGGCCATCTGGAGGCGCTGGCCCATCGCGGGTGCGCTCCTCTTCATCGGTGGCGTGATCGCCCCGGCGTTCGCAGCGGTTCTTGTGCTACAGAACCGCGATGACCTTGTCGGGCTCTTCTCGCGATCCAACGTGCTGCGGGGGCTGGTGCTGGTGGCGGTCGGGGCAATCACCAGTCGAATAGTGGCTGTATGGCTGACCTCAGATCTGGTTTGCGACCCTGTCGCGCAGCGACATATGCGCGTCTTCGGAAGCGCAGTCGTTGCGGCCTTGGCGGTGCCCACTGCCTTCGTCGTCGTCCGAATGGAAGAGGCGCGAGCAGTCGTGCAGGAGGTCTTCCAAGAGTCGTCTGGTTCGGCCGTGGTCACGGTCAGTAAAGACATCGACCCGCTCTCGGAGGAGTTCCACACCGTCCTGCTGATGGGCAGCGACGAGGGTAACGACCGCATGGGCCTACGCACGGACACGATCATCATTGCGCTGGTACACGAGGCCTCGGGTCGGGCGGCACTCGTCTCGGTACCGCGCAACCTCAAGCGCCTCGAGTTTCCACCTGGCACACTGTTGGCCGACGAGTATCCGGACGGCTTCGAAGACGAAGAGGGTGGCTTGGTCAACTCGCTGTACATCACGGTCGAGAACGACGACCAACTGAACGCGGCGTACGGCACAGGCGTGGCCGATGCCGGCGTGCAGGCATTGATGGAGGGGCTCAGCTACTCACTGGGCATCACCCTCGACGACTATGCACTGATCAACTCCTGCGGCTTCGTCAAGGTGGTCGACGCCATTGGCGGCATCACCATCGACATCGACAGGAAGTTGCCAATGCCCAGCAAGTTGCGCTGCTCGAACTATCGATTGACTCCCACCATCGGTCCCGGCGAGACGTATATGGACGGTACGAAGGCGCTCGGCTATGTGCGCTCCCGCACCGGCGACAGCGACTACCAACGCATGGACCGACAGCGTCTACTCCTACAAACCATCGTCGACGAGATCGGTATCGACGATCTGCTCCTTCGGTTCGGTGACCTGGCCGCTGCATTGAAGGACAACGTGAGTACGTCAATGTCTGTGGAGGAAGCCCGCACCATGGTGGCCACCTTGCAGAGCGGCGACCAATCGTTCGATTCGGTGGGGCTGGCACCGCCGCTGGTCGAGCCGGCGCACCCTGACTACGCAGCCATCAAGGTACTCATGCAGAAGATACGAACCGCGCTGTCCAACGGCACTCCGCTCGACCTGCCCACCGACACGACCGGCTAAATGCCGTGTCAACGTTTACCCTGCCAACTTCCGGCGCCCGTGAGAGTGGCCCAGGCGCCCAGATCGCAAAATACACGGGTGATAATCTTGGGTCCCGTCCGGGTGTTCTATTCGACGCAAGTGCACGTTCTGTCACGCCGTTGCAGACGCGGGTTGGGTTCACTGCTGGTTGATGAGCGTGTCCAGCTGGTCGACGAGTCCGAGCATGCCGAGTTGGGCTGCGGTAGCGCGGCTGGCGGTCAGCAGTGGTTGAGCGCGTTGGTGTTCGCCACGCTCGATCAGTGCCCGTGCCCACCAGTGGCGGGTGCGGGCGGCGAGCGGCGGTGATCGCAACCCGTCTTCTTCGAAGGTGAGCGCGGCGGCGAACAGCCGGTCGGCGTCGTCGTGCTCGCCGAGCAGGTGTGTCAGGCCTGCGAGCATCCGGTCGCAGCTGGCGATGACGTGTGTGCCGGCGGCGACGACGAGTGCCTGGCCGGCCCATGGCTGCAACAGGCGCCGCAGGACAGTGGCGTGGTGCACCGAGGCGGTGGCGATAGCGGCGTAGGCAAGGTAGGCGAAGCCGGCGCTGCTGAGCCAACCGCGGCCGGCCGCAGCGAAGTCGTCGGGCGCGAGTTCGTCGAGCAGGTCTCGCGCTTCGCCGACCCGGCCGGCCTCGGCGAGCTGCCACGCCAACTGCGGGCGCAACATCGGGAGGTCCGGTAGGGACGGGATCAGCCGCGCGGTGCTGTCGGCCTGCTTGCTCGCCTTTCCGATCTCGACGTTACGCCAAATCAATTGGGCTTGGCACCCGAGTTCGAAGTTGGGATCACCGACTGTCGTGGCACGGATGGTGGCCACCTGTTGGTCGACCTCGCCGAACGCGCCATCGAGCAGCATCCGCAAGCATTCGAGCTGTTGGTGAAAACCCACAGGGCGGAACCACGGGCGGAGTTCGTTGGAGCTGGCGAACTCGGACAGGTAGGAGTCGAAATCGGCGCGGCTGCCGAGCTGCAGCGACGCAACTGCCTTGATGCTGCTCGTCGGCATCCTCGAGCCCACCTCGGGCAGATCTGCCGCGAGCGAGAGAGCAAGTCGAGGCTCGCCAGCATCGAGGGCGACAGTCGCGTTGCCGAAAGCCGTTTTCTGCCTGTCTCGCAGCGCACCGGGCCCGTCGTCGTTGTGGCCAGCGGTCCTGGCGGTCATTTCATGGATGCGGGCTATGGCATCGGCTCGTTCGACTTCGGGCCGCATCCACTCGAGTGCCAGCAGCGCTGCCTCGAGGG
>Ga0105046_10015515_pt1 | contig 11706 bp, 8 predicted proteins | sample MAT03_FD_78385 | JGI IMG/M metagenome (GOLD analysis project Ga0105046, IMG submission 78385) | Freshwater microbial communities from Lake Fryxell liftoff mats and glacier meltwater in Antarctica - MAT-03 (megahit assembly) | ecosystem: Environmental > Aquatic > Freshwater > Ice > Liftoff...
GTCGGGGGCGTCCTCGCCGCTCTGGTTCAGGTCGTCTTGCTCCTCGGGGGCGATCTGCTGCTGGCGGGGTGCGAGCATCCCAACCAGATACCGGTCGCGCACGCTGGACTCGGCGATCTCCTCATCGGGGCCGCCGGCCGGGCCGAGCAGGTCAAGGAGCACTAGGCGCTCAAGCTCGGCGCGGAGGGCGGCGGGGGGTGGTGGGGTCAGGACCGGTGGCAATGCGTCCGTCATAGCGGGCCTTCCGCCGTGACCGTAATGGACACACCACGGTGGTCACTGACTGGCTTTGGGCCGCGCCCTGATGCATCGATATAGGTCGTTTGCCACCAGCATGGGTCGCTGGCGTGTGACGCCCAATGATGGCTCAGACAGATATGGTCAATCGCGTGGTCAAGCGTCTGGGTGATGTGGCGCATGCCGTTCTCGGTCAACGCCTGCCGCAGCGCATCTGAGCATGGTATGGTTGGATAGCGTCTGCCGTCCAACGTCGTATTGAGATCTCCCGCCACACAGAATGAAACAGCTGGGTATGCTTCCCGAAGGCGGCTCCAGTCATGATGGTGGACAAGAATGGATTCGTGCTGTAGGTGTGCGAAGTCTGCTTTATGGGTTGGATCATCACCATACGGGCCGGTATCGTTGGGCCATGTGATAACGGTGCCATAGATCAGCAACGAACCAAGGGGCGTCTCAACCTGCGCGCAGACCGCTGGTGAGGTTGCCCTGCTCGTCACCGCATAGGTGGCGGTCGTTCGTGGCGGATCCTCGTCGGGCGAAAGATCCGCAAAGGTTGGAACCGCGCGAGCATCCCAATCGGGACGAACCCAGATCATCGTGGTTCGCTCTCCTGGCCGCATCAGTGGGAGGCGCGGCGATTCGAACGCACGATAGGTTTCGTTGGGGCAGAGATCATCGTGGGCCTCAGTGAGCACCCAGATATCCGCGTTGATCAGGCGAAGCTTTTGCGCAACCGCTTCAAAGCACGGGTCGCCAGCTTGGAGCGGGCGTCGGACATTCCACGTGGCAATCGTCAAAGGGTGATTCATGGGGAGCCTTGCTGGTAGTGGGTTAGAGTTGCGCGCAGCAGCTATTGTCCATTGAGAAGCCTAAACACGGCAGCCTCCACATCAGCGACATACCACGTGGTCCTCCCGCTACGGGCAGGGATGGAGATGTTCTGCTGATTGAGAACGTCAGCCACATGGCGGCAATCTTTCGCAAACGCACAGTAGCCGGTTGAGTTCAGCGCATACCCAAGATATTCATGGATCCGTGAATCAAGTACGGGGCAGTGCTGCGGCCAGAGCATGCGCAGGTGCTTCGATGCGAAGGAGAGTCCCAGGCTATGGATCGCGCGCACCTCACGGATGGCGGTTTGGAGGTCAGGCGCTTGCTTCGTAATCGCTGTTTTCGCGGCACATAGTCGAATGCGGATCTCCTCCACAGTATTATGTTTCAATACCCGCCCGCCAATACCAGAATGTCCTCCCCACCAGCAGACTGCTTGAATAAACTCAGTGATGCCATTGTCGGTCGTAAAATCCTGGGCAGCCAACACAGATGCTTGGTGCTCGATGTTGGGGGTATGCCCTGTTCGCTTACCAGCCAAATAGCGTTCAATAGCGCCTGCCAAATTCTCAGGAGTCGCCTCGTGATCGCCGAAGCTGATGACCGAATTGGTGAAGTGCAGATGATGGGGTTGGTTCATTGTCGTCTCCTCATTGCATACGCCGCTTGTGTGCTTCACCGCCCATCAATCCTGATCTCCTCTGCCTACGCATAGCGTAGAGCTTGTCTTCAGTTCGGCCACCGAAATGGTACAATGGAACGCGCAAGTGGCATGACGCGGAGGTTTATATGCCGAGTGTAACATTGACCGATGACCAGGTGGTGGCGCTTGTTCGCCAGCTCCCACCGGCACAGAAGCGCTTGGTGCTGCTCTCGCTTGCCGGTGAGGCGCACGACCGCCGCGCCGAGCGGATGTCATACGCGGAGGACCGCTTGCGCGAGCTGGCAACCGCACGCGGTCTTGTCTGGGACGATCTTGATGAAGATTCCCGCGAGGTGTTCATCGACGGTCTGCTCCACGAGGATCGCTGATGGTGCCGGTGGTCGCCTTTGATACCAACATCTTCTTCTCCGCGATCGGCTGGAAGGGGCGCCCTTTTGCGTGCCTTGAGCGCGCGCGCCTGGGTGCGGTCGATGGCGTGACGAGCCAGGCCATCCTGAATGAACTGGCGGAGAAGCTGCGCGAGAAACTGGCCTTCTCCGAGGAGCAGATCGCGGATACATTGGCTGATCTGTTGGGATATATGCGGGTGGTCACAATCACCGAGCAGCTTATGATCGTTGCTGGCTACCCTGATGACGACCGGATCGTGGAGTGTGCCGTCGCCGCCGATGCAACCTATATCGTGACGGGTGATCGCCGACATCTGCTGCCGCTTGGCAGCTTTCGTGGCATTGAGATCATCAGCGCCGCCGCTTTCCTGGCGCTCGTCCCAGAACCGTGAACTCCACCAAACTGCACTTCGCATCAGACAGACCCCTTGCATTGCCCCCTTGCTCCCGCACTACCTGCCTATATAAACCCCTCATCAAGCAGCAGGCTGCCGTGCGTGCTGACCAGGTGGCGCTGGCCTGAGCCGTCGGCCATCCGACTCTCGTTCTCGCTGATCAGCGCCGGAGCATCGGCTGCCGTACGGACTTCGTAGGAGAAACCGCTGTACATCCCCGACACGGGGAACCACATCGTCGGGTGTTTCAGCTCCAACAGTGGCTCTAGTTCGGGCAGGCGCAGTTCCGTGGTGATGTTGAACTCGCTCATGCGCTCGCGGATCACGGCGTGGAAGTGGTCCTGGATGGCCTGGAGTACGTCGGGAGCTACTTCCCGCTGCAGCACCGGAGTGAGCAGTGACACGAACTGCGTATGCCCCTTGCGTTCGGCAATGTCTACCGCACGCTCGCCCTGGGACGTGCGTAGGGTGCGCCAGGCGCCCAGGGTGATCAGTTTTTTCACCACCGCAACCGGGGCACTGCCGTGAGCGGCCTGGTGCAACACCGTATAGCACGACTTCCCACCAGGCCGGGTGCCGTTAACCAGCGCAGTATGTTTGGCATGATGGGTGATGACTACCTCCCAGTCATACACCTTTACGGCGTCAGCCAGTTACTGGCGTAGCGCGTTGGCCTCGGCAGTGAGGGTATCTGGTTGGGTGACCCCGTTCCACTCAGTATTAATCATTGTAACACATCTCTACACTACAGCATTGCTAATACATGCTGCTTTGCTCATGAATTTCATTCACTAAGATTTATCAATCCTATTACTTCGCTACAGGCTCCCTGCGCTACGAAAGTTATAATGTGTGCAGGAAGACGACTTGTATCGAGAGGTAGTGTAAAGCGACCTTCAGAGTCGGCAAATATATCAGTAATGGCGACATTATCTCCATTCCTCAGTAAAGCCCATACACCCACTCGTTCCAGAGAAGTGTAGCCTGAGCCGATTAGAATTGGTGATTGTGGGGGTTGGTTCTGCATAAGTTGAAGATGAGAACCGAAAATATCTATCTCATGTCGGCCGTTCATTACGGTGACAGAATTGGACAGAATAGCGATGATTCCACCTTCGGTAAGCCACTCAACTGAAGCCCGTGTCACCATTTCAGGTGTGTCGGTATTTAGGACGGGTTGGAGTTGTATAGTCGCCGTAAGATATTCACCTGCGCGAAGATGAGATACGCGCAAAGACAGTGAGTTTGTTGTGACACTACTGACCCAAAGTAAGTCACTCGATGTCTTCACAGCAACGCTCATGTGATCTAAGGCAGGCAATGGTAGCCGTATCGTAGCATTGCGAAGCTTATCGCCTGAGGAACGATTCAATAGTTTGAGATCATAGAGCAACAGAGGGTTGGATGCAGCAATATCCATATGGTTTGCCAACTGGAGGCAAATTAGGCTTGGGCTAATATAGTCCGTTGAAACTGGTGTCGGTGTTGGAGGCAAAGGTGGACGGGGAGGTGCTGAGAGGGTCGGCCGGGGTGGTGCGGGCTGGGCAGACACAGTATTGATTGGCATACTATACGTCATAAAATATACAATTACAACACTAAATGATAGCAATAAATACACGAGTATGAGTCGGCGCATAGTACCCTCATTGTATAGTATAAGATTACATCTTGGCCAGACGTGGCATCCACGCTAATGAGCAGATGCCACGTCGTCAGTTGTCGTTAGCGCATAGTGCCTGGGCAGACACTACCGTCTAGTGCTGGAAGAACGGTTATCGTTATCGGGACGATGTTGTTCTTCTCATTGCTCTCTTCTACCCGCCCAAAGGTGACCCCTGGATCCCAGCTGTCTACAGATAGATAGAGCTGTCGTGTGCCAACTGAGAAGCACCCAGGCCACACTGTCTGTGGCAAATCACTGTCAATGGTGGAAACGAGGGAGCGACTCTCGCCAGGTTTGAGTCCCTGTGCGAACTCCCAGACAATCCCGAAGCAGCCGATATCAGGTTGCCTGCAGAGCTCTGACCATCGAATGTTAGGCCCAAGTGGTGCTTCTTTGGGATCGATGTAGAGCTCAACCCAAAACGGTCTAGCCGCAACCAGGCCTGTGTTGGTGACTGTGATTGTCACCTGCACGGGCTGATTTGCTCTGAATGTATACCCTGGAGGACTGAAGGCAATACTCCCGCTAAGTTCCGCTAATCTCGTATCCCGTTTCGCTATGAATGGCATATAGGTACGGGTTTGACCGCTAACCTGAAATGGCGAGAAAGATTGGCTGACGATATTTGGGATCGCACCATCTGCATCAAGCCACGCGAGTAGAGCTGCCCAATTCGGTGCGTGGCGCACAAAACTTAGGTTGCGGAGTTTCAGGTATTCAGGTAGTTGGCGCTGATAGACAACGCTCGGGAGGTTACTTGAATCTGAGGCCCAATCCGGCCTTACCGACTTACAATCCCATGTCTTCACTGTAGAATTATTCGTCGTTGTTGTTGGCCGACAATCCTCTTCGCCAAGGGGGAAGTAAATTGAGAGCCCGTGTGTGTTGGTAAGATCCCAGGTTGTATTAAGCTGCGCCACATTGCCTGGCGCGAGGCGTCGGTTAAGCGTGATTACGGCCGTGTCAGTGATGATCTTGGCAAGTGCCTGGGCGCTAACCTGGATGTCATCTTCCGTTGCCTTGTCGCTAATGAGCTGGGCGAGGTGAGCGAGATCGACGTATCCATCTGTGCCCTGGTCAATCTCAAGATCTGCGTTATAGTCTAACTTCTGAACCTCAGCGTACACCTGCTTAATTAGCGCAAGAGCAGCCGCCTCCTTCGCTGGATCTTTGAGGTTTAGGAGAAGTTTCGCTGCGAGGTCATCAAGTTGGGCACGAACATTACCGAGTTGCTGTGTATCCACCGCAGCAATTGTGAAAGGCTCGTTGTCAGGTGCATTCTTGTTATAGGTATTAACAATATGTACAGCTAACGCCCGAGGCTCGGTAGTACGTGTGATTCCGGCAAGGTAGACTTCGTACGGTAATTCACCCCATAAAATATTCTCACCGGCAATAATATAGTTGGCATAGTCGCGTACCTCATACAGCGACTCGGCCATGCCCATCAGACAGGCATCGAAGAACATAATATCAAATTTCCCCAGATCCCCCAGGCCAGCAAAAACCTGACCAGTATCGAGAGTGGAAAGTGAAGAAATTCCCACTTCTGTACCCGAACTCTGTACTGGGACACTCCCCATATCAACGCTCAGCCCTCGCCAGCCGCCAGCAAGAAATACGTTTGATCGTGCCGGTTGAGGAATTGACTCAATATCTTGAGCCCATCCACCGCCGTGTCCGACAATGGCAATCATGCTATAGCGGTAGCCTGCGTACTGCTCCTTAGACCAGCGCACAAAGCTCTGAAGTGTGCTGGACTTGCCCATGTCGAGCTCGCGGTTGGATGGGAACCAGGAAGGAAGCTGCGTTTGTGGGATCTCCTGAAGCCCTGACGCTGGTTCCGTTGGCGTGCCGCCGAGAGGAGTAGGATCGCTGACGTACAGCCGCGAGTCTTCTGGCTGGTTACCATCCGTTAGCACGACGAGCCGATAGGTATCGCTATGGGGAAGTGTTGCTGTGAGCCGGTTTATTAATTGGTTCATCGGTTCGCTGAGCGAGCGAACGAGATTAGGGTTAACGCCAGCCTTTGTGGGCACTTGGTCGTCACCTGCGATATAGAGCATAATTAGCCACGGCGGAATGCCTTGGGTGATTGTGAGCTCGTCGCTATCGCGCGCTCCGACAACATAGCTTGCGGTAGGCCGTATACGGAGTCGTATGGTGCGCCCACTGCTGCTCAGATTACCTAGCGTCCGGGTTACTCTGATTATCAGGTTTCCGGTTGCATCGAGTTGTGCAGGGTCGACGCTAAGTAGCCCGCCGCCCGGCTGCAATGGCGGGTCAGTCGAGTACTGCTCAGGCGAGGCTGTGCCCTCGAGAGTATAGGTTGCATTTATCTTGCCCGCCGGTCTTGGTGTAAAGTTGAGTGTAAAGGAGCCAACCACGTTGCTGGTAGTGTCAGGCGAACTGAGTGTGGCACTTACCGTGACGACGGGTACGCTCGGGTTTGTGAAGGCGTTTCTAATCAGGGTAATGTTGTCGCCACCGTTAATAGGAATAGGGCTGATATCATCGGCTTTATTATCCTGGCCGAAGGAAACCTGGGCTGCATTATCGGCAAAGATTGCGCTTCCCTTAACTTCTCCAGGGTTGCCATTATCTCCCCCAGATGCAGTCGCGCCCGCCGCTCCTGGAAATACCTTATTTTCCGAGAACACAGTAGCGTTAACAACAAGGGTCCCTGAACGGATGAATATGCCACCGCCCAAACCTGCACCACCACCGCCAGCACCACCGGCACTCCCTGTGCCATTACCGCTGGTCCCCCCATACGCGGCACTGGCATTACCACCAGAAATGCCACGTGTAGATGTTATCAGTCGGACACCTGCCCCGCCTGCACCCCCACCGAAACCTCCTGCTGCGCCAAAGCCAGCGCCTCCATTTGCACACCCACCGCCGCCGCCGCCACCACTCCCATAGCCCGGGAATCCGCCTTGTCCAGATGGCGACGCAGGACAGGGGCTCCCCCCTCCTCCCCCGCCGCCATCCGTTCCTGCCTTACCATTACGGACATCTACGCTTGTTGTGTCAACGAAGCCCCCCGCCCCACCGCCTTGATTGTCCGAGTCATTGTTATACAACGCACCGCCCCCGCCGCCATTACCTCCCTGGTTGAGCATTCCTGTTGTACCATCAAATCGGGCACCGCCCCCGCCGCCCCCGCCGCCGTTAGTACCTTTGACACTCCCCGCACCACCAGCGCCCCCGACTGCCTGGTTACCAATGATCTGCATATTACTGAGCGTCACCGTGCCATTGCTAACAAAGAGGCCGCCCCCCATTCCAGCACCGCCGCCGCCACCACCCCCACCGCCTATACCATCACCACCCCTACCTCCCCCGGCCACGCCGCCCGCGATAATCAAGTGCTCGAACCGCACCTGGCCACTTTCTACGAAGAAGACGCGGCACGGTGGATTGCTTGCGCTCGCGGTGCCATTGTAGTTTTGTGCGCTGATGATATAGGGACGATCAAGATCGCCGCTGAAAGTGACGTTCGCGGTGATTTTTGGGAGACACGCTATCAACTCAAGCCTACCCGCAAATGGCGGTAGCACGATTCGCGTCTCCGCCCCGCCAGCGGGGCAGTTTTGTTCTGCGCGGCGCTCATTTGCGGCGATGATGGCCGCGCGCAGCGTGCACCCTTCGGTAGGTCCTGGGGCAAGCAGATCTTCCGTGCTCGTAATCTCAATTATTGTGGCTGCTTGAACTGGTGTTGTGGCTGGGATGAAAGTGCTAACCATAAGAATTAGCACGAACAACGCCACCGACTTATAGCGCGCAGGGTTGAAGGTTCGACGGGATTTCATAGAATGTACTCTCAATATATCGCCAATGACAGTGACCAATGAGTGACATCGGGCCTAGCTATAATGCTTCGTTCGAACCACCAAATTCCCTTAACTGTTGTTTAATTCTGTCAATGAAGAAACGAAAACCGGTTCGCTCTGCATAGGCAAGCGCATCCTTCATGTCATTCAATGCCTTCAACCGCTGGCCTCGCTGCAGCCAAAGACGTGCGCGCGCCGAGAAGAACAGACAAAGATCTGTAGGATCATCGGCAACACCATCAAGGATGAGCGACCACGCTTCGTCGAGATAGAACGCCCCACTATCACGATTATTCCTGGCAAGGTATGCATCGGCTAGCGCCCTAAGTATACAGAGTTCCAGACCACGAAGGTGAAGAGGGTAGTCTGGTTTACGTACGATTATCAGGACTTTCTCACCTTCATTCATAGCATGATCGAGACGATGTCGATTGTCCTGAATTGGGTCTGCCCGAAAGCGATCGGTGGCGATATCAAGTAGACGATATCGGCTATCAACCTGGCCTTGTAGTCCTCGCTCGTCATCGTTACCAAGAGAGTCATAAAATGTGCAGGCACGTGTCATATGATCAGTTGCTTGCCCATATGCGCCTTGCTCGTAATCGTTGGCACCCTGCGCATTCCACAAGGCGGCGCGAAGATAGATGAATTTCGGATCGCTGACGTATCTCTCATCATTGACGAGTACGTGCACCTGTTTGTAGAGCTCATCCGCCTCTGCATAGTTGTAAAGGTTGCTGAGCAGATTTCCCCAGTTCAATAAGGCGCTCGCTACTCCCCGTACGAACCCAAGGCTCTCAAAGACCGTTTTAGCTTCTCGGAAAGCCTCTACCGCCAGGTCCTGGTAAGACTGTCCGTTACGAGAGAATTGTTCAGTGGTCTCACTTTCCCCCAGCTCAGCGAGAGCAGTGCCATAGCGTAAGAGGTGCTCACCAAGAGACATGGCTAGAAGTACGTCATCCTGATTTCTCAACGCCGCAATTTCAGCCTCTTGCTCCGAGAGAGCCTCCCTACGTCGACCCAAGTGGCCAATAATTACACCTTCACGTTGTTCCAACCATCCAAGAGCTCGCTTCATATACAGATCGGGGAGTTGCATACTGTTAAGCAAAGCAAGCCCACGTGAGGTGTAGTCTCTTGCGGAGGTATAATTTTCACGTTGTATTTCAACCCTGGCCAGACCTTCAAACGCCCTCACCTTACACAATAACTCCTCGAGGGTTGTCAGATCTTCCCTCCGCGAAAGGGTGGCGAAGATATGGTTGGAGGTTGTGAGGCGGGCTTCTGCCAGGTAGGCTTCTGCCTTTAGTATCTGGATGATCGTCGATGACGCAGTATCCTCGTCTTGCCATGCCTCCAAGAGATCAAGTAATGGTCCTGGAGGCAGCACTTGATTGTCAGCCAGCAGCGCTTTCAGTGATACTTCCAAACATTTCTCGAATGCGGGGGCGCGGCTATAGTGAAACAAGGAGCGGAAGTAATCCTCCTCCTTCTCAGCATAATGTTCGCCTGCACACCGGTGATAAAGCTCAAAAGCATTGCGAGGATCAGTGAAAAGGATTCTGGCGTAGTGCTGCCACAGGATGCTGTGCATCCCATACCCACCTAGGCTCCCCGATCGGTATATGAGTAGGTGCTTATTGACGAGAGCCTCCAGCCCAGGCATTGCCGATGACTCCAGTTGTAGGATTCGCCCGACTGCCATTGCACTTGTCATCATGTGTTCGCCCATAGCTACAACCTGCATCAGCCGCTGTTGCTCGGCTGGGAGACGGTCATTGACAGACTTGATGAGGTAGTCCGCGACATTAGGGTCTTCGACCAGTTGGTCAATCCAATGCTGTTGCTCATGAGCAGTGGGTAGTGCCTTCAGGGCTCCTGTCGCGAGAAAGAGGAATAGTGCGAGACCGCCTGTTTTAACGTAGAGCTTCTCAAATAGTTCAGAGTTGAGTTGGCAGCCCTGCTCAGAAAGAAGGCTGCTGGCCTCGTCGTGGCTCATCGCCGACAGTTTCTTTCCTAATCCTCGTAAGGGTTGGGGCACCTCGCGTGTCGCCAGTATCAGCCGGAAATTGCCTTCCCGGGCGCAATTGGCAAGTCTGTCGAGCAAATCTGCGAAGCCATCTTGCTCCGATGAGTTTTTCTTCTCCTCATTTACGGCACGCTCGGTAAACTGCTCTACGTTATCGAGGCATAATACATAACCGGTTTTGGGTAGTATCTGAAATAATGAATCGTTCTCGGGAGCATCGTCGACGGCATTAGAATCTTCACTCATCATGCCGGCATGCCAGCGTAGCGCTTGTTCAAATATGCTAAGGTCGAATGTATTGTCGACTTTCCGCCAAAGGATCGTTCTGTTATCGCTGATCTTTGCACAGAGCATCGAGGCGAGCACAGTCTTGCCCGCTCCCGGCTCTCCGGTTATCACCGCAACACCACGTTGCTCCAGGCCTTCCAGATGATGCTGGAGCTCGCTCTGACGTGCTATCCATTGTGCCTCCACATGGGGAGGGGTGCTGAAAAACTGCCGGACGTTAGAGTCAATATTTTCTTTGCCGCCCTTCCACAGTCGTCCGTTACTGATATTCATCCAGAGCACAGGGCGCCAGTGCTGTTCGGTTGTGCGAAGGTTATGGCGCGCAAGGGCGAGGGCGTCATCGACGGTGTAGCTATTCAGGAGCTGGCGTACGAGCGCTGGCGTCAACTGGTGGACGGTCGCCATCTGCACAGTATCAACCATAGCAATCACGGCCGGGATACCGCCACGAGCCAATAGAGGACCAATGGCGCGGCCTGCCTCTGGGTCATGAATGCGGCCTGCGCTATGACAGGCGGCTAGCACTACGAGCACTGGTGGTATGCTAGTCTTGAGAATGGCCTCAACGAACGTTGCAGCAGAGATGGGCTGGCCTTCCTCACCGCTCTCGGGCTCCAGCCATAGTGACGCCTCGCCATCCACAAACCGGCCATGGCAGTAGAGATATAGGATACGATACTGCTCAGTGAGTGCCTCTGTGATATTGCTGAGCGTGGCACGATGTTCCTCGTCACGCCCGTCGAGTACCCGCATCGAGACAAGTTGATGCACGCTAAGCTCTTTACTGATTTCGGCAGTGATAGTATCCGTGTCTATGTGAGGAAGGGGAGGATATCGAGAAGGCAGAGTTGGGTTAGCAATCACTACAACAATACCCGGATTGGGTCGGCTCAATAGCGGCATGCGAACTTGCTGATTTGAGGTCTTTATCAGGCGTGAGAGTAGAATTCGCTGGTTTGTCGCCAACTTCCAGCGGTCTTTAGGGTCTAGCAAGGTTTCCCAAGCTAGTGACTGAAGATTGTGATGAAGGGAAGGTTGATATTCGCTTTCTTCGATAATCAGTTGTAGGCGAACCTTTTCCTTACGATGAAGACAATGTAAGATCGATAACCGCCATGCTTCTTTCATAATATCGCTGTTAAAGACGGCGTCGGTGAGGAGACCGCCATACTTCATTGGATCAAAAAGATTTCCGAGTTCGTAGAATAACTCTTTGCTAATATGCCATTCTGTCTTTGCTTGAGATGTAGGCACCGCGTTGTCCTGCAAGAGCAAAAGTTCCGCGCGGTAGCCAACCAGCGTGTATCCAAGGATGAGCTCGAAATTGCTAGTCTTCATATCCTTGTCCTTGTCGTATTATGGCACATA
>Ga0105046_10015518_pt1 | contig 11706 bp, 10 predicted proteins | sample MAT03_FD_78385 | JGI IMG/M metagenome (GOLD analysis project Ga0105046, IMG submission 78385) | Freshwater microbial communities from Lake Fryxell liftoff mats and glacier meltwater in Antarctica - MAT-03 (megahit assembly) | ecosystem: Environmental > Aquatic > Freshwater > Ice > Liftoff...
CGCCAATCTGTTTAGTTCCTTGCGCTTTCTGATCCTGCCGACGCTGACCCTCACCCTGAGTGCGCTGGCCGAAGTGGCGCGCTTGACCCGCGCCAGTTTGATCGATGTATTGAACAGCGACTACATCCGCACAGCCAAGAGCAAAGGATTGCCAAACCAACTGATCGTCTGGCGCCATGCCCTGCGCAATGCGCTGCTGCCAGCGATCAGCGTGCTAGCGCTCAACATCGGCTACCTGATGAGCGGTACGGTGTTGGTCGAGAGCGTCTTCGCCTATCCGGGTTTGGGACGGTTGTTGCTGCAGGCGATCAGCCAGCGCGACTTGCCCTTGTTGCAGGGGGTGGCATTAGTCACCGCGGCCATCTATACGTTGGCCAATTTGGCGGCAGACCTGGCCTATCGGTGGTTGAATCCGCGCATTCGTTATTCGTAGACAATTTCAAGGTCAGTTCCACATGCAACCCACGTTTAACCCACGTTCGATTGTTATAATCCAGCTTAACAGGGCAAAATGAATATCGTAAAAAAATTGCTCATGTTCCTACTGAGAACCATCCATTAAACCATATACTAGGGAGTGATGATCACAATGCAACATAACCTGCACACTGGTTCCTGGGCCACCGCCCAGCGCACACACATTGGCGGCCTGGCAGTACGCACGGGTATACGCGGTGGCGTCTGTGTGGACGTTAACGACCAGGTCAAGACTACTTTGCAAACGGTAACGAACGCATTGGGTGGAACGCCAACAACCGTGGCGACCCCAGCCACAACCAGCGCGCCCATGACAACAAGCAGCTAAACTATCATGATGCAAAGTGCCGCAGTCTCTACAGCAAGTGGGGCCGCGACCCCGCGCTTGGGCGCAAGCGAAAGCCTAACGAATCATCGGCCGCAAAGGCAATGGATGCACCTGCTGCGCAGACCGACGACGGTGATCGGCCTTGCCATTGTCATGACCTATCTCTTGCTGGCGTTGCTAGGTGAGTGGATTGCCCCCTATCCCGCGACCGATCAACATTTGGCCGACGCGCTGCAATCCTCTTCCCTGCGTTATCCCTTTGGCACCGACCAATTTGGCCGCGACATCCTCAGTCGTGTCATTGTGGGCAGCCGCAGCATGATCATCTTAGCAACGGCTTCGACCCTGCTCGGCTTACTGTTGGGCACCGGCACCGGTGTGATTGCCGGCTACTATGGCGGCCTCGTCGATGAAATCCTGATGCGCGCCACCGATGTTTTGCTCTCCTTTCCTGCCCTGCTATTGGCACTGCTCATCCTTAGCATGTTGGGGTCGGATATGATTTACTTGATTTTGTCGATTAGTATTGTCTTTGCACCAGCCATTGCCCGTGTTGTGCGCAGCGTAGTGTTGGAATTGAAAACGCGCGAGTTTGTCGAAGCAGCGCGTATGATCGGTGCTACGCATAGCCGGATCATGCGGCGCGAAATTCTACCCAATCTCATGAATATGTTGCTGGTGGAAGCGGCGATCTATTTTGGTTATGCGATCTTGGTTGGTGCCGGCTTGGGCTTTCTGGGGATGGGGGTGCAGCCACCTTCGCCAGATTGGGGCTTGCAGGTGAACGATGGCCGTAACTTCCTGCTCACCGCACCGTGGGTGGTCATCTTCCCGGCGCTGGCAATCTCATCACTCGTGATTGGCATAAATCTGCTCGCCGATGGGTTGGCTGGTGGCTCGGACAACAATCATCTTTAGCCTAAAGACAGTACGACAGTGACTGTCATACTGTCTCACTGTCCTACTGTTTCACTGTCCTACTGTCTCACTAAGTCGGTATTTACACCTAACGCTTAGGCGTCAATTATGCTCTTATTACCGGCGCACGAAGTCCATCTCTATTGCGCACCGTTGGATACGTTGGCCACACAGGTGGCCCAATTTGAAGCCACACTGAATGCCGACGAACACGCCCGCGCGGCACGTTTTTATTTTGACCGCGATCGGCTGCGGTTTATCGTTGCGCGTGGCTGCTTGCGCATCCTCTTGAGTCGTTATCTGGCCGTTACAGCCTTAGAGATAAACTTCTGTTATAATGCGTACGGCAAACCAGGCTTGGCACAACCATATGCCGATAGTGGGCTGACCTTCAACCTGGCTCACTCTGGCGAATACGCGCTCTATGCATTGGCACAGCAGCGCGCGGTAGGGGCAGATATTGAACAGGTGCGGCCCGCGCTGAACTATGAACAACTGGCTGAACACGTCTTTTCACAAGCCGAACAGCAGAGCTTACAAGAGGTACCCGCCGACCAACGCATGACAGCCTTTTTTGACGGCTGGGCGCGCAAAGAAGCCTATATCAAAGCGCAAGGCACGGGACTGTCACTACCACTCGATCAATTCACAGTGACATTAGCGCCAGATGAAACACCCCGCCTGGTAAGCACCGAACACGCGCCAGCGGAAGCGGCACGCTGGTCTCTGCAAGCCGTAACGTTTGTGCCCGGCTATGCAGCAGCGGTAGTAGCAGAAGGACAGGACTGGTCGTTACATTGGCAACCGCTGCCGCTGGATAGCGAAGTGCCAGGGTGACAAATATCAAGATTAGGACGTACGGCGGCTGAGCTTGTCGAAGCCGGCTTCGACAAGCTCAGCCGCCGTACGAACACTCATTTTGCATACGTCCTAGCTGACAAGCTGACATGACTTCTCGACCTTCATCTTGTCACCTTGCCATTCTATCATCCTGGCTTGCAACAAGAGTAAGGAGCACATGTGCTGGTTGGAGCATTGGTCATCGGTGGCACCCTGTATGCAGGGGCCAAAGTAGTTCAACAAATCAATACGAAGGTTAGGCTACCGTGGCCGCGCCAGTGGTTTGCGTTACGCCGTGGCGTCACTACCACCGTGCTGGAAGAGCAGCCCAGTAGCCCCGCCTTGCGACAGGCCAACCAGTTATTGGTGATCTCATCGGCTTCGCTGGGGCTGACCACGGCCAGTGTGATTTTGATGCAACCCATGTTGAGCCTGGCCAGTGTGCCGCTGATGCTCTATACCTTTGCGCCCACCTTTCAGAGTGCATGGCAGAACGCAGTCAAAGAACGGCGGATTACCAACCCCGTGCTCGATGCCACGCGCATTGTCGTCTGTGTAGTTATGCGCTATGACGCCATCGCGGCCTTCAATGCGGTGCTGCAAGCGGTCAGTCAAAAAATCTTTGCCCAGTCAGAGGTTGATTTTCAGCGCCAACTCTACGCGATTTTTGGACAAGATCAGGCCGCAGTTTGGTCTTATATCCAGGGTGCCGAGCTACAAACCACACCAGCCGTGCTGACAGTGGGCGAAGTATTGGCATTGAGTGCTGGTGACACAGTGCCTGCCACTGGTCTTGTGCTCTACGGTACGGCTTGGCTGGATCAACGCATCGCCACCGGTGATGTAGAGCCGGTGCAGAAAATTGCTGGCGAACAGGTAGTGCCCGCTAGCACGGTAATTTCTGGTCAGCTCTATGTACAGGTGGAACAACTCCCACCGCCCGCCGTGCCAGCCGCGATCCGCACAACGCTGTTGCAAACGGTGATGCGCAAAAGCTGGACGCAACAAGTGGGTGAAGCCAGCGCCGCCCGTATGGCGCCGCGCATGTTGCTCGCCTTTGGCATTGCCTTGCCGCTGCTGGGCGCCAACCAGGCGGCAGCCTTTCTCACCACTGGTTTTGGCGCCCACTTGCGCACCTTGGGGCCCTATATCGCGCGCAATTTTCTCATTCCGGCCGCGCAACTGGGTATTTTGATCAAAGATGTGCGCGCCTTGGAAAAGGCGAACTTGGTCAACACGCTGCTTTTTGACGCCCGTGTTCTCAGCGATCCGGCGGTGCGCGCCCAGGCAAAAACATTGATTCACACCTTGCGCCAGCGCCCTTGGCTTATGCATGGGGTAACGCCCCATCATTTTGCGGCTCATCTGCTGGTGGAAAATGGCGAAGACGAGATGGCGCGTGAACTAGTCGCAGAGCTGGGGCTGGATGATTACTTTGCAGAATCGTTGACCGTTGCCCGGGCCACGTTAGTCGAACAGTTACAGCAGGGCGGGCGGTTTATTTGTTATGTGGGCCTGGGCAATGATGACAACTTGGTGATGGAAAAGGCCACTGTCGCCATTGCCCACCGCAACCTGACCACTCTGGCCACCAATGCCGCACAGGTGGTGTTGCTCGACAAGGATCTTGGGCAACTGGGCCGCTTCTTTGATCTTGCCGCAGCCTTTATGATCAAACAGAGTTTTAACCTGATCACACCGATTGGTTTAGACCTGGTTGATATTGCCACCACCCTGCTGATTCACTTTGGTCTGGTCTACTCGATGATATTTAACTACGCTGGTTTGTTTCTCGGCGCAGCGCAGTCCCGCCTGCCATCACCACGTCGGAAACCGACACCAGAAGCAGGCGATCTTACCCTACCAGCGCTACCATTGGCGAAGGATTAGGCCTAAACCGTTTAACTATAAGACTTACGCAAAATTACAGAATCTACGACGGCTGAGCTTGTCGAAGATAGGGATTGGGGATTTGCACGGCGCAACACCCAAATTCATCAGCATGAGGAGGTCTAAGTGGCTCTGCTTGTCCTTATATTTTTTCTTGGCTTGATTAGCCTCTTTTCCATCCTGCTGGATCGCGTCTGGCAGCGACGAACAGGACAGCGCGACCAAGCACCGCCAGTTGATCCCGCACCGGCTGACCCTTCGCCAGCGACTAACGGTCAGAACGAGACCCTGGTGGATCAGCTCAAAACTGGCTGGCATAAACGGATGGGTTGGCATACCCCACTCAATACAGAGCAGCCCAGGCTGCGGAATTGGCTCATCACCAATCTGGAAGAGCAACCGACCGTGCAGAGTTGGGTCACTGGGTTGTCCGATGCCGAATTTAGTGTCCTGCAACAAGGATTACATACCTTTTGCACAGCTTTGCAGATCGACCTGGCCTGGTTGGGCAAGCAACAGCTCACGAAAGACTCGGCCCTGCAAGCCGCCGTCCAGGCCACGGTGCGCCATTACGTGCAGGCACAGCATCAGGCGCAGGGTGTGCAGGCGGATCTGCTGGCGTTCAAGACCTACCTGGCACTTGAGCAACGACCCTACAGCTATGAATTTCAACCCCTGATTCAACACCTGTACACACAACTGGTCAGTGCGGGATTAGCCGTTCCCGTACGACCAGAGGCATTGCTAGCGAACGAAAAGGTGCGCGTAGAACACATGCTACGCACCATCCAGGCGGCGGCGGATACGAATCGGCCAGCCTTCTACCGGATCCTAAACGCGCTGAGCAACACGCCACAGCATGATGGGGCAACTACGCCGTTGTCGCCAGCCGCGCCGATCAACAGTCAGCCAGCGACGGCGACTGTAGCATAATGCAGTGAGACAGGAGGACAGTGGGGCAGTGAGACAGTAGGGCAGTGAGACAAGACAAGAACTGTTCCACTGTCCTACTGACCTACTGTCTACCAACTTAATGCTCGCCACTGCTCTGCGCCTTCACCAATGCGGCGTAGTACCCGTTCGGCTTCTGAACTAGCGTGCGGTGATCACCCAGTTCGACGACTTGCCCGGCCTTCAAGACCACAATCTGATCGGCTTTGCGGATGGTGGAGAGGCGATGGGCGATTACGATCGCGGTGCGGTTGGCCATCAATTTGGCAAAAGCATCCTGAATCAACACTTCGGTCTCGGTATCCACCGCAGAAGTTGCCTCGTCCAGGATCAAGATGCGTGGATCGGCCAGGATCGCACGCGCAATCGAGAAGAGTTGGCGTTGCCCCATACTAAACTGCGAACCACGCTCATGGGCCAGCGCGTTGTAGCCATCGGTCTGTTTCATGATGAAATCGTGACAATTGGCCAGTTTGGCGGCCTCGATCACTTCTTCTAGTGTCGCATCCGGGCGTCCGTAACGAATATTATTCAGGATAGTGTCGGAAAAGATAAACGGTTCTTGCAAAACCACCCCCATCTGGGCGCGCAACGACTGCTGGCTGACGGCGCGCAGATCATAGCCATCAACCGTGATCGAGCCGTTGCTCACATCGTAGAAGCGACAGAGCAGCGAGGCGATGGTGGTCTTGCCACTGCCCGTCTGCCCAACCAGGGCCACCAACTGGCCTGGCTCGATGCGCAGACTCACATCATTGAGCACCAATCGCGTAGGGTCGTAACCAAAATCGACATGATCAAAGACGATTTCTCCGTTTACGCGCGGCATCTTCACCGTGTTGGGCGCATCTTGAACGACCGGCATCGCATCCAATAGTTGAAAGACCTTGCCTGCTGAAGCCAGGGTCGCCTGCATGACCACATACATGTTGGTCAACGTGCTGATCGGCGCCCACAAATTATTAATGTAGGCGGTAAAGGCCACCAGCGTACCAACCGTGAGCACATCACCGCCCAGCCCTAACCCATTGGCCGCCGCAAAGAGCACAATCACCAGTGCTGTGCTGCGGGTAATTTCTACCAGCGGCGAGAACCATGACTGTAAGCCGATCACCTTCATCCATTCGCTGACCACCTGATCATTGGTCTGCCGAAACTGATTCAGGTTGGTCTGTTCGCGCGTATAGGCCTGGATCACGCGCATACCGGCAATATTTTCCGCCAAGAAGATATTGAAGCGCGTCATGTTTTCGCGCACGCGTTCCCAGCCTTCGTAGAGGCGTGGGCGCATGTAGAGACCAATAATCGTCAAAATGGGCAGCATAAAGAGCGCGATCAAGGTGAGGGTGGGGTTGATCGCAAACATCAAGGCCAAGACGATTAGCCCGGACATTACGTCGTTGACCACATTGGCCATTTGGTTGGTCAGAAAGTCGTTCAACGTGTTGGCATCGCCAATAAAGCGCGTCATGGTTTTGCCAACTGGCTCTTTTTCGTGAAAGCGAAAGGAAAGCCCCACCACGTGTTCGAAAAGCTGATGGCGCAAATCGACTAGAATACTCAAACTAATGCGCTGGATTAGCAATGTGCGCAGCCAGACGCCACCCCAGTTGAGCAGATGGGCTACCACGGCCAATGTTAGCAGTGGCAGGAAACCATCGGTGTTACCTACCGCTATGTGTTTATCAATCAAGATCCGGTCGATATAGGGATAGAGCTGGGTAATGGTGACACAGATCACATAGATCATCAGCGTAAAAAACATCCGCCAACGGTAGGGTCCCAGATAGCGGAATAGACGCGCCAGCGCCTGCTGCACAGGCGGCAGCAGTGGATCATCTTCTTTTCGGGCAATTGGTTTGACAAGTGTATGTAGCATAGGTGGTGAATAGTAAAGGGTAAATGGTAAATGGTAAATGGCTCCTATTCACCATTTACCATTTACCATTCAGGCTGGCACAGGCTCGCCGATCGATTCGCGTGCGCTCATCTGCTGCATCTCCAACACATGGCGGTAATAGCCACTGCTGGCCACCAGATCCGCATGCGTGCCCTGCTCGACGATCTCGCCATCGCGCAGCACAATGATGCGATCAGCATGTTGCGCCGTGCTCAAGCGGTGGGCGATGAGGATGGTGGTGCGGCCTTTCATCACACTGGCAATCGCGGCTTGTAGCAGCTTCTCGGTCTCGGCATCGACCGCCGACATGGAATCGTCTAGAATCAAGATTTTCGGATCCAGCAACATGGCGCGGGCAATCGCCACCCGTTGCCGCTGACCGCCCGAAAGGCCAACCCCGCGTTCACCGATCTTGGTCTGGTAGCCATCCGGCATTTGCAAAATAAAGGGCGGCGCGCACATCGGTCATCACCAATTGGCCGAGTTTGTTCTGGCCATACGAATAGAAATAGGTGGTGGCGGCGCGCGCCCCCATCACAGCGAGGAGCAAAATGAGATAGGGCAAGAGTAGATTGAGTTGTTGCTTGGCAATCACGTCGTCCACAATTGCCTTCGTCACCAGCGGCGCAATGGTGAGCATGCCCGACAAGAGGATGTTAACAATCGAAAGTGCGATCAAAAGCTTTTGATGTGGCTTCAAAAAGCTGAATAATCGGTATATAGTAAGGCGGATCCTTGGTCTAATGAACGAGTACAGCGCAGTGAAAAGAGTAAGTGGTAAGTGGATATCTACGACGAATGTATACGCAATTACCAATTACTACTTACCACTTACCACTTACGGCTGACACACCGGCAAATGTGTCGTCAACGCTTCGACAAAAACATCCAGATCATCGGCGGTGGTGTAAATTTGCACCGACAGCCGGGCGATCTTGAAGTTATTCCAGGTGATCAGTGGCATCTCGATCTGGTAGTGCTCGCGCAAGATTTGGCTCAACTTGGTCATGTCGGTATTATCCGGCAGACGAATGGGGCAAAGCTGGCTGAACCACGCGAATGTCTCTGGGCAGATCGGCTCGGTGCCAAAAGTCTGCTCCAACATCCGTTTGGTGGCCAGGGCTTGCGCATGACACTCAGCGCGCACGCGCGGCCAATCATGCGCCTCCATAAACTCCAGCGCCGCTGGCACGCTTAAAAAGGCGGACAGATCGCGTGTGCCAAATTGTTCCACATAGTCGATCAACGGTTGCTCCGAGCGCTCATCAGGATGCCAGCCATGCCCGACAATCAGCGGCTCGATCAACGCTTGCACTTCTGGGCGCGCATACAAAAAGGCAGTGCCTTTCGGTGCGCACATCCACTTATGGCAATTGCCGGTGTAAAAATCAGCGCCCAGTTCATCCAGATAGAGGTCGCGTTGGCCAGGCACATGTGCGCCATCAATCACACTGAGGATGCCGGCGGCACGCGCGCGGCGGCAAATCTCCTCCAGCGGAAAGGTGAGCGCAGTCGGCGAGGTAGTATGGCTGAGATAAACCACGCGCGTACGCGGCGTAACCCCCGCCCAGAACTGTTCGATAAAATCTTGATCCGAGTGAATGGGCAGATTGATCGGATGGTTGATATAGTGAGCGCTGGCCTTCTGACAATTGAACTGCCAAGCGTGGTTGCAAGCGCCATACTCATGGTTGGTCGTTAGCACTTCGTCGCCAGGTTTGAGCCAGCTGCGCAAGGAATGGGTGACGGCATTCACACCCATCGTTGCATTGGTTACAAAAGCAAGCCGGCTGCTTTCTGTGTGCAGATAGGCGGCCAATTTCGCCCGCGCCTCGCCCATCAACTCGGCCCAACGCCCCACAAACTGGCCAGGATGCCATTCAAACTCGGCCTGCCAGCGTTGATAGACTTCAAAAACTGGCTGTGGGCAAGCACCAAAAGAACCATTGTTAAGCAGCTGCCAATCGCGGCGCAGCAGAAAACTGTCGCGGATGTTATTTGTCATGAACTCGGTTGCCTTTTAATACTTTTAATACTCGCCAAAATGATAAATTCGCCAAAGCAAAATGCACCAGGCTGGTTCCCAGCAAAGTTGTACCCCGGCGCTCGATGCTGAACGACGGGGTACGACTTTGCTGCTTAGGGTTCATTGTTAACCTGGTGCCTATAACCTAACCCAGGTATGATCTCTCTTATCGTTTAAAACTGCAACTTCAGTATCCATTGGCGACAGAAATTTTCAGCCGCTTGCCTCTGTTTTATACCCTATTGTGATAAAGAAAGCAACCCGCGTTTAAACCTCAACCTGGCCAAAGCTACGGTTGAAACTGAGATCACATGTGGCAAGCTTACCCTCTAATCACGCGCGGAGGTGAAACTAACGTGCCGTTAACCTCGTACTAATATAATATAGCTATTGTATAGCTATCGTTCGCGGTTCGTAGTAAGGACAATTATGCTTGAATTGATCCGAGAAATGTGGTTAGCCGTGACCACGGGCGGTGATCCCGCCCATATTCACTACTGGAGCTATCTCCTGTTGGCGCTGCTGGTTGCGGTGGAAGGGCCTGTTGTAACGGTGCTGGCGGCTACGCTGGCCGGTGCTGGTGTTCTCAATCCGTGGCTGGTGATCGGTTCGGCTACGCTCGGTAACATGACGGCAGATTCGATCTGGTATAGCCTAGGGCGCTTGGGCCACTTCGACCGCTTGGCCATTTGTGTGCCCTGGCTACGCCGCTTTCAGCCACAAATTGCCCAGTTGGAAGAGGATGTACAGACGAATGGGCTCAAGTTTCTGTTCCTTGCCAAGCTGGTGATCTGGCCGGCCACTATTCCCACCTTGATCGCAGCCGGTATGGCCCGCGTGGCTTGGCACAAACTGCTGGCCATCATTATCAGCGCCGAAGTGGTATGGACGGGTTCACTGGTGTTGCTTGGTAATTTGCTGGGGACAAACTTGCCCCAATTTCAGACGTGGATGCAGTGGATCGCGATCGGTGGTATGGTGGCGATGGTCTTACTGTTACCATTTTTGCTTGGGCGTTTGCACAGCGCAGCGAGCGTCCAGCCCGTAGCCACGAATGTAAAACGAGAAATTCATCGGTAAAAGGCAGGTTAACCGCTTTCGCCCGATGAGCCCAAACCTTATAGATAAAACTCTTAAAAGTCGCACAATTGCTCTCGTGTACAGATAGCATGATCGGTGCGCCTTTTAAATGGTTTGTCGATTAGATTTATCAATTTTATTTTATAAAACAAGCTAGGCTGATCTGGGCAAACGCACTGTTTTGCCCAGATCAGCGAAAAGCCAATTGTGAAGGAGAAAGCAATTGAACGTGCTGATCGCTGGACAGGCATTCTTTCGCCGCGATAATGGACAGGCCGTCTTTACCGTCAATTTAGCCCACGGGCTTGCCAAAGCGGGCCATCACGTGCTTGTTATTGCACCCTCGGAAAATGGGACGGCCTATTGCCAGCAGATAAATAAGCTAACGGTCCAAACGGTGCCAACACTGCTGCTGCCGTACAACCTTAATGTGACGGCTTTTACAGATGCACTGGTTGAACGCGTCCTTATTATGTTTGCACCAGACATCGTGCATATTCAGGATCATTATTTTCTCAGCCGCATCGTTATCCGTGTGGCGCGCCGCTATCACATCCCGGTTGTCGGTACCAATCACTTTCTGCCCGAAAATCTGACTGACAGTTTATGGAATCCGCGCGTACTAGGCCAGGCCATGCAGAAATTGATGTGGCACACCATGCTCACTGTCTACAACACGCTCGATGCCGTCACGACGCCCACGCAAACAGCGGTCGCCATCCTCCAACAACAACAGTTGATCCCATCAGCGATCAATATCTCTTGCGGCGTGGATGCCAGCCGCTTCCACCCACGGCCAACATTGGACCGCGCCGCCATCCGCCAACAATATGGTCTAGCCCCCGCCAAAACAATGTTACTCTATGTGGGGCGGGTGGATCGAGAAAAATGTATCGACACGATTATCCGGGCGTTGGCGCAACTCCGGCGCACCGATCTCCAGTTTGTGATTGCCGGCAAAGGGCGCTATCTAAATGCACTCCAGCAACTTTGCCAACGCCTGGGTTTGGCGCAGCAAGTGATCTTTACCGGCTTTGTACCCGATGCCGATCTGCCGCTATTGCTCAACAGTGCCGATGCATTCGTGATGCCTAGCCATGCAGAGTTACAAAGTATCGCTACCCTGGAAGCGATGGCCAGTGGGTTGCCGATCTTAGCCGCCAATGCGCGTGCGCTCCCGGAATTGGTCGAACCGTACAACAACGGCTGGCTATTTGCCCCGCAGAATGCGGACGATGCAGCCCAGAAAATTTTAGCCTGGTTGAATGCTCGTCCGCAGTGGGCGACCATGGGCCA
>Ga0105046_10015520_pt1 | contig 11705 bp, 10 predicted proteins | sample MAT03_FD_78385 | JGI IMG/M metagenome (GOLD analysis project Ga0105046, IMG submission 78385) | Freshwater microbial communities from Lake Fryxell liftoff mats and glacier meltwater in Antarctica - MAT-03 (megahit assembly) | ecosystem: Environmental > Aquatic > Freshwater > Ice > Liftoff...
AGTGGCGGTGTGACCCTCGACCCGTCCCCCGCCCAGGGCGCAACGTGCATGGGGGATAGCCGCCGACCTCGGCGGTCCCATGTGATCGGGGCGATCATGCCCCCGGTGCGGGAAACGCAAAGTTCGATGTCCGGTGTGCGGAGCGGCCACGAAGGTTCGCCGAAAACGGTCTTGAATGCGGGGCGGGAAGCCATCTCCCCAAGTTTACCGCGACTCGGTCTCAGACAGCGCATCGGGCGCGGGGTTTCCCCCCTTACCCTTCAACGCAACCCCCATCCGATACGCAGCCGACGAAATCGCGTGCGACCCCACCGGCGCTATAATCAGTAAGAACACCACCAGCACCACCACCTTCACCACCGAAACCCCCAACAGCAGCGGCGTCGACAGCAGCAATAGCACGATCGAAAACGTCGCCGCCATTCCCGCCGCGTGAAGTCGCGAATATACGTCCGGTAGTCGAACGTACCCGCTCACGGCAACATAGCTGAAAAACGTCCCGGCGACGACCAAGACGGCGGTGAGAATCTCAAGCACAACGGTCATCGTTCCCCCACCCGAAAGTAGTCTTTGCCCGCCGCCGAGAACGGCGCAGCCGTCGGAAACATCGCCACCTGCGCCGCAATCGCCACTGCGGGAATCAACAGTACCGGCAACGCGTTCGCCCCGATCAGCAACGCCACCACCGCCAGCAGCGACGGCGCCTCGAGCGCCGCCAGCGGAAGCACATGCCCCATCCTGTACCGCCCGACGCTCACCGGGCGAGCCCGCAACAGCACATGTCGCAGCAGAAACGCCCCCGGAACTGCCGCGGTCACCAACGCCATCCCCACCGTCACGAGCACGCCCAAAATCGCCACCGGAGCAGCCGCGCCGCGAATCGCCCACGCGGTCACCAAAAACGCCACCTGCCCCAAAATCATCGCCCCCCAGATCACCCGGGTGAGGACGACCGCAATCTCCTCCGGCATCTTCTCAGTCTGCATGGCCGTCTCCTATGAACTTCGCCAGAAGTACCGTCACGATGAACCCCAGCGCCGCCAGCCCGAGAATCAGATCAAGGTACAGCGGCTCAAGACTGATCAGCGCCAGCAAGATCAGCATCGACAGGAACAGAATCCCCACCAAATCCGCCCCGATCAGCCGGTCCACCGTGTTCTCCCCGCGCCAAACGCGGTACACGCACACGCTGATAAGCGTCAGGTGCACCACCACCGAACCAAGGAGGATGTAGGCAAGCCATGTGGACATGGGTCAATCGGCCTGGGTCTCGGTGACGACGGAAAGAACCGGCGCAAGTCTCGCCTCGCGGGTTTCCTGCCCGCCTTGGGCGGAAGCGCCCGACGTAGTGACGTCCAGACAGTGGGTGTACAACGTGCCGTCTTCGCCGATGGCGACGACCATCTCGCCGGGGGTGACGGTGATCCCGTGCGCCGAAATCGCAGTCACCGCCGCCGAGTTGGCGTGCGGGCGAACGGCGATGATCCCGGGGGCGATGTTCGGATCGCGCTGTAGCGTGCGCTGCGTCACGTCGTATCCGCACTTGGCGATGTCGATCAAAAGCGTGTACGCATACACCCACCCCGCGCGGACCGCCCCGACCACCCCGCCCGCCCCCAGCCGCCACTCCGGCGGTCCGACCAGCGCACTGATCGCCACCGAAACGAAGAGTCCTGCGACCAGGTTCGCCAGCCCGAAGTGCCCGCTCACCCCCAGGTACAGCGCCCACAGCATCGCCACCGCCCGAACATGTCCGAGAAGCTTTGGGCTCATCGCGCCTCCTCGCTGCTCGCCACCGGCCGCGCCGGCACGGCTGACGGACCCAGTACCGCCGCAATATACTGCGACGGGTCCGAAACATACGCCGTGGTCGTCGTCGCCAGTCGCACAAGCGGACCCGGAAAAATCCCCATCGCCAGCGCAACCGCCAAAAGCCCCAACGGCGCCAGAATCGAATCCCCCTTCTTCTTCGCCACCTTCCCCTCCGGCAGCCGCTCCCACCACACCCGCGAAAACGCCCGGAACGTGTACAGCAGCGTAATCGCCGACGCCAAACACACCGCCACCACCAGCAACGCCGCGTGCTTCGGCGCTCCCGCAGCCGCCGTCAGCACCATGTACTTTGACACGAACCCGTTCATCGGCGGCATGCCCACCAGCGCCATCGCTCCCAGGATAAACAGATACCCCCCAAGGCGCGTTGCACGCCCCGCCCCCGTTACCGCGTCAAACCCCGCCGATTTCACCGGCGCCCGCGACGCCACCGCCCCCGCCAGCATCAGCATCGCGCTCTTCACCAGCGCATGGTTCACCGAAAACACCAGCGCCGCCGTCAGCCCCGCCGCCGACCCCAGCCCCAGCGCCACGAAGATCACCCCCACCTGCGCCAACGTCGAATACGCCAGCACTCGTTTTAGATTGTGCGTCCCCGCAGCCGCGAACCCACCGAATAAAATCCCCGCGAACCCCGTCGCCATCAGCGCCGGCTGGGCGAGGTCGGCGATCGGCAGAAACAACAGCGAATCCAGTCGGATCACGCCGTACACCCCGAGCTTGACCACGATCGCCGACAGCATCGCCGACACCGGCGTGGGAGCCACCGTGTGAAAGTCCGGCTGCCAAAAGTGAAACGGAACCGCAGCCGCCTTGATCAGCAGCGCGCACAACAACATCGCCGCCGCCGGCCTCAGCAACGGGTGCGACGGCCCCCCCGCGATCAGCCGCGCCAGATCCGCCATGTTCAGCGTCCCATACGCCGCATACAAACACGCCGAAGCTGCCAGCAGCAGAAGCCCCGCGAACGTCGAAATGTAAAAATACTTCCACGCCGCCTCCACCCCAGATTTGTCGTCCGACATCGCCGTAAGCACCGCAGCCGAGATCACCAGCAATTCCACGAACACAAAAAAGTTAAAAACGTCCCCCGTCAACATCCCCCCGCACAGCGCCGTCGACAGCGCCAAAAACAACGGCACGAACCCCGGAAACCGCAGGCATTTGTCCTTCGCCCCCGCCGCATACGCCAAGCCAAAGATCAGCACGAAAAGCGACATCACCACAAACATCAGCGACAGAGCGTCCGCCACAATCGTGATCCCCATCGGCGCCGCCCACGCCCCCATCTGGTACACCGCCGGCTTGCCCGCCGCCAGCAGTGTCACCGCCGCCGCCAGCGCTCCACCCAATGCCGCGAACCCGATCCCCAGTTGCAACCCCCGCCACTTCCGAAGCAGCAGCGCAACGGCCGCGCCGATTAGCGGAAGCAGGATGGGTAGCACAACCAGTGTCATCGAAAGTCTCGTCCCACAGTTCAGTGTCTCAGGTCGTTCATCTCCGCCGAGTCCGCCGTTTTCCGCCGCATCACCAGCACGTACAGCATCGCCAGCGTGAAGCTGAATCCCCCCATCGAAATCACAATCGCCGTCAGCACCAATGCCTGCGGCAGCGCATCCGACCTCACCCCCTCCGCCGTCGTGTACGGCACGACAAGCCCGTTGTACGCGCCCGCCGCCAGTAAAAACAAGTTGATCGCATTGGAAACAATCACCAGCCCGATCGCCGAACGGATGATGTTCCGCTGCAAAAGCTGATACACCCCCGCCCCGAACAGCAAGCCAATAATCACCGCAGTCAGTGCGTTCACGCCTGCACCGCCTTTCCGCCCGGTTCCACGACGTCTTCCGGCGACGCGGCCTCGTCCGTGTCGATCATCATCGGCGACGACTCGCTCAGGGAGAACCGCTCGACCTCGTCGGCTTCCAGCGGCGTCCCCAGCGAGTCAATCAGCGCCGAAGACGACCCCAGCACCGTCAGAAAAATCGACACCTCGAAAAAGAACGACGACGACAGCGAAAACCCGTACGGCAGATACGGAGCGATCCCCAACGCCACCCCGAAATCGAAGGGGGCGAAAAACGTCCCCCGCCCACTCATCCACCCCGAGAGTGCCTCAACCGAAATCACCAGCAACAAACCGCACGCGATCAGCGGCAGCGGCCTGATCCACCTCAGCCGAGCCCTCGCCTGCTTATACCCCTGCGTCACGAAATACACCGACACCCCCAGTGCCGTAGTCACTCCCGCCGTGAACCCGTCACCCGGCTGGTTGTGCCCGAACATCATGTGTACGACCGAAATCATGATGCACACCGGCAGAAGTACCTGCCCCAAACCCCGCACCAGCGTCGATGCCGGTGCCGGTGAAATCCCCCGTGCCCCGCGCGGCAATCCCGGTAAAAGTGCCACAAGCCCCGGTGGCGGAACATCCCCCGCGTACCGCGACGCGTACCGCAGCAACCCGTACACCCCGATCCCCGCCAGCGAAAACACCGTAATCTCGATCAGCGTGTCAAACCCACGAAAGTCCAACACGATCGCTCCAACGATATCAGCCGCCCCGGTGAGCTCTTTGGCGCTCTTCTCGTAGTACGGCGTCACCAAGCTCGTCCTCGGCCGCTCGTCGAGCATCATGTACGCCATCGACGCCGTTCCCAACGCCACAACCGCGGCCACCGCCAGATTCAGATACTTCCGGTGCGACCTCCTCTCCCTCGCCGCCGCCACCTCCCGCAGCTCCGTCGGCACCCGCGCCAACGCCAGCAGCAGCACCGCGATCGTCAAAATGTCCGCCACCACCATCACCAGTGCCACGTCCGGCGCCGGCTCGAGCGCGAACATCAGCGCCATCGCAATCCCCGACGCCCCCAGCCCCAAGATCGCGTGAAAGTCCTTCTTCAACAACACACTCGCCAGCGACGATACCAACACCAGCACCAACGTAAACCCCCGTAACAACCCCAACGCCGCCTCGATCGGCGTCTTCGGAGCTGACAACTCCCCCGTTGGCGTCTCCACGTGGAACCGAGCCGCCACCGACACCAACGCCGCCGTCGCCACCGTCATCACCACCAAATACGTCCGCAGGTCCCCCGACTGCGCCCGCGTCGCCACCCACGCCACCCAGTCCGCCAACCGCAACACCCCGTCATACACCGCCGACAACACATGCCCCGGGTCCACCGCATTTTGCCCCGCGATCACCCGCCGCCTCCACAAAAACACCAGCGCCCCCAGCCCAATCGCCCCGGCAGACACCGCCAGCTCCCCCGTAAGCCCGTGAAACGGAAACACCGACACCTTCCCCCCACCCGCCGCAGCCGACAACCCGCCCTCCACGACCCCCCCCACCCACGGCAACACCAACCCCGCCACCGCCGGGATCGCCACCGCCATCCACATCACCACCGACGGATCATGCAGATGGCCTCCCCCATCCTCGCCCCGTCTCTCCCCCCAGAACGTCGCAAACCACAGATGCCCCGCCTGCGCCACCATCATCACCCCAAACATCGCCGTGACCCCCACCACCAGCCAGCCCCCCGTTCCCATCCCCGCCCCCAGCGCCAGCTCCTTGGCGACAAACCCGAACGTCGGCGGCAGCCCCGCCATCGACACCGCCGCCACCCCCATCACCGTCGCCGTGATCGGCAGCGCCCGCCGAAGTCCGCCCAGTTGATCGATCTCCCGCGTCCCGGCAGCGTGGTCCACGATGCCCACCCCGAGAAACAACGCGCTCTTGTACGCCGCGTGCCCCAGTATCCCCACCACCACCGCCGCCATCGCCTTCTCCCCCCCGATCCCCAGCAGCATCACCAGCGCTCCGAGCTGCGACAATGTCGAATACGCCAGAAGCGCCTTGAGGTCCGTCTGCCGAAGCCCCTGCCATGCCCCCACCACCACCGTCGCCGCCCCACACGGAACCAGCATCATCGACCAAGCCAGCGTACCCCCCAGCACCGGCTCGAGGCGAAACAGCAGATACACCCCCGCCTTCACCATCGTCGCCGAATGCAAAAACGCGCTCGCCGGCGTCGGTGCCGACATCGAATCCGGCAACCAAAAGTGCAGCGGAAACTGCGCGCTCTTCGCCAAACACCCCACCCCCATCAGCACCAGCACCGGCAAATATAACGCCGACCCCCGCACCACATCACCCATCCCCGCCAGCGCCGTCAGCGACGTCGTTCCCGTTACGCTCCACAGCAGCACAATCCCCGCCAGCAGAAACAGCCCGCCCACCCCCGTCACCAGCAGCGCCTGCAACGCACCGCGCTTGGCTTGCTCCGTCCGCGTGTGCCCGATCAGCAGGTACGACGTCACGCTCGTCAGTTCCCAAAACACAAACACCGCCACCAGGTCGTCCGCCAGAACCAGCCCCAGCATCGCCAGCAGAAACCCCGTCAGCGTAAACAAAAACCGCGTCGGCGACGGGTCGTGCGCCATGTAATGCCCCCCGTACGCCAGAACCAGCGCTCCGATCCCCGTGATCAAAAACCCGAACATCAGCCCCAGCCCGTCAACCCGAAACCGCACCCCCACCCCGTCCTTCCCTCCCACCCCCGGCAGCCAATCCCACACCGGCGACATCGCCGTCGTCCCGTGCGTCATGGCTACATATGTCAATGCAATCAGCCCCACCAGCGGCACGACCGCAAGTCCATATCCCAAACCAATTGCACGCCGCTCGCCGCCGATCATGCCCGACAGCCTACCGGTCGCGACGACTTTGTCACGTGCCAACTTCACCACTGTCAACGTGCCATCGTTTCCACTGTTAATCCCGCGCCCTCCCCTCACCCTCGTCGTCCTACACTCCTGAAAATATGAGGTCCTCGCACATCGCCCGTGGAATCTTCTGGCTTGGCTTGTATGTCGCCCTCTCGACGTTACCTCTTCTGTTGGTGGTCCTCACCGCCAGTCCCGACAAGCCTGGTCGCACATTCTGGACAGAGCTCTCCGTCGGCTTGGGGTTTGTCGGCTTGGCCATGATGACCCTGCAGTTCGCCCTGACTGCCCGGTTCGAGTTCCTCAAGTCGCCTTACGGCTCCGACGTTGTCTACGTGTTTCATCGTGTCATTTCCCTCGTCGCCGTCGCATTCGTCCTGCTTCACCCCCTCATCCTCTTCGTCGAACGTTGGGACACCATGAAGTCCCGCCCATTTACCCACCCCTTCGCCTTCTGGATGGGCACGGTTTCGGTGCTTTGCCTCGTCGGCTTGGTGGTCGTCTCGATCTGGCGGAAGAAGCTCGGCATCCAATACGACGGCTGGCGGCGGGCGCACGCGATTCTCGCCAGTCTCGCCGTTGCCTTTGCCGTCGCCCACATTCTGTACGTCGGCCACTACCTCTCCACCCCCGGCAAGCGCGCGCTCTGGCTTGCGTACACGGCGGTGTTCGTCGGCTTGATCGCCTACGTCCGCCTCATCAAACCCGCCATCGAGCTTCGCCGCCCCTACAAGGTCTCAGCCGTCATCCCCCAACTCGGCGACGCCTACTCCCTCCAACTTAAACCCGACGGCCACCGCGGCCTGCGTTTCTCCCCAGGACAGTTCGCCTGGATCACCATCGGTGACTCCCCCTTCTCCGACCGCGAACACCCCTTCTCCTTCTCCGGCAGCAGCGAATCCGCCCCCGACCTTGAATTCACCATCAAACAACTCGGCGACTTCACCTCCACCATCAAAAATGTCCAACCCGGCCAAACCGTCTACGTCGACGGCCCCTTCGGCGCCCTCTCAGCCGACCGCCACCCCCACGCGGAAGCCTTAGTCTTCATCGCCGGAGGCATCGGAATCACCCCCATGGTCTCCCACCTCCGCTCCCTCGCCGACCGCCGCGACACCCGCCCACTCGTACTGCTTTACGGTAGCAAAAACCTCTCCACCATCACCTTCCGCGACGAACTCGCCGCCCTCCAATCCCGCCTACCCCACCTCAACCTCGTCTACGTCCTCAGCCGCCCAACCCCCGACTGGACCGGCGAAAAAGGCTTCGTAGACGCCGAAAAACTCGCCCGCTTCTCCCCCAAGAACCTCCGCACCGAATACTTCATCTGCGGCCCCGACGTCATGATGGACGCCGTGGAAAAAGCCCTCCAATCCAACGGAATCTCCCCCGGCGACTACCACGCCGAACGCTTCAACCTCGCCTGACGCCACACCCCCCGCCCAACCCCCATGCGTGAACACTTCGCCACCCTCGCCGCCCTCGCCACCGCCACACTCCTCTTGCTCGCCTGCCTCGCCTTTGCCCTGATCCGCTCGGGAAGCTAATCGGTGAAAAACTGGTGGCCACGGACTGAGGCGGACGTCGCAAGGACAAAAGTTCAATATAATTAGAACTCGATCGTCCGCTCTCTGTCTGTCTGTGCTCCCCCCTTCGATAGTCCGTCACAACCCCTCTTCCCCTACGCCCGTACAGCCGCTATCGCGTAGAACGGCCGGCCTTCCCGCCGGTACTTCCTCTCGAAGTTCGTCCCCACAAACTCGCCCTCCCCGGCCGAGCCCGGGCGGTTGTAGTCCACCACCTTCAGCACCGAACCCCGCACGACCGGCTCGAGCGCTTCCCAGTAATCCTTGTGGTCGGTGACGATCTGAAGCCTTCCCCCCGGAACCAGCACCTTGGCGGCCAGGTCCATGAACGGCGCTTGTAATAGCCGGCGCTTGTTGTGCCTCGCCTTCGGCCAGGGGTCGGGGAAGTACACATGCAGCACCGACAGCGTCCCGGGGACCACAAACTCCCGCAGGAAAAACGCAGCCTCCGCACGCACCGTTCGCGCGTTCGTGCACTTGTTCCGCCGCATCCGGTCCGATGCCGACCGCCAAAACCACCTCGCCCACTCGATCCCGAAGTAGTTGATCTCCGGGTGGGCTTTGGCTTGCTCGGTGAGGAATGTCCCTTTCCCCATCCCGATCTCCAGCTCGACGGGGTTGGTGTTTCCGTACAACGCCGCCCAATCGAGCGGTTTGGGCAACGTCTCGACATCGAGACCAACGCCGGTAACTTCCAATGGGTTGTTGGTTTGCATATCCAATTCTTGAAGTAAGCCGTTCCTATCGGGGGAGTATGATAGGTGATGCCCATCGCCGAGTTTGAATGCGAGATTGCGGCCCCCATCGAAAAGGTGTGGGCGTGGCACGAGGATATTCTCGCCGCCCTTCCCGCCCTCTCCCCCCCAGCCGACGACGTCCGCGTCGCCAGCTGTGCCCCGCTCCCCCCAGCCGTCGGCACGGAAGTCGATATCACCGCCCGAGGCCCGCTCGGCATTCGCATCCGCTGGTTGGCCAGATACGTCGAGCACGTCCCCGTACACCCCGTCGTCCTCGGTCTCGAAGCCCGCTTCGTCGACATCCAAGTCTCCGGCCCGTTCGCCCGCTGGCGGCACAGCCACGAATTCGAAGCCCTCGACTCCCGCCGTACCCGCCTCCTCGACCGCATCGACTACGCACCCCCCCTCTGGCCCCTCAGCTATCCCGCCAATCTCCTATTCATCCGCCCCAAACTCCGCGCCATGTTCGCCCACCGCCACGCGGCAACGAAAAAAGCGCTCGAATAGTGGGGGGGTAGGATGACACGGAGAGCACGGAGAGCCCAAAGATTCAGAGAAAAATTCCTATAAGCGTTTAATAAATAGTCACTTACAGCTCGCTTGTCTCCCCTCCACTTCTCCGTCTCCCCCTCTCTGCGCTCTCGTTGTCAAAATCCTTGCATTTAGTTCTTTGCCCCCCACCCTCTGCAAGGTAAACTCCAGCCAGTTCGAAGGGAGGCCCATATGACAAATCTGAATGCGAATCTTGTCGCCGGAGCCTCCTGCGCAGCGAAATAACTGACCCTTCCATCCAAGTCGGATGACGTCAGGCTGCCCGGTGGGGCGGCCTGCTTTGTTTTAACACTTCTGTTTCCCCCACACCCGCGCGGTTTTCGCGCGCAGGAGGTCTCCATGCCCGTTGTCACAACCCCCCTTCGTTTTTCCGCGCAACACATGAACCACTCACACGAGAACACATCTCATGTCGCTCAATGTTTCCCTCGACGAAGTCCTTCGCGAGTCCATCTCCGTTTACGTTGACAAAGGCCTGATCTCCGAGATCGTCTCGGTGCTCAAGTCCGGCAAGGAAGCCACCGTCTACTGCTGCCGCGGCGGGTCGCGCCTCGGTGGGCGGCTTCTGGCCGTCAAGGTTTACCGCCCGCTCGAGCACCGCCAATTCCGCAACGACACGGCGTACCGGGAGGGTCGCGTGATCCTCTCCGGTCGCGTTCGCCGCGCCGTCGCCAACCGCTCCGAGTTCGGCAAGCAAGCCGCGTTCGGAATGTGGTACGGCATGGAAGCCGGCTACCTCCGTGAACTCCACGCAGCCGGCATCGACGTCCCCCGCGTCATCGACGCCGAGGGAAACTCCATCGTCATGGAGTTCCTCGGCGACGAATCCGGGGCAGCACCTCAACTCCGCTCGGTCCGCCTCTCGGAACCCCAAGCCCGCGCGGCGTGGGACCGCATCCTCTGGAACGTCCGCCGGATGCTCGCCCTCAACCGCATCCACGGTGACCTTTCCCCCTACAACCTCCTCTGGCACGACAACCGCATCTGGGTCATCGACGTCCCCCAGATGGTCGATCCCCGCGAGAACCCCAACGCCCGCACGATGCTCGAGCGCGACCTCGAAAACGTGCAACGCTACCTCTCCAAGTTCACCGAACTCCCAGACCCCTGGAAACTGGCCGGCGGGTTGTGGTGGCGGTGGAAGGAGGGAACCCTCGCGACTGAGTAGTACCGTCGCGACCCGCTCGCAGGCCCCCGCCAGCCCTTGCTGACGGGGGCCTTTTGCTTTCCCGTATTCTCCATTCCCCCCCACTCTTCCGCTGCCCCAACTGAGAGTTCTTCACCCACCCGTGGTACGCTGCGGTCCACCATAAATGCCCGACGAAGACCTCCTAACCCGCATCGAAGACCTCGAACGCCGCCTCCGACTCCTCGAATCCCGCAACCCCCCCCCCGCCCCCTCCACCCCGCCCACACCCACCCCCGCCGCAGTCACCGCCTCCCTCGTCTCCCGAGTCTCCGACCTCCGCACCCGAGCCACCTCCCACACGCCTCCACCCGCGCCCTCTTCCACCCCTCCTCCCCTCCCCATCGCTGCCCGGATGGACAACATCCCCGAGCGAAAGCGCGCCCACGCCGTCCCCTCGACCCCGGCTCCGCCCCCACCTCAACCCGAGGCGTCCAACACCGTACACCCCGCATCGCCCGCTCCGTTGCCCCCACCTCAACCCACTGTGGCCAACGCCGCGCCATCCGCGTCGTCCGCTTCTCCGGCCTTGTTCTCGGGCAATTTTGACGGTGTGCCTGACTACGAGCCCGCCCCACCCAGGTCGGCTGGCGGGTCGGCGGGAACGTGGGAGCGGGTCGTCGGGTTGAAGTGGACCGCGTGGCTGGGCGCGCTGATCCTGGTCGTCGGGGGCGGGTTGGGGATCAAGTTCGCGTATGACCAGGGGTGGCTGGGCGGTCTTCCGCCGTCTGCGCGGTGGGCGATGCTGATGTTGTCGTCAGTGGCGCTGCTCGGCGGGGGAGAGTGGGCGCTGCGGAAAGTGGGGCGACTGGCTTCGGTCGGGTTCTTCGCGGCGGGCATCGCGATGATGTTCGTAATTTCCTACGCGGGTCACGCCTATTTCGAGCTATACGGCGGCAACACCGCCTTCGTTCTCATGGGCGTTTCTGCCCTCGTCGGTGCGGCTGTCTCCATCCGCGGCAACCTCGTCTCCATCGCCCTCGTCGCCCTTCTCGGGGCGCACATCACGCCGCTGGTCATCGGCGGCGAGCCCCACATTGCCGGGTTCCTGATCTACCTCTCCGCCCTGCACATCCTCGC
>Ga0105046_10015522_pt1 | contig 11705 bp, 10 predicted proteins | sample MAT03_FD_78385 | JGI IMG/M metagenome (GOLD analysis project Ga0105046, IMG submission 78385) | Freshwater microbial communities from Lake Fryxell liftoff mats and glacier meltwater in Antarctica - MAT-03 (megahit assembly) | ecosystem: Environmental > Aquatic > Freshwater > Ice > Liftoff...
CGCCCTTGCGCTGCATAAAGTTGGCATAAAGCCCCCACGTGCCCGCAAGCAGCAGGCCACGCGGGGGCACCAGCGGAAAAACCCTGTCCACCCGCTTAGATGGAATCAGCGACATGAACACGAACGCCCCGAGAATCCAACACCACAACCAGGCAATCTCCGGTTTTTTCCAGGACTCCCGCCACATCCGTCGATGCACCAAAAACACACCGGCAAGAAGCAGCGTCCACGGCGCAATCCGATGCAAAAGGTGGAGGTAAAAATACACGGGCTGACTGCGATGCACCGCGTCGGTGCCACCCTCGAACCGTCCGAGAAATTCCTTGCCGATCACCTGTTCATAAAAGCCAGGTTGCCACAGCGCCCCGGCCGTCACCCATGCGCCAAACGGAATCAGCGGCAGCAGCCACGGCCACCAACCACACCACGCGCTTTCCCACCCACGCCGACGGCGCAGGAGCTGAAACGCAATCAGCCCCGGCAACAGAAACGCGTAAAGAATCGGCCCCTTCGTCATCATCGCGCCAAACACCGCCACCGCAGTCAGCCACCGGTCCCGCGAAGTCCACGCCGTGCCATCCCGCAAGTGCCGCCAGATCAACCAGCCGGGAATAAAAATCAAAAGCGCGAGCACCATGTCCGTCCGCACCAGCGTGGCCAGTCGCGGCGCGATGGTGTTTAACCCGAAACAGCCGATGGCAAGTAATCCGCCCGCCAGACACAACGCATTGCCCTCGCGCCGTAGAATAAGCAAAATCGCCAACCCCGCGAGAAACGGCGGCAAGCGCCAGGCCAATTCCCAGGATCGCAACACCGTAAACAGGATCGCGGAAATCCAACCAACCAGCGGCGGCTTGGTGGCCACTTCCGCGCGCGGCGTTTGTTGAAAAAACCACGCCCCACGTTCCACCATCTCGAAGGAAACATAGGCCTGTTTCGCCTGATCATAGTCATCCAGATGCCAAGGCAGATTCCGCACGACAAACAGCAGCAGGATAAAATAAAAAACGATGCGTTCCAAGGTGGGGCGACTCATGAAATCAAAAAGAGATTCCCAGACAAAAATCACGAAACGCCGCGAAGTCACGCCTATACGGGTGATAGAACACCTTGATAGCCCTAAAAACTTTCGTATGGTTCGTCGTATGCCCGTCATCGAGTCCATGCCGCATCGCACCGTGGAGAACTATAAACTCCTGCCCGAGACCGGCCCCCGGTACCAATTGATATGAGGCGATCTTCATATGGGTCCTGCACCCACCCGCTACCATCAGGACATCTCCCAAAACCTCGAATACATCCTGCTCGAATATCTTGACGAGCATCCTATCGGCGCACTTTACCATGCTCCTTTTGACGTGTTCCTCGACGAAACGAATGTGTTCCAGCCCGACATCCTTTTCGTTTCAGACGGACGCCGTAACATCCTGACCGATGCCGGGGTGGAAGGCGCACCCGATTTCGTCGTGGAAATCCTCCCGCCAAAAACGGCCCAGCTCGATCTCGTCAACAAACGCCGCCAGTACGCGCGACGTAGCGTGAACGAATTGTGGATTATTGATCCCATCGAAAAAACCGTGGCCATTCATCGGTTCACCGAAAATCCCGACGGCCCCATCGCCTTGGTAAAAGAGGGCGAACCGCTGTGCACCCCACATTTCCCCAGCCTCACCATCGACACCCACCGCGTCTTTCGCCACGGGTAACCGCCGCCAGGACCGCTCTACTTTCGATCCGATAAAAAGGCAGCGCCGACCGCTTGCTCTAAAAATACAGCAGCGTTTTTCAACGCCTCTTCGGACGGAACATCCACTGGTGAAACAGCGACAACCCGGTCAAAGCACTCCGCGAGTCCCTCCGACGGAATCAACCGTCCGCCAAATGCCCACACGAGTTTGCCTTTGCGCCTCGCAAGTGCCCCCACGCCAGCGGGGCCTTTGCCGTCCAACGTCTGATCGTCCAGACTCCCCTCGCCGGTCAGCACCAGATCCGCCCAGTCCACGGCTTCGTTCAGTCCGATAATTTCCGCCACCGTCTCAAATCCCGAACGCATCGTGGCGTTGCAAAATGTGACCAGACCGAACCCCAACCCGCCTGCCGCGCCAACTCCCGGCACAAACCGATGATCCATGCCGAGCTCATCGCGCACCAGGTCGGCTAGATGTTCGAGATTCATTTCCAATTCCTCGACGATCGCCGGGGGCGCGCCTTTCTGCGGACCGTAAACCCGCGATGCACCGCGCGAACCGAGCAGCGGATTGGTCACATCGCACAGCGCAACAACCTCCGGCAAATCCTGCATCGGATCTTCAATACGACAAAGTGCGAGGAAGTTCCGCGGCTCCGGTGCCATCGGATCGCCGTCGCTTGTGAGAAATCGCCAACCCAGTGCGGCGGCCATGCCCGCACCCGCATCGTTCGTCGCGCTACCGCCCAATCCCACGAGAATTTTCTGCGCCCCCCGCGCGATGGCATCCGCTATCAACTCGCCCGTGCCAAAGGTGTTGGCCCGCAGAGGATCACGCTCTTCCGCAGCGATCCGCCACATTCCCGAGGCGCTGTTCATTTCAATAATGGCGGTTTTTTCCGCCGGCAACCACGCATAGCTTGCCTCGATTTCCCGGCCCAAAGCATCGTGTGCCGCAGCGCGAACACTTTCACCGTTTCGCGCCACACGAATCGCTTCCGCCGTCCCCTCGCCGCCGTCAGCAATCGGCACGCTGCGCACATTGGCTTCGGGAAAAACACGCCGCACTCCGCGCTCCATCGCTTCGCAGGCTTCCATGGCCGTAAGCGAACCTTTGAATTTATCGGGGCAAAGCAGGATGTTCATGGCACCAATAACGCATCATTCACGCTCTGCGCATAGTTCGCCCAATCCCTCAGCGGCCGTGCCACCGCTTCGTTGGCCAATTTCAAACGCAACACGTCATCATTGATCAAACTCCGGATCGCTCCGGCCAAGGCATCGGCGTCCAGCACGTCGGTGGTCAGGCACCCCCCGTCCGCTGCGTTTTCGGTCATCACACCTTCCCGATGGCAAATGCACGGACGCGCATGCCACAGACTTTCCAGCACGGGCAATCCGAAGCCCTCAAGATACGAGGCATACACCGTGAAATCACAGCGTTCGTAGGCGTCCCTCAGCTCGTTTCCCGATAACGGTCCGCGCCACTCGATACGTGAATCGGCCGCCGACGCTTCGCGCACCAAATGCTCAATGTCCGCATGGCGCTCCACGCTCATGCCCACCAATTCCAGCACACACGGTTCCGCCACGCGGCGCAGCGCCTCAATCAGCAGGGTATGATTTTTCCGGGGTTCCAATGTGCTCACGCAAAGGATGCGAGCCGGATTCTCCTTCTGCGCCTTGATTGTTCGGCACCGTGCCACCCCGCGATTCTCTGCAGGAAGGGAACAAACGATCATGCGCGCCGGTTTGATGTTTTCCTTCTCCCAAAAATCCCGCAGGCAGCAGGCGGAAAACTCCGAGACCGGCAGCACAATATCCGCCTCCGCCAGCGCACGCTGATACTCCGCATGCACCTCCGCCGTCCGTTCCGTGAGATCCGGGCGAAGCACCGGAATGGCATCGTGAAAAATTACTGCCGTGAGCATCCCCCGTTTTCTTCCCCAATCCGCCATGGCGCGAAAAACGTGCGCCTCAAAGAGTTCGGGAAAAACCAGCCAGCGCCCGCGAAGCCGGCCCGCGAAATCCGGATGAAGATCCAGCGGCATGCGATAGTTCCGCCCGGACGCAGTCAACGCAGCGATCCACACCTCCGGTCGCCTCAAAACCTTTGCGGGAAGCCACTTCGAAGCCGTTCCGCCATCAAAACGCTTTCTCCATTCGGTCGGCAGCGAATGAAAATGCCCCTTCCGGCGCGACCACGCAACCGGCACCCAGCCGTCGTCCCGGGCCAATCCCCTGGCGACACTTTGAATGCCTGAACGCGCTCCGCTCGCCGCAGTATGCGTCACAACCAACAACCCTTTCAAAACATCCCCCCAACTCCCGACACGGCTTCCAAATAAGTCGCAGTCAACGTGGGATCGCCTGTTGCGCGGACCAGGCGCGAAAAGCTTTCGCCGTGCTCGTAGGTTCCATTAGAAAAATCAAACACCGCCTCAAATTTCTCGGCATCAGGCAACCCGGATCGCACTTCATCCACTCCCTCCACGCCGTGCCACAGCGCGTGAAGATGCATCGGGGCAAACAATGTGACGTGCGCATCCTCGCGCCCCGCCCGGATGCCCCGCACCGATTCCGTTGCTGCAATCGCAGGAAGAAGATCAGTCGGTGCCACGACTGCCATGCGGAAGGGATGCCAGTTGCCCGACCAATCCGACGGCACCGTTGCCCCGCGCCGCGAGGCCCCGAGCAGAAAACCCGGTCGCGGCGTTTTCCAGCGGTCATGAGCCCACAACCAATCCTCAGGCGAACGCCGGATCTGCGTTTCCAACACCGCGTTCAGCTCCGCTGTATGCGCGTCGGGATCCTGTTCGCGTGCGTAGATTGGCGGATAAATCACTACAGTCCACCGCGCAGCGCCGGTCGTGAACACCGCAATCGGCACCACGGGAACTTTGGCGTGCAAAGCCAGCGTCGCCGGCAGCGGTGTGGTCGAAGCCAACCGCCCGAACAGCGGAGTCCAGACGCCAGGCTCGCCAGCGTATTGATCCATCAAAACACCCAGCACACCGCCCTCTCGGAGAAATTTTGCAGCCGCAACCAGACTGTTGGCCCGGTCGAAAAGTTTCACCCCGAACCGTGCGCGCAATTCCCTGAACTTGCGGTCAATCCCGGCGTTACGCTGCGTTTGATAAACCGCACCAAAAGCGTGTCCCGGCATGAAATGGCGCAGTTGCGCGTACAACTCCCAGTTCCCCAGGTGGCTGATCGCCGCAACCCATCCCTCCCGGTGCTGTTCCCGGGCGCGCTGGAGTTCCTCGGAAATTTCGAGCGTCACGCACGCCGTGATTTCTCCTTGCGAAAGGTCCGCGAGTTTCACGCTCGCCACAAGATTTTCACCCACTCTCCGGAAGCTTTCACGACCAATCCGTGCAATTTCTTTTTTAGAAATCTCTCCGTCATACGCGAGTTCAAGATTCCGCAATGCAATCCGGCGGTGTTTGTAGGAAAAAAACCACGCGACGCCTCCCAACCATGCGCCCATGCGGAACCCCGCCGCAAGCGACAATCGCCGCGCGACCCATGAACCCGCCCGGAACACGGCATAGGCAAGCGTCGGCAGCACGGTATTTAACAGGAAAGCGCGCATCGCCATGCCGGTAGAATCTCCTGCAAAATACGCGTTGCCATGGCGTGTGGCCCGCGTCCACGCACCTGCACGGCAAACTCCACCAACTCCCGCGCGTATTCTGCCACCCGGTGTTTCGCATGGAACAACGCGCGTCCTGTTTCCGCCGCAATACGAAAAGCCGGATCACCCGCAAGCGCCGCACGGAAATACCCGTGCAAATCTGCCTGCTCCCGCGACGGACGCACCCACAGCATCGATTGCTCCGGTTGCTCCGCATACCAACCTTCGCGCGTTCCCAAGGTGGGAACACCGAGTTGCCACAATCGAAGTTGCGTTCCCGAGGCTTCACCCATCGTCGGATACCGCACATTCACCGCGAGATCGGCATTCACAAGCGCCTGATTCAACTCCGACTCCCCCACGTAGCCATGAAAAGTTACCTGTCCACCAAGCTTATGTTTCTCGATGAGTCGCTCCACGAATCCGCGATCCCAAAGCTCTCCGTAAAGATCCAGGCGCAGCCGTTCGCGCTCTGAAAACGTCGCCATCGCGCGCAGCACACTTTCTATCCGGCGATTGGGCGGGATCAGCCCGGGCATTACCAAACGCAACTGCCCGTCCGCCACTCGCGTGCGCTCCGGCACTTCAACGGGAGCCGGATAACACAACGGCAAAAACATCACCGGCACATGGCCCATTTTCCGGACGTTGTCAAAAGCCGCGCGGCTGTGCACCACCACGCCAAGCGCATGATTCAATGCCGCCGCCAGCAAACTGAACCGGCGGTGCATGCGCGCCGAAGGATAACACCCGTCGCGATAAGCCCGCGCACACCACTCCGCGTCCTTTCCATAAAAACGCCCAAGAAGTTCAGTGAATGGCGGGCCGCCCGCCGTCATCCCCAGAAAAAAATCCAGCAGGTTGGTATCGTGAATCACCACCACTCCGGGCACCTCCATCATCGCACGCCAGACGAACCCATGGTAGCCCGCGTGATTCCCCATTTGATAAACAGGAATGGCCCCCGGAGTCCGCTCGCCACCGGGGTCCGCACCAAACAACCGGATGTCACAAAGCGCCCGCAGCGGTTCCTCCAAGGCCGCAGTGTAATGTGTCGCGATGCCTGATCGCGTAGGCGGCAACGGGGAAAACCAGTCCAGCGCGGGCCGCATCAGACCTCCCGGTTTTCCAGGTCCTTTTCAAGATCTTCAAGGCGCTGATCCATCCTCGCAAGAATCCCCCGAAGATCCGCCGACTGCTCCGACACCGCCGCCAAAAGTCGCGAGAGATCGGAAACACGATACGTCAACGCCCGATACGCCTCAAAAAAATGTGTGCTCATTTCCAACAGACGATGATTGCACTCCGTCTGCCGCAGGGCGTTGGTTCCAATCCGCAGCGCCGCAGGTTGCTTAAGCGTGGCGTTTTCCAACGCCACACGCAGCAGATTTTCCAGACGCAAAAAACTTTCCTGATCCAAAAAACCCGTCAAATCGTCTGGCGCATCTGCCGCGTCGGGCTTCACGGATTTCAGCATGGCAACCTCTTGCGCGATCTCCGCGACGAGAGATTCCAAGGTGCGTTCTGGAAAATAGGATGCCTCAGCCATAAGCCCACACTAAGGGGTATTCGTGCGGTTTGTCAGCGCGTGAATCTTGCGAATCACACTGCCCGCCCAGGCTTGGGCGACATCACCCTCCGGTAGCCATTCCGCAACATGGGACATAGCGGAATCCACCATCGCATACGCCGCGAGACGTGGACGCAGCGCCCCACAAACCCCGCAGGCGCACTCCACGACGTCGCTAAACGCGTCGCCGCTCCATTCAAACGCCGCGCCATGGCACTCCGGTTTCCACGCACCAGCCGCAACAACCAATCCCAGCGACATGGGCGGCACCGCAGGGGTGGAGCAAAGAAGCACGATCAACCCTGGGTGACGCCGCGCCATTTCCCACAGCGAAGAGCCGATCACAAAGTCCTCGTCCCACGCATAAACGGTAAGGTCCGCAGCATGCACGCGACGCCAATCTTCCTGTGACACGATGCCCCCGGACCCGCGTTGCACCGTCACCGTGGAAAAAACTTCCAACACCTGCTCCAACCGCTGCGCATCTGCCTTACCTGTTGTTACCAGATGAATTTTCATGACTCCGCGTAAAGCGCCGCCGCACCTGCTTGCAGATTGATTCCCAGCCCGCAGACGAGCGCTCTTTTACCCGAATCAAGCCGGTTTACGGCTTGAATGATTTGAAAAAGTGACGCTGCTCCGAGTGCATCGCCCAGCGACTGCCGCAGGCTCACACCGAGCAAACCACGCGCTGCAAGTTCGCGTTGTTCAAGTCGCCCGATTTCACCCGCGCTGGCTCCATAGACAACGAGGTCCGGCTCAGCTTCCATAACATCGAGAACGTTGTCCAATGCCGCTGCCGCAGCGGTTCTCGTGGTAAACGGCGTCCCCGGATGCGTGGTGATCTTCAGCCCCCCCGCGCGCTCCAGAACCACCGCGCCCGCTCCCTCGGAATATACCCCGCCGAACCGCCACGTGCGATACGCTTCCGCCGTGATGACATCCACTTCCTCTGCTCCGACTACCACGCAGCGGTCCGCCTCATCCATGCGCAGCAATCCCGCCGCCATGTGCAGCGCGGAAAAACCCACCGTTCCATCTCCAACGAGCGTGTAACTCGCGCCATCGATTCCAAGTGCGGCGGCAACGTGACTCGCGGGCGCGTTATGCACCGTCTCGGGAAACAACGCCGGACTCGCTCCGCGCGCTCCCTCCTCGACGATGCGACGATAAAAGCGGTGTGTGTAAACCACCGACGCACTCGAAACCGCAACAATCACCGCAGTGCGCCCAACGGCCGACCCCGCCATCTCCACGGCGCGCAACGCGGCTTCCACGGCGTAAAGACTGATGGCACTGGACCTCCGTAACCGCGGCAACCGGCTCACTTCGGCAACTAAACCGGACGGAACACGCATCAATCGCAGCGGACGCTTCGCCAGCGGATCCTGCACCAGCTCGATTTCACCCGGCACACCGGCATCGATTTGCGCCGACACTGCGGCCAGATCGCTGCCCAGCGGCGTCACCCACGCCCGGCCTGTGATTGCCGCTTCCAGCTTCATGCGACCGCCTCCATCACGATGCTGGCGTTGGTTCCGCCAAAACCGAAAGAGTTCGAAAGCACGCAGCGAAGCGCTTTTTCCCGGCTCACATTGGCGACGATATCCATCTGCCAAGCCGGGTCCGCTTCGCGAAAATTTCCGTTCGGCGGCAAAAAGCCTTCCCGGATCGCCAATCCGCAAAACACCGCCTCAATCGCGCCCGCCGCCCCGAGCGTATGGCCCGTGAGCGCTTTGGTCGAACTGACCGCAACGCCCGGACACAACTCCGTGATCGCCGCGCCCTCGCTCCCGTCGTTAAACACCGTCGCCGTGCCGTGCGCGTTCACATAATCCACCGCGGCGGCCTCGCGCCCCGCTACAGCAAGCGCCCTTTCCATGGCCATGCGCGGCCCAATGCCCGAAGGATGCGGCTGCGTGAGATGATGATTGTCCGTGCTGATCCCATACCCACTGATCTCACAAACAATGTCCGCCCCGCGCGCCATGGCGTCATCCCGGTTTTCCAACGCGAGCAGCGCCGCACCTTCGCCGAGCACCAATCCCGTGCGATCCTTGTCGAAAGGGCGGCACAGTTCGTCCGTCGAAGCCTGCAAACAATCGAACCCCATGAACACCAACTCGCTGATCACATCGTATCCGCCGCAAAGCACGCGCCGACACAATCCATGCCGGATCATGCTCATCGCGCGGCCCACCGCGTTGGTTCCCGACGCGCAGGCGTTGGCGATGATTTCAACTGGCACATTCCATTTTGCGAGATCCAGCGTATCAAGAACGGCCTTCTGCGGGGGATAGTTGGCGATCCATTGTGCATCGCGATCCGAGCCGTTTCCCGTTTTACGCCCACGGAAAAAATCTTCGCCGAACGTCATCCCGCCACTCGTCGTCCCGATCACGCAGGCTTCCGGAACAAACGCCCCATCCGCCTCGCGCAACTCTTCGAGCGCAGCCGCCATCATCAGGCTGGCCCGATGCCATCGGGCCTCGCGGCGATTCTTCGGCTCACGCAAATCCTTCACCAGCCCCGCCGTTTTCGAGCGCGATTGCGAAACGTCAAAGCTTGTCACCGGGCCGATCCCGGGGCGTCCTCCCCGCAGCGAATCCACCGTCGCAGCCAGTCCGTTACCAATGGGCGAGACGATGCCCATAGCGGTAAGGACGACTCGATGGCGTGGGCTCATGACGAAAAAACTACCTGCGGAGTTTGCGTTTTACCAGCGCCACCAGATCGTTCATTTCCTCGATCCGCATCAGCGCGGCGCATCCGGCAAAGAGCGCCGTGGCAACAATGATCGTTCCGAAAAGTGCAGCGATTTTCCAAAGAATGGGCATGGTCGCCCAGTCCGCCAGCAACCAGTGATTGCCCGCCATACACACCCCGGCGAGCGCAAGCAGCGGCAGCAAAAGTTTTAGCAACGTGCCAACCAGCAGCCTCGTATCCAGCAGACGCGTTTCCCTTTTCATCAGGAAATAAAGGAGGCCGAAGTTCGTGATCGCCACGCACCCGGTGGAAAAGGCGAGCCCGCGAATGCCAAACCCGAACTTGATCGTGAAAAGGTAGTTCAGCAGAAGGTTCAACCCGATGGCGCCAAAGCTCACAAACATCGGCGTCCGGCGTTTATCGATGGCGTAAAATGCCGGTGCCAAAACCTTCATGCACGCGTAAGCGCTCAACCCGATGGCGTAGCTCTGGAGCGCTGCGGCGGCCAATGCGGTTTGTTGCGCATCAAATTTTCCGTGTTGATAAAGCACGCTCAGAATCGGCTCCGCGAGAAACATCAACCCCACCGTCGCGGGCAGCGTGAGCAGCATCGCAAGCCGGATGCCCTTCGCAAGTATCGTGCGGAATTCCTCCGTGTTCTTCGCAGCAGCACTGCGTGCGAGCACGGGCAACGTCACCGTGCCAATCGCCACACCGAAAATTCCGAGCGGCAGTTGCATCAGGCGAAACGCGATGCCGAGTTGAAAAATCGAACCGTCCGCAAGTTTCGATGCGAACATCGTGTTGATCATCACATTGATCTGCACGGAACCCGCCGCGAGCACGGCCGGGCCCATGAGCCGCAGGATCTGTTTCACTCCCGGATCGCTCCAATGAAAATCCGGACGGAACCGGAACCCGATCTTAAACAACGCGGGAATCTGTACGAAAAGTTGAAGCGCACCGCCGATGACCGTGCCAATTGCCAGGCCCGTCAGTGCGCGCTGTCCGAATTCAGGATCGAGCCACCAACCGATTCCCGCACCGCCAAGGATGCTGCCGATGTTGAAAAAACTGGAGGCCATTGCCGGTATGCCGAAAATGTTTTTGGCGTTCAGCATCCCCATCACCAGCGCGGCAAGCGACACGAGTAGAATGAACGGATACATGATCCGCGCGAGCCACACCGTCAGCGCAGCCTTGTCGGCATCAAACCCCGGCGCAAGCACCGCGACGATGTAGGGCGTCAGGAACATGCCGATCAGCGTCACCAGGCTTAGAAACACCGCCGTAAGCGTCGCCATTTTCCGGGCGAGCGCCCACGCCGATTCATCGCCCTCCGCAGAGATCTTCTTGGAAAATGTCGTGATGAATGCCGTGGAAAGTGCGCCCTCGGCAAACATGTCGCGTAGCAAATTCGGCAGGCGGAACGCCACGCCAAAGGCATCCATGGCCCGCCCGCCGCCGAAGAGCGCGGCAAAAAGCTGTTCACGCACCAACCCAAGCACACGGCTGCACATCACCGCGAGACCCACCACGCCTGCTGCGCGGGTGTTTAACGTTTGTTTTTCTGCCATGGTGTAAGGAAGGTAAGCACGGTTTCAGCCGAGCCCGCACGCCTTGCGCAGCCGGTCCATGATGGCCGTCCCAAGTCCACGATCAGGAACGGGTTCAGCGATGATGAGCGGGGTGCCATTTGCATCGAGGATTCGCATTTTGGAAAAAAGTGTGGCCGCTGCCTCGCGCAGGTCGCCCGCAGGGCTCAGCACCTCGCAGGCCGCATAACCAGTGCGCGGCTCGCACCACGCGAGTAACGCGGCGTACGCAGTGGGCGGCTCGTCCGGGAGGAGAAAGCGCATCGGCGTCACCGGCGCATAATGAGTTTTCAAAAGACCCGGAGCCACCGGCAAGGATGCGGTCGATCCAGCAGCCCCGACCGATCCAAAACCCTCCAGCATCTCGCGCGTCACCGGACCGCTCCGGAGGATCTCGATGCGCCCGTCTGCACCGAACCGCACAATGGTGGATTCAATGCCGTGCGTCGTGTTTCCTCCGTCAACAATCAACGGGATGCGCCCCCCTAACTCGCCCAGCACATGCGCCGC
>Ga0105046_10015523_pt1 | contig 11705 bp, 8 predicted proteins | sample MAT03_FD_78385 | JGI IMG/M metagenome (GOLD analysis project Ga0105046, IMG submission 78385) | Freshwater microbial communities from Lake Fryxell liftoff mats and glacier meltwater in Antarctica - MAT-03 (megahit assembly) | ecosystem: Environmental > Aquatic > Freshwater > Ice > Liftoff...
CAAAACCAATGACTTATGTGGTACAACGAGCAACGAAGTTGGGAGGGACGAAGAACGAGCCTTAAAGCGAGTTTTTCGGGGAGGGCGGGATTTCAATGATGATGACGCAACATTTTAAGCTGAGATGTCAGCGTGACGATTGCTACAACGGCAGCAGCGACGCTGAATAAGAGGGCTGTTCGCCATACGACGGAGGTTCCTTCACCTAGGACGAAGGCGTCTAGAGAACTTGCGGAGAGCGAACCGAGGCCTTGGGCAAAAATGATGGAGGCTTGAGCGCTTACGTTTGACAGGATTTTACCGATCCGCTGTTGTACCATAACGACTCCGGCGCAGTTGAATCCCTGGAGCAAGATTGCATAGGCAAACCAATGCGACCATTCAATGCCATATGTGCATGAATAGAAGACGAGAATCCAGGCGACAGGCTGAACTAAGATCAACAGTGAACGCCATCCATGGATTTTCGCTGGGTAGAGAAATAGAACACAAATCTCTAAGAGTACTGCGTAACCAATCCAGTTGGTACCAGACGTGCCGAATTGCTTTGTTGCAAACTGATGAGCGTACAGCATATGAAACTGCTCGCAGTTTCCGATTAAAAACAGCATTATCAGCAAAGGAATAATAACAGGAAGCTGTCGGTTCCAGCGGCCCGAATGGAGGAGCGTTTCCGTGTTAGCAGCCGTTGGCTTGGTGGCTTCGATGTTAGGTAGATAACGGCAGGCTAAAGCTGCGATGCATGCAGTTATTGTTGCCAGTAAGAGTCCGTGACTGGGCTGGATCAAACTGTTCATCGAAAAGGCGACCAAGGCATATCCTAAAGATCCTATGGCTCGGTACTTCGGGAGGTTCGCGGAGTGCCCAGACGCTAAAATCATACTGGTCAGTAGTGCGTTCGCGGAGGCTTGGCAGAGCCCCATCGCGATAAACATGGGTAGGAAAACCCATACGACGCCGAAGGTTTGAGTTTCGTACCAAGCGGTAGGAATTCGAATCGCCAAGAAAACAGCAATGTAGCCGCACGCCATACCGACCTCTGCCATCGCGCACCACAAACGCCGTGGGATTCGGGGCCACCTAGATTCCACAAACAGAAACAAAAAAAGTGTCATGATGGCGGCGATAGAAGGACCGCTTCCACAGATTGCGGCCGTTTGCTGGCCAAAGAGCTCGCGTAGCTTGGTAAACAGTGGAATCCAAGCAAATCCGACTGCGGTGAAGTGCAGGCCGAAGAGCAACCCATAGACCCAACCGTGCTTGACGGCCGTAGATTGACCCGTTGCCGGCGATTGATGGTGGATAATATCGCTATTCGAAATGGGGGTACTTGTCGGCATAGACGGTACTTGTGCGACAACAATACTTCTGTCGCCAAGGGATATTCTCTCTAAATAGACGGGCATTTGGGTCGACAGAGTCGACTATTATGGGGGTCGTCTAGACCAATTTTTCCATCGCACTTACGATATACCCTTGAACAGGTGTTGCACCAAGAGGGTGCATACGAAGATTCCTTAAGATTGACGAAGGTTGTTTGTGTGGATCGAGCAGTAAGTCGCGGCGAGGATTTGGTTCAGGTGCTCGGGTACCTGCACGTCTCGTCAGGGCGTTCTGATCCGAAAACGCTGGCCGCCATAAATAGGCTATATGGCTGGGCCTTGGCTAGTGCCGGAGCAAGCTTCCATACTTCGGTGACGCCCAATAGCCAGTCGACCGGTAGCCAGTTGACCGGTAGCCAGTTGACATCTGGCGGAAAGTCCGAAGCGAATTCCGACGGAGGTACCTCTTTTTTCAAGACTTCGCGCAGCCCCTACGCGGGAATGCCGGCGTGGCTAACATTGCAGCAGTGGTTTCAAGACCGATTGGAGCTGCTTGAACAAGAACGCCCGTTCTTTCGAGAGAACGACCAGGCAAAAAGCGTTCTCGGTCTAATCTGGTCGCATGTTATGCCCAGCTACGTGGACTATCACAGCGATTTACTCTTCCACCAAGAACCCGAGGCGTTGTTCAACGGACTATTTCTTGGTCGAGTCATGGAAGCAGTACTTTCCGAAGGTGGCCCGTGGAATGAAACAGCTCGGATCGTCGATGGGGCCATTAGACGTTTGAATGACTACATCGGATATCGTCCCATTGCAGTTCTAGAAGGCAAGCGGCAGCAAGCCTACCCGCACGAATGGGTGCGACCCATACCGCTCTACATCGAAAACGTCGGCGTTGCTCATGGGCCTTACTATGACATTATTACGCAAGTCATGATCATCTTGCGAAGTACTGAACCGGATGTGCTGCGGGCTGCCCATTTTTCTATCGAAATGCTATCGGAACTCGCGCTGGATCCTCGGGCGTACGACTTTGATCACCCGGTGAACAAACGGCCGAACTACCACTTTGGCCAGTGGGACCCGAATCTGATTGACCTAGATGGAAATTATCGAAGATTTGTTATCCAGCAAGTTACCTTGGATGCGTTGATAGCCAGATTGCGAGACGACAGTCACTTGCCCGCGCAAGAGTTAGTCGTCGAGGCAGCCGCTGTCTTGACCGGCACAATGTTGATGGCCTCCGGGATTAGTGGTTCGGCTCCGAATACGTATTCCTCGAACACATCCCTTGGAGACCTTTTGAATCCGATCGCCGAGTATCGCGATGCCTTTTATTCGCAATTGATACAACGGATGGATGGAGCCCATGCGGTGCGATTAAAAGACGAGGAGTCACGCCGCAGGCAACCGTTTGGTGGGGCTAGGCAGCACCTAAACACTCGGCTCGCTCGGATGCGAGCAACTCAACTGGCACATGTCCAGCTCGCACGCCTGTTTGCACGCATGGGTAGTCCGCTGGCTGCGAAAGAAGAATCAGATGACGTGCAAGTCCCGTCAGCACGAATACTGTGTCGTATCGATTGCTTACTTACGACTGGTAACCAGTTACTCAAACGCGGCGAATTGGATCAAGCGGGCGATATCGCTCCTGACATTGATGACTTAATCAAGCGCGGTATCCATTGCGGAGCTCTCGTCGACCCATGGAACATTCTTGGTTTCGCAGGAAATTTCAGCAGATTTTATGGCCCTGATTCGGCGGTCCATGACTCTCGCGTTGACGAACTAGTTCATTTGATGGAGACCGTCTTCAGCTTTCTCTCCCGACTTTGGCGAGAAGCGGCTGCATCGAACAACACTCTTGTATGTCAACGCGTTCGAATGCAGTTTGAAGGGATGGCGAATTGGTGGCGTAAATATGCGGCTCAGGAAGTTGCCGGCATCCAAGCCACAGACCCGCAAGAGTCGCTAGAATCGGCCGAACTGGTAGCGACCGCTCTTCAGCTATGGCACGAGGGTGGAGCCGAGTCGGGAGACATTCGATTCTGGGCGAAGCATGCCGAAATGTTTGCTTCTCCTAAAGCTTATGCGCTTGTCATCGAAGCCCTCCTGGAACGTCAAGACTATATCGGCGCAATGACACTTCTGGTCTACTGGCTCAGCCAAGCCAACCGTGTTGGGCTTCAAAGCGGATCGGTCTCTTTTTCAGAGCACGCAAGGCAGTGGCTAGAACAATTAGACTCCTCTGGCACTCAAACGAATGCTTCGCGGTGGAGTACGATTCAACGTTTCTTTGATTATGTAGAAGCCAATGGCGAAGAATTTTTAAGTCCACCTCGATTCGCCCTAGGAAAACCCAACGGTGGCTCCAATGGAAATCGCTCTAGACGTTCTCGAGATGAAGCCCTCTCTGGCGGCGGCGAATCGAATGACGATTCCGATCCCGCCACCTACGATGCGGCGTACGATGATGTTGTCTATCAGGATAGTACCGATGACGGCAACGACGCACCGATTTATGAAGTGGAATCAGATACACAAGATGAACTGATTGCAGAATCACGGCGATTAGGACAACACCTAACCTTCTTGACCGCCTTGGCACAGATGTGGAAGCACGTTGCGCTTCACCCATCCAGCCTTCGTGAATGCGAAGACGATTCGCAAGTCGAAAGCCGAATGGAAGCGATTCGAGGCTGGTGTCGACAAGCCACGATTCATCGAGAAGGTTTACTGGAGCTAGTATCGCAAGTTACAGCTTATCGTGTCCCACGCGGTGGCTCGGACTCGGATTCAATGAGTCAGTATGATCGCAAACGCGTAGTCAAAGAATCACTTCTCGAGCGAGCTATTTCGACTGCCATTGAGATGAGCGACGCACGGCGAATGCTAGTTGCAGCGATGCTTAGCCGTAAACAGATGCTTGGTAGTCAACTGGGGACTGAGATCCCCGCCGATTTGGTTGACGAGCTCTCTGATAACGATGCTCATGCCGTGCGACTCTTTGCTCATCTTCTTGCCGGACAAAGAGCGGCAGTCGAGGAATCATTTTCCCAGTACTTGACTGTACTTCGCGATGAAAAACTCCTTTATGTTCCACTTGCTCGCGGTGGCGATCCAATCGAAATCTATCGCGTTCGGCTTCGACGACGTAGCTTGACGCATCTCCTGACGTGGCTGCCGCGTCAAGGCTTACTGTATCAATCGATTCAATTGGTCGACACTGCACGCCATATGGAACACCACAATCCTGTTGGCGTCGGAGCCGTTACAGAGTTTGATGACCTGTTTCAAATCGCCTACGAGTCGATGGTTCGTTGCCTAGTAAGAAATGCTTATGCTTGGGAGCAACCGAACCAAGCGTTGCACCTTGAGGAAATCGACACGTTCCTGGAAGGGAACACGCGAGAGCCGAGGAACCAGCATCTGATGCCGCTGCTAGAGCAGATGACTGAAGTCATGTTACACAGTTGGCTGACCCACTCGCGTACGCTACGATTAAGCATCCTCGAGACCATCGACAACGCGACCGCTTGGAAGAATCTAGTAAAGTTTATTGAAACCTATGGCTCGGGACTCTTTACGCAGCAGTTCTTAAAGCTTGGAAATGTCCGTGCAATACTTCACCAAGGAGTCGGCAATTGGCTTGACCGATCTCGAGAGCAAGGTGACCACGCAGTCGTCCAGCCAATCTTGGATGCAATCGATGCTGGAGAATTGAATCGTGATGAAGCGCAACGGTGGTTATCGGTTGTCTTAGAAGGCGTGATCGACCACTACACGGAATATCGTGACTACAACAGTACCACAACCCAGTCCGACCGCGGCGAGATGTTGTACATGTTACTCGATTTCCTGCGTTTACGAGTTCGATACGATCGAGTGAGTTGGAACCTAAAGCCTGTTTTCTGGGCTCACGAAGTTCTGGTACGCGGCGGTTGTCACCAAACGGCTCAACAATGGCGTCGGGCTCTTGCCGAACGTGTTGGACGCGAGGCAGACCAATATCTGACGCAGCTCAATAAGCTTCAAGAAAAATACGCCATGAAGATGCCAACCGTTGCGGACCGGCTAGGTGAACGCTTCTTGATCCCCATGACAATCGATCGTATGCGTGCCCTTGTACGGCCAGCAATGAAGCAATTGCGGCTCGAAAATGGCATGTCACACAGTCCCGCATTTGATTTGTTGGTTCAGGAGGCTCACTTGATGACCCGCGAGCCAACCGGCGTTGGGCTAGACGTCCCCGCATGGCTCGTCGCCTTAGAAGAAGAAGTCGATAGAGTTGTCGATGGCCGACGCAGCTCGTCCCATCGTCCACGCCACGCAATCGCAGTACCCATGACTTCCATTTCAGCAGAAGAAATTGAATCGCAACTAAGTGCTATGGCCAAGCGATACAAAACGCGATCGCTTCCTACAGATAAAACATGAGCCAACGTAGCGGAAGATCGCATTCACTTATGATGCAAGGTCATAGGAGGCTACTTTAAGGTCCGTGTCAGTAGGTAGAATAGTAGGCCGTAAATCTGATGGGCTAGCTCCGGATCATAACGATGACCTTCATCGCGGAGAAAGGCATGCTCCCCATTAAATTCATGCCAAGTGAAACATAGATTTGCCTCCGTCATCGCATCGTAAATGATTCGACGTCCCTCGCGGGGAATATGCGGATCTTGTCGTGCCCAGACCATCATCATTTCGCCTTGTATATCGCTGATACAAGCTAACGTGTTGTCCGATTTGCCGTATCCAAGACTCCCTTGATGAATATCTGTTGCATAGAAACACACCCCAGCCAAAACTTCGGGGTTCATTGCTGCTCTAAAGGCGAGATGGCCACCCAGGCAGATTCCAACCGTCCCGATCCGGCCACTGCATCGAGAGTCAGCTTTCAAAAAGTTAATGACCGTTTTCGCATCGGAGTCATAGCTGTCGACTATTTTGGTTATCTTCAGCGTATTTCCTCGTTCAGTTCCATCTTTATCGTATGCGAACACTTCTCCGAGCTGCGTATACTCGTGATAGACTTCCGGGACTGCGACGATGTAGCCCTGCCCCGCAATCATCGCAGCAGTTCGAGCGATAGGTGCGGTCATCTGGTAGATCTCCGAGTACAAAATAACAGCCGGCATGGGGCGATCGACAATTGGGACGAAGAGATGAGTTCTCATCGCGCCAGTGGGTGTCTCCAGATCAACAAACGAATTGGGTTGTAGTCTCAAGGTCGGTTACCTTCTGAGGGAACTCTAAAAAATGAAGTTGCTCGATTTTTAGTTAAGGCCTTTGGCCAAAAACACCATTGATTTACCGCTACGTCAGAAAGCGCTGTCACCGGGTTCCCCCGTCAACATTCAATCAACATTATCGCCGCGCGGCACCCGTGGCTAGCGCCACCGGCTCAGTTTTTTAGCAGGCCTGCCTGCGGGGCTTTGCGGGCCCGACATCGCCTAAAACACCCGTAGATCTCTGGAAAACTCGGCTAAAAATGAGGCAAATCTCGACAAAGTCGCAAAATCCGTGGCGTTTTGCCATATTCAAGGTTTCTCAGTTTTGCCAAAATATACTAAATCGTTAAAAGCAACCTGATCGATATAGTCGATATATATTCACATAATCTGCGGTTAGAGGATCTAATCGCCCAAACCCGGTTCTTAAAAGTTTGAAATCCGATATGTCCATAGAAACAAAGTCGCTCGAGACCACAAAACCTGTACAAAACGTAAGCGGAATCACCGTCCGTTTGTGTGGAGATTCGGGTGACGGAATGCAATTGCTGGGTACCCAGCTTACCAACACGTCAGCACTCGCAGGGAACGACATCGCGACGTTTCCAGACTTTCCAGCCGAAATCCGTGCTCCACGCGGTACTCGAGCGGGCGTTTCTGGCTTCCAAGTCCAATTCGCTTCCCACGAAGTTCATACTCCAGGCGACACGCTAGATGCATTGGTTGCAATGAACCCAGCGGCGCTGGTGACTAACCTTGCAGATCTTCGCAAAGGTGGATTGCTCATTGTCAACGAAGATAGCTTCGATGATAGAGATTTGAAGCTAGCCAAGTTGAAGACATGTCCTCTCGAAGACCCTTCGATGGAAAACTACCGTTTGGTCAAAGTCGCGATGACTCGATTGACCAAAGAGGCCGTCGCCGAATTTGGTTTGGGTGTCAAGGAAGCTGATCGGTGCAAAAACTTCTTTGCGATGGGCTTGGTCTATTGGTTGTATGGTCGTGGTATGGATGCGACACTGCGATTCATTCACGGTAAGTTTGCTGCTGGATCGCCGGTAGTTGCTAAGGCCAACGAGAAAGCGCTTCAAGCGGGTTGGTCTTTCGGGGAGACTATCGAAGCTCTTGGACATTCTTACCAAGTAGACGCGGCTGAACTCCCTGCTGGTCACTACCGAAACATGATGGGTAATCAAGCGATGGCTTGGGGACTTCTTGCTGCGTCCCATCGTAGCAAGAAAGACATCTTTTATGCTTCGTATCCAATTACGCCTGCTAGTGATATTTTGCATGAGATGGTCAAGTTCAAAAACTACGGTGTGATGACCTTCCAGGCGGAAGACGAAATCGCTGCAGTTTGCTCGGCGATTGGTGCTGCTTATGGTGGACAGATGGCTGTGACCACCAGCAGCGGGCCTGGAATTGCACTCAAAGGCGAAGCCATGGGGCTAGCCGTGATGCTTGAGTTACCGCTGCTCATTATCAACGTACAGCGTGGTGGGCCAAGTACCGGACTACCGACAAAAACAGAACAGTCCGATTTGCTCCAAGTCATGTTTGGTCGAAATGGTGAAGCACCAATTCCAGTAATCGCAGCTCAAAGCCCGGGCGACTGCTTCAATGTTATTCAAGACGCTTGGATGTTGGCAACTCAACTCATGTCGCCAGTCATTGTTCTTTCGGACGGATACATCGCCAACGGTTCCGAACCTTGGGCGATTCCTGACGTCTCTCGAATGACTCCGATCAAAGTCGAACATCCGGGTCCAAAGACAGACGACAATCCTTTCCTTCCTTATTCTCGTAATGAATTGCTTGCAAGACCTTGGGCAATCCCTGGTACTGAAGGTCTCATGCACCGAGTCGGTGGCTTAGAAAAAGAAGATGGCACGGGAAACATTTCCTACGATCCCGATAATCATCAAAAGATGACGAATATCCGCGCTCAAAAGGTTGAAAACGCAGCAAAGCTTCTTCCACCGCAGCAAGTCTACGGTCCGCAAAATGGTGAGCTGTTGGTTCTGTCCTGGGGAGGAACTTACGGAGCCTGCCTAACCGCGGTTCAAAGAGCCCAACGCGATGGCCGCAGCGTTTCGCATGTTCACCTTCGCTATCTGAACCCGATGCCAAGCAACTTGGGCGAGATCCTATCTCATTTTGATAAGGTACTGATGCCCGAACTCAACCTCGGGCAACTTCGAATGCTCGTTCGAAGCAAGTATCTCGTAGACGCGATCGGATTGAACAAGATGAAGGGCAAGCCGTTCACTGTCGGCGAAGTCTACGAGAAAATTTGCGAGCATAGCACGATCAGCGCAACTCCTGCCGCGCGGCCCCAAATTGTCAAAGTTGGCTAATCCGCCAACCATCTCGAATCTACCTCGCTCAAACAACCCAACACATACTAGTTAAGATAAAGATAAATTATGTCGACAGCTTTGCCAGTTCTCAAATCCAGCGATTTTACAAGTGATCAGGACATCCGCTGGTGCCCTGGATGCGGCGACTACGCTATTCTTGCTCAGATGAAGAAGGTCTTACCGGAAATCGGTGTGCCTCCCGAAAAAACTGTCTTTATTTCTGGGATCGGTTGCTCAAGTCGATTTCCGTACTACATCAACTCTTACGGTGTTCACTCGATTCACGGCCGAGCTCCCGCACTTGCGACAGGTCTTCGCGTGACGCGTCCAGACCTCTCAGTCTGGGTTATCACTGGCGATGGTGACGCATTGAGTATCGGTGGAAACCATTTCATCCATTGCCTTCGAAGGAATTTGGATGTTAACGTGATCTTGTTCAATAACCGAATCTACGGGTTAACGAAGGGACAATATTCGCCGACGAGTTTTTCCGGCCAAGTTACCAAAAGCACTCCGATGGGTGCGGTAGATCATCCGCTGAACCCGATGATGGTTGCTGTGGGAGCTGAAGCTACTTTCATTGCGCGTTCGGTCGACTCCAACATTAAGCATCTGGCATACACTCTGAAGCGAGCGGCGGCTCACAAAGGAACTTCTTTCGTTGAAGTCTATCAGAACTGTAACGTGTTCAACGACGGTGCATGGGCGTATGCTCAAGATAAAGCAACCCGCGACGACACCACCATTGAGCTAGAGCATGGCAAACCGATGATTTTCGGTAAGGACCGTGATCGAGGAATTCGACTCAACGGATTGACTCCCGAGATAGTGGATCTATCCACATCAGGCGTCAAAGAAGATGACCTACTATTCCATGACGAGCGTGGGGACGCGATGCACGCGTTCCTATTGGCTCGTATGCGTCGCCCAGACTTCCCCGAGCCAATTGGAGTCTTCCGAGACATCCAGCGAGAAACCTTTGACGAGGGGATGCGTTTTCAAGCCCAATCTGCCATCGAGAAAAAAGGACGAGGCGACCTGCAAAAACTATTCTCCGGTGGAGATACTTGGAAGGTAGCTTAGGCTGAAATAGCATTCGGGTAAGGATCTATCGAAAGAACATGATCCTATAGAGTGCTACCGCGAGCAATACGACGATGGCAATCAATACGCACACAATGATGAGCTTGAAGTTTTTTGCTCGGTTACGTTTAAGTTTAACAGCGACGAGTGGGCTTTTGAATCCTTTGTGAGCGAATTGACCGATGATCTCTTGGTTCACGGTCGATTTTTGGGAAATCCGATTCGGACGAATACCAGTAATTGGCAACTCCGAAATCTCATGACCATGAAAGTATTCCGACAGCACGATTTCGGCTCGTATGCCTGTGGCAGGTATCTCCTGAAATCGTGGATTCGATTCAAGGTCCGTCGAGGCTTCAAACAATAGACTGTCTTCTGTGATTCGATTCTGCTGAGCCCATTGGATTAGCAGGGAAACATCTGCTGGGCCGTAACGCCCTCCACTGGGCGGAGAGACCCAATACAGCCGATTGGGAGGTAAGCTCGTCGAGTTGCGTTGTATCGGATCGGATGCATTCGTCTCAGCTGGGATTCGAAAGCGGTTTTTGCAATGTGGGCAAATTCCCTTACGACCAGCCAGTTCCGACTTCAGGTGAAGCGAATTCTTGCAATTTTCGCATTGTAAACGGATTCCCATAATCAAATCTCTGAAGCTAGCCCACACGAGCGATGCTTGCTATGACGAATTTTCTTAGGATTTCGACAGAGTTTACGTGGAATGAGTATAATCTGTAGTTGTTTCGGTGGTAGTCCGTCGTACTGCTCCCTGACTATTCTCAATGAGAGCTACAGCGAGATAATTACATCTATGTCATCTATAAATTACGCATACCGGGGCCGTTTTCAAACCGATCGATCCTTCAATAGACTTATTTTTCAATTTATCTTTGGAATATTCGTTACAAGTCTCGGTATTGTAGAAGATGTTTCTGCAGATTCGGTACCTGAAAGCGACGACAAGCAGTTGGCGGCCAAGGCCGAGATTCGTAAGAGAACCGATCGCTACGCAGAGTATGATCGCAAGGCGGCTCAATCGCATTATGATAAGCTACTTGAAAAAGCCTCCGCAAAAGGGCTCTCAGACTTAAAGCAATCCGGAGCAAAGGTAACACCTCCGTCAGAAGAGCCTTTGGCAAAAGGCTCAAGCTCCACGAATGTTGCACCGGCTTTTAGTGGGCAAGTTCTCCACGAGGGGCCATGCACCCCCTGCGACATTGCTTCCGAGTATCCTGTCACAGCATCATCAATTCCATCAGTGAATATTCCGACTCCGACGGTAACTTCGGCTGCATATGAGTCACCGATCCGTTCGAATTCACAAAAATCCGACGTCCGAAAAGAGGTTGATAGCGAGTCTACAGCCAAGCCATCCCTACCATCAAAACGAAGCATTCAATCGGCTCCCAGTGCAGGTCGCTTAAAATCTACTGAGCCTCTTCGAGTTGGAAGTCTTAACGGTCTTGAACCGCTAGAACCTGCTCCGATCGCTCGACCTGTGATACTTCCTAAAGTGACATACTTGCCGCCTCCGAAGATTTCTCCAATCGATAAGCCATCCGACAGTATCGTTTCCAATCGCACTGGCTATAATTCTGCGAGTTCACCAACGGGGCGATTGGCATCGGTATCAAGTAACCTTACTGGTAACTCGACTGGTAACTCGATGAAGCCGCTGCGAATTGGATCGCTTGGTTCGGCGTACGAAG
>Ga0105046_10015526_pt1 | contig 11703 bp, 12 predicted proteins | sample MAT03_FD_78385 | JGI IMG/M metagenome (GOLD analysis project Ga0105046, IMG submission 78385) | Freshwater microbial communities from Lake Fryxell liftoff mats and glacier meltwater in Antarctica - MAT-03 (megahit assembly) | ecosystem: Environmental > Aquatic > Freshwater > Ice > Liftoff...
GAGTTTCATATGCTTGCGTGCCTTGATGGCCATGATCCGGACGGTTACAAGCTGGCCGAAAGCCGCGCAGATGGAAAGCCGTTCGCGTTTAAGCTGTGCTCTCGCCTTGCCATATCCGGCCCCGACCCTTAAGGACGCGGCGCGCCTTGTCCAAGGGCGTTTGCGGCGATCGTAGCTCAGCTGGTTAGAGCATCGGTTTGTGGTACCGAGGGTCGCGGGTTCAAGCCCCGTCGATCGCCCCATTTTTCTTGCGACCGGATTTTTGATACCCATGACCACTCCCTGGGGTTACCCCGACTTCGACGCGCATGAAGCGCTGCATTTCGTCACCGATGAAGCGTCGGGATTGCGCGCGATCATCGCGATGCACTCGACCCACCTCGGACCCGCCGCGGGCGGATCGCGCTTCTGGCATTATGCCGATGATGCCGATGCGCTGACCGATGCGCTGCGCCTGTCGCGCGGCATGAGTTACAAGAATGCGATGGCCGGGCTACCGCTCGGCGGCGGCAAGGCGGTGGTGCTGGCCGGCCCGGACCGCGCCAAGAGCCCTGCCTTGCTCGCCGCGTTCGGCCGCGCGGTCGACAGCCTCGGCGGCAAATACGTCACCGCCGAAGATGTCGGGATGAGCGTATCCGACATGATCGAGGTCGCGCGGCAGACCAAGCATGTCGCCGGGCTTCCGGTCGACAGCGGGGTCGGCGGCGATCCCGGGCCGCACACCTCGCTCGGCGTGTTTCTGGGGATCAAGGCGGCCGTCAGGCGGGCGCTGGGCAAGGACAGTCTGGCCGGGCTGCACATCGCGCTGCAGGGCGCGGGCAGCGTTGCCGGCGGAGTCGCGCGTCACGCCGCAGCCGAGGGCGCGCGACTGTCGATCGCCGACGTCGATTCGGGCCGGGCGCAGGCGCTTTCAGCATTGTGCAATGCGACGGTGGTCGATCCGGCGGAGATCATGTCGCTCGAGGCCGATGTGTTCAGCCCCAATGCGCTGGGCGCGATTCTCGACGAATCGAGCATCGCTGCGTTGAACGCGCCGATTGTCGCGGGTGGTGCCAACAACCAGCTCAAGACCGAAGCGGATGGCAAAAGGCTGATGGACCGTGGCATCCTCTATGCCCCCGATTATGTCATCAATGCGGGCGGGATCATCAACGTCTCGACCGAATATTTGCGTGATGGCGACACCGAATTGGTGCGCGAGCGGATCAAGGCGATCCCTGGCCGGCTCGACATCATCTGGGCCGAAAGCGCCGCGTCGGGCCGCGACCCGGCGGCGGTGGCCGATGCGATGGCGCAGAAATTGATCGGGCGCGGGTCGAGCGACCAACCCCCGCGTTAGGGTTTGCGAATTTGCGGCTGTGTCCTAAAGCCCGACGCACCGATGCACGTTTTCGCCAATCCCGCTCGTTTCCTGAAGATCGCCCGCCCGGCCACGGCCTGGACGCTGGCGCTTGCGGTGCCGTTGATCCTGGCCGGGGTGATCGGCGGTCTGTTCGTCACCCCGCGCGATTACCTCCAGGGCGAGAGCGTGCGGATCCTCTATATCCACGTGCCGTCGGCGTGGCTCGGCATGGCCGGATGGGGCGGTCTGGCGGTGGCCAGCCTGATGCAATTGGTGTGGCGCCATCCGCTTGCTGCGGTCGCCGGCCGGGCGATCGCGCCGATCGGCGCCGCCTTTGCCGCGATGTGCCTCGCCACCGGATCGATCTGGGGCCGCCCGACGTGGGGCACGTGGTGGGAATGGGACGGGCGGCTGACCTCGACGCTGATCCTGTTGTTCCTCTATCTCGGTTATATCGCGTTGGCCTCGGCCGAGCGCGAGCGCGGTGGCGAGGGACGGATGGCGGCCCTGTTCGGGCTGGTCGGTGCGATCAACCTGCCGATCATCCATTATTCGGTGCTGTGGTGGAACACGCTGCACCAGGGCAAGTCGATCACGCTCACGGGAACGACCATCGCGCCCGAACTGCTGTGGCCGCTGCCGCTGACGTTGTTCGGCTTCACCTTCCTGTTCACCAGCGTCGTGCTGATGCGGATGCGCGCCGAGCTGGCCCGCGCCCGCGCCGAGGCCCGGCTGCGGCGGAGCGCCACGACATGAACCACTGGCCATTCATCATCTCTGCTTATGCCATCGTGCTGGGCGGCAGCGCGGCGCTGACCATCTGGGCGTGGCGCTCGATGCGCGCCGCCGAAAAATTCGCCGACAAGGTGACCAGCCGGTGAGCAAATTTCGGCCCAAACATCAGCGGCTCGTGCTTGTGCTGGCGGTGTTTGGCGCATTGATTGCCGCCGCCTTGCTGGCAATGTGGGGCCTGGCCGACCGCGCGGCCTATTTCCGTACCCCTGCCGACATCGTCGCGGGCAAGGCCGGGGAGGGGGAGGCGATCCGCCTCGGCGGGATGGTCGAGCAAGGCTCGCTCAAGGAGCTGGGCGGCACCTCGGTCGGGTTCATTGTCACCGATGGCGCAGCCAAGGTGCCCGTGACCTTTCGCGGAATCCTGCCCGATTTGTTCCGCGAAGGCAGCGGGATGGTCGCCGAAGGGCGGATGGAGCGCGGCACCTTCGTCGCCGACATGATCCTTGCCAAGCATGACGAGCGCTACATGCCGCCGCAGCTTGGCAACCAGTCGGCGGAGCATAAAGCCGGCAAGACCCTCAGCCAATGATTGCCGAGGCCGGCCTCGCCGCCTTGTGGCTGGCCGCCGCGCTGGCGCTAGCGCAGTTGCTGCTGGTGGTCGTGCCCGCCTTGCGCGGCGGCGGGATAGCGGCGGCGCGGTCGCTGGCGCTGGCGCAGGGGCTGCTGGCGCTGATCGCCTTCGCCGCGCTGATCGCGCTGTTCGTGCGCACCGATACCAGCGTCGCGTTGGTGGCGGCCAACAGCCACAGCGCCAAGCCCTTGCTATACAAATTCGCCGGAACCTGGGGTAATCACGAAGGGTCGATGTTGCTGTGGGTGACCGTGCTGGCCCTGTCGGGGGCGGCGCTGGCGCTGTTCGAGCGGCGCGTCGGGTCACGGATGCTGGATGCCAGCCTGGCCGCGCAGGCCGCGCTCGGACTGGGCTTCTACGTCTTCCTGCTGTTCGCCTCCAACCCGTTCGCGCGGATCGATCCGGCGCCGGCTGAGGGCATCGGCTTGAACCCGTTGCTGCAGGACCCCGGCCTCGCCTTCCACCCGCCGACGTTATACATTGGCTATGTCGGGCTGTCGGTCGCGTTCAGCCTTGCGGTCGGGGCACTCATCACCCGCGAGGTCGGCCCGGCGCTGGCGCGGGCGATGCGGCCATGGGTGCTGGCAAGCTGGGTGTTTCTGACGCTCGGCATCACCGCCGGAAGCTACTGGGCCTATTACGAGCTTGGCTGGGGTGGCTGGTGGTTCTGGGACCCGGTCGAGAATGCCAGCCTGATGCCGTGGCTCGCCGCGACCGCCTTGCTCCACAGCATCAATGTGCTCGCCGCGCGCGGCGGCCTTCGCAACTGGACCATGATGCTGGCGGTGGTCGCCTTCTCGATGTCGTTACTCGGCACCTTCCTCGTCCGCTCGGGAATCCTGACCTCGGTCCACAGCTTCGCGGTCGATCCGACCCGAGGCAGCTTCATCCTGGCCCTGCTCGTGGTCTATGTCGGCGGGGCGCTGGCGTTGTTCGCCCTGCGCGCCGGGACGGTTCGCGAAGGCACGCGCTTCGCCCTGGTCAGCCGCGAGGGCGCGCTGGTGCTCAACAATCTGCTGCTCAGCGTGATCCTCGGCACCGTCCTGATCGGTACGCTCTACCCGTTGTTCGCCGAAGGGCTGACGGGCGCGAAACTGTCAATCGGTCCGCCGTATTTCAACGCCGTTGCCGGACCGGTTTTCCTGGCGCTCGGCGTGGCGCTGATGGTCGGACCGTTGCTTCGCTGGCGACGCCACGCCGCGCCGCTCGGGCAGTGGGTTGCGCCCGCGGCGCTGATGAGCCTGTCCGTGCTGGCGATCAGCCTGCTCATCGCGCGCGACATGTCGCTCCTGTCGCGACTCGGGCTGGCGGTCGGGGCGGGGCTGGTCCCGGCGTCGCTGATGCCGCTCGTCGGCCGCTCGCTTAGTCGCACGCCGCTCGCCGCCTGGGGAATGGCGATCGCGCATCTCGGCGTCGCGGTGTCGCTGATCGGCATGGCCAGCGACAGCGCCTTCACCCGCGAAACGCTGGCGATCGCCAAGCCGGGCGACCGGCTGACGGTCGGCCCGTGGCTGGTCGAATTCAAGGCCATCGATCCGGTCGCGGGGCCCAACTGGACCGCGATCGAGGCCGAGCTTCGCGCCACCCGCGGCGGCGGGGTGAAGGTGCTCCGACCGCAGTCGCGGACCTTTACCAATCCGCCGACCGAAACCAATGAATCGGCGATCGCCACCGCGTGGAACGGTCAGCTCTACACCGTGCTCGGCCAAGCGCGCGGCGATGGCTGGCAGTTGCGCTTGTGGTGGAAGCCGTTCGTCACGTTGATCTGGTACGGTGGCGGGTTGATGGGGCTTGGCGGACTGCTCGCGCTATTTGGGCGGCTGGGGCGCGGACGGCGCCAGCGGGAGGAGGCCGAATGACCGCGTTTCTGATCCTGTTGCTGCTGGTCGCGCTGGCGCTTGGCGTCAGCTGGATCGCGGGGCTGCGCGGCTCATGGTTGCTGCTGACCGCATCGGCGCTGCTGCTCGGCGCGGCGGGCTATGCGGTGCAGGGCCGTCCGGAACTCGCCGGAACGCCGCGGGCGGGGACCGTGCCCGAGCCGCCGATCTCGCTGGTAACCCCGCGCAACGCCTTCCTCGGCCAATTCAGCGGGCGCAGTAACTGGCTGATCATTTCCGACAGTTATGCGGCGCGGGGAGAGACCCGCGACGCGGTCGGGATCCTGCAGTCGGCGACCCGCCAGCACCCGCGCGATTATGCGCTGTGGCTGGGTCTCGGCAATGCGCTGACCGACCATGCGCAGGGGCTAACCCCGGCGGCGCGACTGGCCTTTGCCCGCTCCGCCGAGCTGGCTCCGACCAGTCCGGCGCCGGGCTATTTTCTCGGTCTCGCCAAATTGCGCTCGGGCGATCCCGAAGGCGCGCTGGCCGACTGGAACAAGGTGCTCGCCGAGGCGCCCGCCAATGCCAGCTGGCGGTCGTTCGTCGAGGATGGCGTGGCGATGATCGAGGGCGCGCGCGGCGCGCGCTGATCAGGCGGGGAAATACTCCAGCTCGAGCGCTTCGGCGACCGGCTCGTTGCGGATCTTGCCGCCCGACACGTTGAGGCCTGCTGCGAGATGCGGATCCTCGGCCATCGCCGCCTCGGCGCCAAGGTTGGCGAGCTTGAGGATGAACGGAAGGGTCGCATTGTTGAGCGCGAACGCACTGGTCCGAGCGACCGCGCCGGGCATGTTGGCGACGCAATAATGGATTACCCCGTCGATCGTGAAGACCGGGTCGTCATGGGTGGTGGCGCGGCTCGTTTCGAAGCAGCCGCCTTGGTCGATCGCAATGTCGACCAATACGCTGCCGCGCTTCATCGTCTTCAGCATGTCTCGGGTCACCAGCTTGGGTGCGGCGGCGCCGGGGACCAGCACCGCGCCAATCACCAGTTCGGCTTCCTTGACCGCAGCGGCGATCGCCGCCTTGGACGCGAAGGCGGTCTTGATGGTGCTTCCGAAATGCATGTCGAGTTCGGCCAGCCGGTCGTTGTTGATGTCGTAGATGGTGACGTCGGCGCGCTGGCCGGTGGCCATTTGCGCGGCGTTGATTCCGGCGACTCCGCCGCCGAGGATCGCGACCTTGGCCGGGGCCACTCCGGGAACCCCGCCGAGCAGCACGCCGCGGCCGCCCTGTTCCTTTTCAAGATAATGCGCGCCGACCTGGATCGACATCCGGCCAGCGACTTCGCTCATCGGCTTGAGCAACGGCAGCGCGCCCGAGCGCGAGGTAACGGTTTCATAGGCGATGCAGGTCGCGCCCGATTTCATCAGCCCTTCGGTCTGCGGCTTGTCGGCGGCGAGGTGGAGGTAGGTGAACAGCAAATGGCGGGGCTCGAGCATCGCGATCTCGCTCGCCTGCGGTTCCTTGACCTTGACGATCATGTCGCTCCTGGCGAACACGTCGGCGGCGGTCGCAAGGATAGTGGCGCCGACTTTTTCATAAGCCGAGTCGGAGAAATCGATCCCCATGCCAGCCTTGGTCTCGACGAACACTTCATGACCCGATGCGACCAGCTCCGCGACCGATGCCGGGGTCATGCCGACCCGATATTCGTGATTCTTGATTTCCTTGGGCACACCGACGCGCATCGCTAAATCGCTCCTGAATGGGGATGTGGCGGCGCTATAGCCCCGCATCGCGGCAATTGCAGCGCCTTTTTGCCTTTGCTAGGGCGACGCGCCGCGCCTAGCGGCTGTGGCATGGATAAAAGATGAACATCACCGCGACCGGGGGCGCCGATCATGACGCCCCGATAGACGCTGCCCATGGCCACGCGCGCGGCCCGCTCGGCAAGCTCATGGCCGGGGCGATCGGGATCGTGTTCGGCGATATCGGTACTTCGCCAATCTATGCGTTCCGCGAGACCTTTGCCGGGCACCACACGCTGGCGCCCGATTCGCTCCACATCTACGGTGTGCTGAGCCTGATCTTCTGGTCGATGATGACCGTCGTTACGCTAAAATATGTGACGATCATCATGCGCGCCGACAACAAGGGCGAGGGCGGCAGCCTGGCGCTGCTGGCGCTGATCAACCGTTCGACTACGGACAAGAAGCGCTGGAATGCGGGCATCATTATGCTCGGGGTGTTCGCCTGCGCCTTGTTCTACGGCGATTCGATGATCACCCCGGCAATTTCGGTGCTGTCGGCGGTCGAAGGGCTGACCACGGTCAATCCCGGGTTTCAGACCTATGTCATCCCGATCGCGATCGCGATCCTGTTCGGCCTGTTCGCGATCCAGTCGCGCGGCACCGCCAAGGTCGGGCTGATGTTCGGCCCGGTGATGCTGCTCTATTTCGCGGTGATCTCCTTTCTCGGGGTGACCCACATCGTCGATCATCCGCAAGTGATGGCGGCAATGATCAATCCATTGAACGCGGTCAAATTCTTCGTTGAAGAGCCGCTGCGCGCGTTTGTTGCGATGGGCTCGGTCGTGCTGGCGATCACCGGGGCCGAAGCGCTGTACGCCGACATGGGCCATTTCGGTCGCCGTCCAATCAAGTTTAGCTGGCTCTTTTTCGTGATGCCGGCGCTATTGCTCAATTATATGGGGCAGGGCGCGATGCTGCTGTCGCTGTCGCCCGCCGAAGCGCTGGAGATGGTCAAGAATCCGTTCTTCATGCTCGCCCCCGAACAATTCCGGTTGCCGCTCGTCCTGCTCGCCACCGCCGCGACGATCATCGCCAGCCAGGCAGTGATCTCGGGCGCATTTTCGGTCACCCAGCAGGCGATCCAATTGGGCTTCATCCCGCGCCTCCGCATCACCCACACCAGCGAAAAAGCGGCGGGGCAGATTTATATTCCGGTGATCAACTGGGCGCTGATGGTGATGGTCATCTTGCTGGTCGTGATGTTCGGCTCCTCGTCCAACCTCGCCGCTGCCTATGGCATTGCGGTGACCGGCGCGATGGCGATCGACACGGTGCTGCTGGCGGTCGTCCTGTTCTCGCTGTGGAACTGGCCGAAGTGGAAGGCGATCCCGATCCTGGTGATCTTCGGGACGGTCGATATCCTGTATTTCGGCGCCAATTTGATCAAGGTTCCCGACGGGGGCTGGTTCCCGCTGCTGGTCGGTGCCGTCATCTTCACGTTGCTCACCACCTGGGCGCGCGGGCGAAAGCTGATGATCGACCGCATGAACGAGGCCTCGCTGCCGATCGAAGTGTTCATCAAGTCGGCCTCGACCAGCGCGCATCGCGTGCCCGGCACCGCGGTGTTCATGACCAGTTCGCCCAATGGCGTACCGCATGCGCTGCTGCATAATCTCAAGCACAACAAGGTGCTCCACGAGCGGGTGATCCTGCTGACCTGCAAGATCGAGGACGTGCCCTACGTCCCCGTCGAAAAGCGCGTCACCACCATCGATTACAGCGCCGGTTTCTACCGGGTCGTGATTCGCTACGGCTTCATGGAGGAGGTCAACGTCCCCGCCGAGCTGGCCGACCTCAAAGGCTGTGGGCCGCAGTGCCGGATGATGAACACCAGCTTCTTCCTTGCGCGCCAGACGCTGCTTCCAAGCGCGCGGCCGGGGATGGCGATCTGGCGCGAGAAACTGTTCGCGTGGATGCTCCGCAACGCGGAAAGCGCGATGGAATTCTTCAAGCTGCCGACCAACCGCGTGGTCGAGCTTGGCAGCCAGGTCGAAATCTAGCGCAACCTTGCCGCGTGCCACCGGTTAGCGCCTGCATGGAAACCATCCTCACTTGGGTCGCGCCGATCGCGACGATCGTCGCCGCGTTGATGACCGCATCCAACCTCGGCAGCCGGATCACCGGCGCGGGGTTCGCGGTCTTCACCATCGGGTCGCTCGCCTGGCTTGTGCTGGGGATCATCGGCGACAATCCGGCCTTGCTGTGGATGAACGCCGTGCTGACCCTGCTCAACCTGTTCGGGATCTGGCGCTGGCTCGGGCGCCAGGCCAAATTCGAGGATGGCGGCCAGCACGCCGCGCAGGCCAGCGAGGCCAAGTCCAGCGAGACCCTGTTCCCGCTGTCGCTCACCGCGAAAGCTGCGGTCGGCGGCCGCGGCGGGGCGAGCCTCGGCCAATGCGTCGACGCCATGGCCGGCTGCGCCAGCGGGCGGATCGCCTATCTGGTGGTCGCCGAGGGCGGGGTCGGCGGGGTCGGGGAGACGCTGCGGCGGATCGACTGGAACGACGTCGTGGTCGAAGGCGATACGATCCGCGCCACGCTCGACCGTGCCGGCTTCGACCGGCTCGACCTGATCGAGAAGGACAAATGGCCGGCGCGCTGATCGTCACGGCCGAGCTCAGCGCGGCGGATTTCGCCTGGCTCGACGGCCAGCGGCGGCGTCATTTCCCGCCCGAGCGCAACCGATTGCCGGCGCATCTCACCATGTTCCACGCACTGCCCCCGTCGCTGGAGGAAGAGGTGCGCGGCCAGCTCAAGGCGAGCAGCGCCGGTCCGCCGCCAGCGGCGACGATCGCGGGATTGATCAACCTGGGCGGCGGGGTCGCGTATCGCGTGGTGTCGCCCGACCTCGCCATGATCCGCGAGGCGATCGCCGCTCATTTCCACGGCGCGCTGACAGCGCAGGATGGCGGCGGATGGCGCGCCCATGTCACAATCCAGAACAAGGTGGCGTCACGCGAAGCAAAGGACTTATTTGAGCAGCTGGAGCGGGAGTTTCGCCCGCGGGCGCTGGCGATCCACGCGCTGGCGTTGCATCGCTATCTCGGCGGCCCGTGGGAGCCGCTCGGACGCTGGGCGTTCCGCGCCTAGCTGAGGTCGCCGACCCCGTCGCAGGACAGGTCGAACGCCGCCATCCCGGCTTCGAGCACCGAGGCCATCATCGGCATGTCGATCAGTTCGTCGATCGTGCCTTTTTCCTGGCCGGCTTCGTCCATCGCTTCGTCCCAGTCGCTGGCGTCGTAGGTGCCCTGGCCGACCCAGCAGAAAGCCAGCACCTCGGCCAATTGATCCTCGGCCAGATCGTCCAGCGCGGCGCGAAGCTCTTCCTCGACACTGGTATTGATCGCGTCGTCGAGCACCGACAGCGTTTCGCCGCCCTCGTCGTCGACATTGTCGGCGGCTTCATTGCCCTCATAATCGGTCGGCACCTGCGCTTCATATTCGCGGGCGCGAAGGACGATTCGGCAAAGCGTGTCGAGCGGCGTGAGCGGGTCCATATCATTCTCTTTCGATGTTGTTCGCTCAACGAGGCCGCGCGGCGGCGGTTCCGCGCATAACGTCGCTGGCCCGGCGGGCGCGTTGACCGGGCGGACAAGCCTGCCTATATCGCCGCCCGCCGGACGACCCCATGCGGGGGGCGCCTGATGGCCCCCACGGGGCGGAGTAGCTCAGCTGGTTAGAGCAGCGGAATCATAATCCGCGTGTCGGGGGTTCAAGTCCCTCCTCCGCTACCAACACCGACATTGCCGATGGCCGCCGCAGGACGTAGCCTGCCGCGATGTGGGCGAGATGATCAGCATCGCGATGGCCCTGGCCGCAGCGGTCGGGACGCCGCCGAGCGTGGTGGCGGCGTCATCGCCGGTGTTGCGCTTCGAGGCATTGTCCCAGCCGCTGGCTGACGACCCATCGGTCGCCCCTGACAAGCTCGGCTTTGCACGCGACGCCTATCAGCGGATGACGGTGCCGGTGCGGCTAAGCGGGAAGGGTCCGTTCCGATTCCTGGTCGATACCGGGTCCGATCGGACGGCAATCTCGCGCGAGCTGGCCGCGACGCTCGGCCTCGACCCCGGGCCGCGCGCCCGGCTGCACAGCGCGACCGGCGCAACGCAGGTCGCGATGGCGATCATCCCCAGCCTGATTGTCAGCCGCAGGACTTTAGGCCGGATCGACGCTCCCTTGCTCGACGCGGCCGACATCGGCGCCGACGGAATCCTCGGCATCGACGCGCTCCGCTCGGAACGGCTGTCGTTCGATTTCATCGCCCGGACGTTATCGATCTCGACCGCGCAGCAGGCGCCGGATATTGACGACCGCCACGCGATCATCGTGCGGGCCAAGCGGCGCGACGGGCGGCTGGTGATCACCGACGCGGCGGCCGAGGGCCATCATGTCAGCGTCGTGCTCGACACCGGCTCGCAATATTCGGTCGGCAATGCCGCGCTCCGGCGGGCGCTCGAGCGGCGCGGTGCGCTCGATATCCGCGGGCCGATCGAGCTCGTTTCGGTGACCGGCGCAACGTTGCGCGGCGAGCTGGCGGTGATCCGCGACCTGCAGATCGGCGGCACGACGGTGCGCGGCCTCGCCTTGGTGTTCGCCGACGCCCACACCTTTCGCCAGCTCGATCTCGATCGTCGCCCGGCGATCCTGCTGGGGATGAACGGCCTCGAGAGTTTCGACAAAGTGTCGATCGATTTCGCCAGCCGGAAGCTCAGGCTTTTGGTCTCGCGCACCCCGCCGCCGCAACCGCGGATCGGCCAGCGTTGACAGGCACTGTGTTAATACTATAACACAGTCAGACAATTGCTTTTGGGGAATTTTCAATATGGTCCATTCGGCGCTAATTCTCGCTCTGTTGCTCTCTGCTGCGCCGGCGGCGGCGGCCATTCCCCAAGACTTCAAGGCCAAAGCCGATTCCCTGCTCGCCGACGCTTATGCCGCGACCGGCCCCGGCGCGGCGGTGATCGTCACCGAAAATGGCAAGATGGTCTATGCCGCCGGGCGCGGTCTCGCCGATGTCGAGCGCAAGGTCCCGATCACCGCCGCGACCCATTTCCGCCTGGGTTCGATCACCAAGCAATTCACCGCCGCCGCGGTGCTTCGCCTCGCCGAGCAGGGCAAATTGTCGCTCGACGATCCCTTGTCCAAATTCCTGCCCGCTTATGCCGCCCCGGGCGCGTCGGCGACGGTCCGCCAATTGCTCAACCATACGGCGGGGATGATGCCCTACACCGCCATTCCCGGCTGGATGGTCGAGGCCAAAACCGCCAAAGCCTATTCGACCGAGCAATTGATCGCGGAGTTCAAGGACGTCCCGTCGCCATCGAAGCCGGGCGAGAAGTGGGATTATAACAATAGCGGCTA
>Ga0105046_10015527_pt1 | contig 11703 bp, 10 predicted proteins | sample MAT03_FD_78385 | JGI IMG/M metagenome (GOLD analysis project Ga0105046, IMG submission 78385) | Freshwater microbial communities from Lake Fryxell liftoff mats and glacier meltwater in Antarctica - MAT-03 (megahit assembly) | ecosystem: Environmental > Aquatic > Freshwater > Ice > Liftoff...
ATTTTGGCGTCAGCCAACTATCTTTTGAGGCGAATAGCCGCGCTATTTAACGAAAAAGATGGGACGGATGACGGCAAAAGAATGGCATCAAATTGGGAAGTTATTTTGACACCGTTCCTTAAATTCCACAGCGCGGCAAAGATAATTTTGTTATCAGGTTTGACCAAATAAATATAGATGAAGCTTATCTACCGGAAAGAAAAACCGTACCGGCCGGTTTGCCGTCCATTTTCAAATAATACATTCCACCCGGCAATTGACCGGTACGAATGGTCGGCGCATTTCGTCCTGTGGATACCTGAATGGTAGACGAAAAAGCAATTTTTCCATGATGGTCAATCAATTGGAGAAGGCGCTCTTCGCTCTGTGCGCCTTCGAAAACCACCTGAAAACAGGCGCCTGCCGGATTGGGCACAATGGCCACAGCAGGCGAAATCGGCCCTGCGTCTTGCCAAACCAGTTCAATCTTTTGGGCCAGCACCTGTGCAAGGTAGGCTTCCGGGTGCAGGGAACTCGTCTGCAGATACAATGCGTCGGCCAGGCGGCCGCTGCGCAGGGCTGTGCCCGTAATCTGCAACAGGGGTATGCCCGCTGGAATGTCTGCCGCCGGAGAACCGATCCACGAAAATTTAACAGATTGATGCTGAATATGATACGCCTCTTTGTTTATATCCGGCAAGCAGATTGAATTGAGTTCGTGGATATGGATCGCTGCGGCATCGAACCCAAGGTCCAGTTGCAGGCCTTCCAGGGCGCTGTTTTCCCTGGTCATCAATTGTAGCGTAAAGTCCTGGCCGGCCGTCAGGACCATATTATTGGCCGTAAGGGCGAATACCGAGCGGTCATCGACATCCCCCATTAGATTTGGGCCGTTTAAATCGCCGAGTTTCGTGCCCCGAAAGTTGAGGCACGCGCCGTTTTCTGTCGTTTCCACCGGATCCGGTAAAAGACGCCAGGTTCCGCATGGAAGGGTGTCTGTAATGCCCAGGATCACTTTTCGTGCCTGCACGATGTCGGTGGTGGTTACCGTGCCTGAGCAATTTACATCGGCAGCCTGAAACTGCCAGGCTTGCGTAAAAAGTTCTATATCAAGGATATGTTTTGAAATCTTAACCAGATCAAGGGTCGTGACGCCATCCAAGGCAATCCCTGTTTTGGTGGCGCTGACCGTGTATGGTGTATTTTCCAATTGGGGAATACCGGACAGGGTGTAATACGCGGAGGCCAGGAAGGTGGTGTCGAATGCTGGCGCGTCCACGTGGATAAGCACGCTGTCGAGCGGGTTGTCGAAATTTGACTTAAGAAAACATTCCTGCGGCAACACTTCACTGATTTTTTGCTCCAGCAAACTCATGGTCTGCTGGATGGAGTTCCCCTGGATGTCGAAATGCACGGCGCCCGAGCCCGGAGCAATCACGATAAACGTTGGCGTGCCCTGGAAATCGCCGAATTGGCCACTCATATAGGGCTGTAAAGCGGTGATACTACTCCCGTTTGCGCCGGCGCCGGGCATGGTCAGACCTTTGTTGGCTAAATATTGCGCGACTTTGACGTTGGTATCGGAATTCAGGGTGCTCAGCAACATAAACTCGACCTGGCCGGGATGCGCTGCCTGCATGGCCTGATATAAAGCTTGCCAGTATGGCGCATGGGCCGTACAAGGCGGGCAGCTGGTAAAAAATGCCTCGATCACGAGCACTTTCCCCTGGTTTACATAATCCTGGTACAGGTAGCGGACGACGCCATCGGAGGTGGTGACGGTAAAATCGGGCGCAGGTAAAGCGGAGAGTGTGGTTGTGACAAGAATCAGCGAAAGGATTGCGTATATTTTTTTCATTGCAACGGGATTTGGATGGATAGGAAGGTGGATTAACACGCTAAGCCGACAATAAGGAACGGTGTCAAAATAACTTCCCAATTTGATGCCATTCTTTTGCCGTCATCCGTCCCATCTTTTTCGTTAAATAGCGCTACTATTCGCCTCAAAAGATAGTTGGCTGACGCCAAAATAATTGGCCTGAAATTAGAAACTTATTTTGACACCGTTCCTAACACACAAAATTGAACAATTATTGACAGTTTTTTCTATTCTTTAATGATTTGAGCAATTCCTGGCAATAAATATTTTGTGATTCATTGACCGGGATCATTCCCTGAAAGTATTCGCCTGTCTTATCTTTGCGGCATGAGACGACCGTTCGCCTTTGCTATTTTTTCAGCGCTTGTATCGCTTCTGTTCGCTTTTACGCGCACAACACCGCTTCCACTTGAGCAACTCGGCGAGCGCCTGTTTTTCGACCCCATTTTGTCGGAAGACAGCACCGTTAGTTGCGCTTCCTGCCATTTGCTGGCATTTGCATTTGCCGATACGGCCCAATTCAGCCGGGGCGTGGGCGGCCGTTTGGGCAAACGCAATGCGCCGGGCGTCACCAATATGTCGGCCCGGGCGCATTTCTTTTACGACGGCCGGGCGGCTACCCTCGAGCAACAAATCGGAATGCCCATCCAGGATACGCTCGAAATGCGGGCAACGCCGGAACTCATCGCCAAACGGCTGAGGCAGCACAGCGCTTATGCCCCTTTATTTACACAAGTATTTGACAAACAAGCCGATATGGAAGCCGTCAGTGCTGCGATCGCTGCGTATATCCGTACCCTGGAGACCTCCGATTCGCCCTTCGACCGCTATATGCAAGGCGGCCCGAACCCAATGGGAGAGGCCGCCGTGCGCGGGCGACAGGTCTTTATGAACAAAGGGAAATGCAACGCTGATGTTTAGCCGCATATACCCTTGATTCTCTTTGTATTGGCAGGAGGGGCGTTCGGTGGGCGCCCTTTTATTTTGGGGATGTCAGTTAGTCGTACAGCGGACAAGCATTGACACTTGCCGGATATTTTTTTGATCAAATTGCCGGCACATTTGTTTAACCCCCAACAATCACCAGCACAGTCCACCATGAAAAACGATCCAAACTGGAATCCCCTCACCCCCGAAGAAGAGCACGTGATTGCCGATAAAGGCACGGAACGCGCTTTTACCGGCGAATACTGGAACCACAAGGGAAAGGGCATCTTTATTTGCCGCCGCTGCAACACACCGTTATACCGCTCCTCCGACAAGTTCGACAGCGGCTGCGGCTGGCCTTCCTTCGACGATGAAATTCCGGGGGCCGTAACGCGTCATGTCGACCAGACATTTGGAATGCGCCGCACCGAAATCGTTTGCAGCAACTGCGGTGGACACCTTGGGCACGAATTCGAGGGAGAACGGTTTACGCCCAAGAATACCCGGCACTGCGTCAATTCCTTGTCGATCCGATTTGTGCCCGATCCGGGTTGATCTGAAATTCAGTTTATTTTTTGGAAAAAGAGCGCATTTTGTCACAAATGCGCTCTTTTTGCTTTTTTCGCCAAATAAATGTCTGAAAACAAAGTGTTGCTAAGTCTCAAACTAAAATTTCAGCCTACATTTACCGCCCGTTTTACTAATCAAACCAATATGTCCGTCAAAGACTATTACGCCGAATCCCTCAACCTGCACCGCAAACACAAGGGTAAAATTGCCATCCGTTCCAAGGTGCTCGTCAGAACCAAGGACGATCTTTCCATTGTGTATTCCCCCGGGGTTGCAGCGCCTTGTCTGGCTATTGCCAAGGACCCCGAAGCGGCTTACGAATACACTATTAAGTCCAATATGGTGGCTGTTATTACCGACGGTTCGGCGGTATTGGGTTTAGGCAATATCGGGCCCCTGGCCGCTTTACCGGTTATGGAAGGCAAAGCCGTGTTGTTCAAAAAATTTGCGCATATCGACGCGTTTCCAATTTGTTTAGATACCCAGGACACCGACGAAATCGTTCGCACCATCCGCAATATTGCCCCCGTATTCGGTGGCATTAACCTGGAAGACATTGCCGCCCCGCGCAGTTTTGAAATCGAGGAACGTTTACAGGATTTGGGAATCCCGGTTTTTCACGATGATCAGCATGGCACGGCCATCGTGGTGCTGGCCGCCCTGATCAATGCCTCCAAAGCATTAAAAAAAGACCTGAACAAGATGAAAGTTGTCATCAACGGGGCAGGGGCCGCAGGGGTTGCGATTGCAAAATTGTTAAAAGGATACCGCATTGAAAACCCGTCTATTTCTGTGCGCGACATTATTATGTGCGACCGTAAAGGGATTTTGCACCAAAGCCGGCCCGATTTGAATGACTCGAAAGCGGCTACCCTGGAATTCTGCAATTTCGAGGGCGTATCCGGTACCGTGCGCGACGCGCTGCATGGCGCCGACGTGTTTATCGGCGTCAGTGAAGGCAATCTGCTTACGGCGGATGACATCCGGCTGATGGCCAAAAATTCCATCGTACTGGCCCTGGCCAATCCGACGCCGGAAATTATGCCGGATGAGGCTTACAAAGGTGGCGCTGCCATTGTCGGCACAGGCCGAAGCGACCTGCCTAACCAGGTCAACAACGTGCTTGGTTTTCCCGGCGTATTTCGCGGAGCGCTGGATGCGCGTGCGTCCAGTATCACCACTGAAATGAAGCTGGCAGCGGCATTGGCCATTGCCTCCTGCGTCGTAAAGGCCACCCGTGAATACATTATCCCGGCGACTTTAGATAAAAAAGTGGCCATAAGGGTAGCTAAAGCGGTGTATCACGTGGCAATGGCCGATAAGAAAAAGCGAAACGAACAAGTTGTGGTAGCTGCGGTTTAAGGCCGCGCTCCTTGTTTGGGTGGCGGCGCGATCAAGGGTGGTTCCGGGAATTTGATTTCGATAATACGCAGGCGGTGTTTTTTGCCCAGTTTCAAAGTCCGTTTGGTAGACATCAGGGCGCCGGTGGCCAGGGAAGCCGCTGCCGTGCCATATAAAGCGCCGTACGCGGTGTCGCGGTCGCGGTAAATGGCCGCTGCGGTGGTGGCAACTGCCAGCGAAGCGCCAAAAGTGAACAAGGTGCCGCCGATCAGGCGAATAACAGGCTTGCGTCGTACCCGAAGCGCCACGATGCTGTCTAACTTGACTGGAAAATTATCCAGCAGGAGCGTATTCGATTCCGGCAAAATTTCAGTGATCGTGCGATCATACCAATAGTCCTCCGCTCCCGCCAGGCGAAAACGAAGCGCTTGTCCGATGTATAATTTAGTCGTTTTAGCCCGGTTGGCCCGTTCGAGCAGGACCATTTTTTGGCCGAAAACCGGGAACAGCATCCATAAAAGGCTAAAAGAAAGAAAAAAACGCATATTTTTTTAGTTTAGCACAGAACGTTTTAAGGGTATGCTTCGCACCTGGACGCGGCACTAGGAATGCGCCACTTCCCGAACCGGCAAAAATGCCCTGAGTTTTTCCACGACAAAATCTACTTCCTCGTTCGTGTTGTAATGCGAAAAAGAAAATCGCACACTTTTTCGGGCCGGGTCGGCGCCGATGGCTTCCAGTACATGACTGCCTTTTTCCGTACCGCTCGAGCAGGCGCTGCCACCAGAAGCGCTGATGCCGGCAATATCCAGGTTGAGCAAAAGCAATTCATTTTTAGGCGAGGGAGGGAACGACACGCTTAAGACCGTGTAAAGGCATCGGCCGTTTAGATCGCCATTGAAATAGATATCTTCAAACGTATCTGAAAGGCGCCGCTGAAAATAATCGCGTACGGCGAGGATCTGCGCGGCACGCGCTTCCATATCCGAACAGGCGAGTTCAAGGGCTTTGGCCAGCCCAACGATGCCGTAGATATTTTCCGTGCCGCCCCGCATATTACGTTCCTGGGCGCCACCGTCGATAAACGGCTTAACGGGAGCCTCGCTGTTGATATAAATGAACCCCACCCCTTTCGGGCCATGGAATTTATGTGCAGCGCCGGACAGGAAATGTATACGCGTTTCTTGCACATTGATCGGAAAATGCCCGATGGTTTGTACGGAATCAGTATGAAAAAACGCGCCATATTGCCCGCAAATGGCCGAAACGGTCTCCAGATCGATCATGGTGCCAATCTCATTATTGGCATGCATCAGGGAAACCAGCGTTTTTCGCCCTTCGCCTGTGGCTAAAGCCGCTTCCAGATCAGGATAATCAATACGTCCGAGGGAATCGACCTGCAGGTGGACGATCTCTACGCCCTGTGTTTTTTCAAGGGTTTCTGCGGTGTGCAAACCACAGTGATGCTCTGTCTGCGTGGTAATGATACGCGTTACGCCAAGATCGCGAACAGCGCATTTCATCGCCATATTGTTGCTTTCCGTACCGCCAGAGGTAAAAAAAATCTCCGCCGTACTGGCCCCGATACTCTGTGCGACTGTTTTACGGGCGCTTTCCAACAGCGCGCGCGCCTGGCGACCTTCGGCATGAATACTCGAGGGGTTGCCATATTGCTCGCGCAGAACCGGCAACATGGCATTAAGCACTGCTTCGGAAACAGGGGTCGTGGCTGCGTTGTCGAAATAAACTCGTTTCATAAGTTGGTGTGGTGGTTTAGAAGGGGTTTAGAAGGGGTTTAGAAAGGGTTTAGAAGGGGTTTAGAAAGGGTTTAGGGGGTTTAGGGGGTTTAGGGGAATAGACGGACTAATTTCCTTTATTGTGTTCCCAAACCAAGGGCTTGTGTCATGTTGAGCACAGCGAAACATCTGGATACTTGCGCTGATTTGAGGCGCTTTACGAGGGCCACTCCCGAATTAATTCGGGATTCGCTGCGCGCAACAAAACACGCTGCTTCCAGGTTTAAGCATAAAAAAAGTTATCTGTTCAAAATACTACTGTAAGCCCTTTATTTAACGGAGTTGCTGAATATCCTGAATAATTTTTTTAGCGAGGTTCAAAGCGATAACCATGGAGTTACTTTCAGAATAAACCCGGATAATCGGTTCGGTATTAGAGGGGCGAAGATGCACCCAGCCGCTTTCGAAGTCGATTTTAAGCCCGTCTTCCGAATTGATTTGTTCATTGCGGTACTTTTCGCGCAGCGCCGCAAAAATTTTCGGCAGGTCGATATCTGGTGTCCGATCCAATTTGGTTTTGGCCATTTGGTACTCGGGATAGGTTTTCCGAAGTGTGGAAATTTGTTTCCCGCATTGGGCTAAATGGCTCAAAAACAAGGCAATACCCACCAATGCATCGCGGCCGTAATGCAATTGGGGCAGAATAACCCCGCCATTCCCTTCGCCGCCGATAATGGCATTCACTTCTTTCATTTTTTCCACTACGTTTACCTCGCCGACTGCTGCTGCTGCATATTCGCCGCCATATTTGGCGGTCACATCGCGTAGCGCCCGGGTGCTCGACAGGTTGGACACGGTATTGCCACCGCCGCTCTGGGCCAGAACATAATCAGCCACCGCTACCAAAGTATATTCCTCACCGAATACTTCCCCGTCTTCACACATGAACACCAGGCGATCAACATCGGGATCTACCGCTATGCCCAACTGGGCTTTTTGCTGGCGTACCTCTGTAGATAAATGACCCAGGTGTTCTTTGAGTGGTTCCGGATTATGGGCGAATTGACCGCTCACCTCCCCGTTGATCAAAATCACCTGGCAACCCAGCGCGGTCAGCAAGGGCGGAACCGCCAGTGCCCCGGTCGAATTAACCGCATCGACTACGATCTTAAATTTCTTTGCCTGAATACCTGGCACATCCACCAGGGGCAAGGCCAGGATTTGCTGGATATGCTGCTCGATATAGGTATTATCCTGGCGGTATGTTCCGAGTTTATCGACCGGCGCATAGTCAATTGCTCCTTTTTCAACCAATGCTAAAATAGCTTCTCCGTCGGCCTTGCTGATGAATTCGCCTTTATGATTCAACAACTTAAGCGCATTCCATTCCCGTGGATTATGGCTGGCCGTCAGGATAATACCACCGCCGGCATTTTCCAGGGGGACCGCAATTTCAACGGTGGGGGTGGTGCTCAAACCCAGATCAACGACCGAGATACCCATGGAACGCAAGGTACTGACCACCAATTGGCTGATAATTTCGCCGGATATTCGTCCGTCACGACCCACGACCACCTTGGGGTTATTCCCCTGAGAAATTAACCATTGCCCATAAGCGGCCGTACATTCCACAACATCCTGCGGCGTCAGGTTATCACCCGATCGGCCGCCGATGGTACCTCGAAAGCCTGAAATTGATTTGATTAATGGCAATTGCGCGTTAATTTTACGAATTATGAAATATGTTCAAAGGATTAAGGACGGCAAAAGTACGAAGATTTTTTGGGTAGATTTGCCATATCCGGCTTATTTTTGAAGGTCTTTGGAAGCAATAGTCTTCGTTTGTGATACATTTGTCAACATTAGCACGTTTTTGCAAATAAGAAACTATTTGTGGTGAATAACTTTTTAAACACCACCTATATCCGCTAAATAGAAAATTCACTCCCCTTTCAAAGCCTCCTGCATTTTGTCATAAATTGCTGTGTTGTCGTAAATACCATAAAAAGAAGCCGCATACGGTCCATACGCAAAGACGGGCACCAAGGCGGCCGTATGCAGCCGTGCCGCAAAAAAAGGCCTGAATTCTCGTTTGACATCCGTTTGGTTCAATGCCATCCCGCCGCATTCGTGGTCTCCGGTTACGATGACCAGGGTTTCGCCGTTTTCTGCGGCAAACTCGAGGGCCTGGGTCACGGTTTTATCAAAATCCAGCATTTCCGCTTTTAGCCAGTTGCGGTCGTTGGCATGCCCGGCCCAGTCGATCTGGCTGCCTTCCACCATCAGGAAAAAACCTTTGTCGCTGCGTTTTTGCAGGTATTCGCAGGCCATTCGGGTGGCATACGGCAAATAAGTGCGCCCGGCAGAAGCAGTGGCCGGTTCGCGGTCGTTGGTGAACAACATAAACGGTGCGGAGCCGTCGAGCGGAAGATGTTTGAAAGAGGTGCCCCGACGCAGGATATATCCGCGCTGGCGGAGCGAATCTTCCAGGTTCGTCTTGTCGTAGCGATCGGAAAAATAATGTTCGCCGCCGCCTACAAAACAATCCAAGGCGGTATTCAAGTAATCGTTTGCAATTTCGTCGGTGTAGGCCCGAAGGTCGCGGTGCGCGATAAAGGCGGCGGGAGTGGCGTGGGTAGCCGAACAGGTAACCACCATGCCGGTGGCCCAGCCCCTTCCGTCGAGGTCTTCCAGAATCGTTCGGCAAGGTTCATTATCCGGCGGTAAAACCCCTATCGCACTGTTGGTGGTCTTGTGTCCGCAAGCGAAAGCGGTGGCCCCGGCAGCAGAATCGGTAACCAGGTCGTCTGCCGAAAAACTTTTATGAAAACCGACCACGGAAAACTGTTCAAAAACGGATTTGCCCACGCCTTTCCAATAGATCCCTGCTGATACCTGCGACAAGGCCATGCCATCACCGATGAGCAGGATGATATTTTTGGGTTGTTTCTTAAATGTAACCGCTTGAAAATCAATTGTTTGGTTCCTGGAAGCGCTGCAACCAAAAAAAATTAAAAACACAGGCAGCAAAAAGAGGTACTTCATCGTTATGCGGGTTGGTAGTTCTCGGCTAAATCAAACGTCCGTCGAGCATTTCCACGCAGCGGTCGGAGAGATCGGCAAGTTCTTTATTGTGGGTTACAATAACAAAGGTCTGGCCGTAATCATCGCGGAGTTGCCGGATCAACCGGTGCAATTCCTGGGAAGCGGCGCTGTCGAGGTTGCCGGTCGGTTCATCGGCAAAAATGACCTCAGGCTGGTTGATGAGGGCTCGGGCGACTGCGACGCGTTGCTGTTCGCCGCCGCTGAGTTCGGAGGGTTTGTGGGTGAGCCGATGCGATAAGCCGAGGTACCCGAGCAGTTCTTCGGCCCTTTTTTTGACGACGTCGACGGGCTTTTTTTGAATAAATCCGGGAATACAAACGTTTTCCAGGGCTGTAAACTCGGGTAACAAATGGTGAAACTGAAAAACGAAGCCGATGTGCTGGTTGCGGAAAGCCGCTAACTGACGGGGATTCAGCGATTGAATGCTGGTATCGTTGAGCCGCAAATCGCCTTGTTCTGCATGATCGAGCGTACCAAGTATGTGTAACAAAGTACTTTTGCCCGCCCCGGATTTACCGACGATGCTGACGATTTCGCCCCGGCGGACTTCCAGGTTGACACCCTTGAGAATTTCCAGTTTCCCAAAGGACTTGTGAATGTTCGTTGCTTGGAGGATCATTGAGCGTTAAGAAAAGGCATTAAGAGAAATTAAAGTCATGGAGACGGTGGCTTGTTTTTACAATAAACCATACAGGCATCGCCGCAAAGTTCCTTAAAAAATTGAAATTCCAACTTTTCCCTGAAAATGACCCGTTGATCTGTTATGAAAATTTTGCAACTGTGTAAAAAATTCCCCTACCCGCTTAAAGACGGGGAATCAATTGCCGTGACCTATCTGGCCAGAGCATTTGCCGAGTTGGGCAATGAAGTGACGCTTTTATCGATGAATACCAGCAAGCACTGGTATGACACGAGTAGTTTACCACACGACTTCGACCATTATCAGGGCGTTCATACCGTTTATGTGAACAATCATATCCGGCCTGCGCCGGCCCTGGCCAATTTATTTACAGACAAATCCTACCACATCGAGCGCTTTGACGACCCGGTTTTTGCGGCTAAACTGACCGTATTATTGCAAAAAGAGCAGTTTGACGTGGTGCAATTGGAGTCTGTTTACCTCGCGCCGTACATCCCTATCATCCGCAAACACTCCGATGCGAAAATTGCCCTGCGCGCCCACAACGTGGAACATGAAATCTGGGAACGCGTTGGCGCCAACAGCAATCCTTTAAAAAAGTGGTATTTAGAAAAAATTACCCCGCGTTTGAAAGAGTACGAGGTGGCGCGTCTGAACGACTATGACCTGGTGATCGGCATCAGCGAACGCGACCTGGTACAATTCCGCCGCCTGGGTTTGCGCAAACCATCCACCGTGACGCCTATCGGGCTGGATTGCCGCGACTACCAGGCAGATGAATCCAGTTTTCAACGCCCGCTCAGCTTGTCCTTTATCGGTTCTTTGGATTGGATGCCAAACCTGGAAGGTCTAAAATGGTTCCTGGAGCAAGTATGGACGCCGGTTTTAGCGCTGGCATTTCCCAAACTCACTTTTCATATTGCCGGTCGAACGGCCCCTGAATGGTTGCGCAGGTTACAGGTGTCTGGCGTTCATTTCCACGGCGAGGTTCCCAACGCAGCAGATTTTATCAATCAGCATTCCATAATGATCGTTCCTTTATTGTCGGGCGGCGGCATGCGGGCTAAAATTCTGGAAGGCATGGCTGTCGGAAAAGTGGTTTTATCCACCACCCTCGGCATGGAAGGCATCGCCGCCAGGGATCAAAAAGAATGCTTCCTGGCCGATACGCCGGAAGAATTTTGCGATGCGATCCGCCTGTGTTACGACCTCGACGAGGATTTGGTGAAAATGGGTCGCCGCGCACAAACATTTTGCATGGAGCATTACGACAACCTGGAGGTTGCAAGGCGCTTGCTGGAAACGTATCGCGCTTTGCTCCGGCCGAGTTTGTTACCCATTCATTAAATAAAATCACCGCAAAGGTCACAAAGTGAGCGTATTAAACTTTGTGACCTTCGTGACCTTAGGAACGGTGTCAAAATAAGTTTCCAATTTCAGGCCAATTATTTTGGCGTCAGCCAAGTATCTTTTGAGGCGAATAGCCGCGCTATTTAACGAAAAAGATGGGACGGATGACGGCAAAA
>Ga0105046_10015529_pt1 | contig 11703 bp, 1 predicted proteins | sample MAT03_FD_78385 | JGI IMG/M metagenome (GOLD analysis project Ga0105046, IMG submission 78385) | Freshwater microbial communities from Lake Fryxell liftoff mats and glacier meltwater in Antarctica - MAT-03 (megahit assembly) | ecosystem: Environmental > Aquatic > Freshwater > Ice > Liftoff...
ACGGCAACTATGACCGCAATAATTTGGAGCCAGGAAGCTACACGGTAAGCCTGGAGCTCGCCATAGGTCAGGGCGAGCCAGCCCAGGGCCCAATTCTGCTAGAGCTCGAAGAAGGCGCCACAGTAGTCCAACACCTGGCCTTCCGCAGCCGGTCCCTGGCGACAGTAGTGCCAGAGTCTTTGCCTCCGTCTTCTGGAATGCCAGCGCCACCAGCGCCAGCTGCGCTCCCCAACACTGGTGGCATAGAGGGTGGAGTCCTACACGCCGCACTCATCGCGCTAGCATGTATAACCCTCATCACCGGTGCGGCAATTCGCAAAGTAAGACTCTAGGGGAACAGGAACATACCCGAGAAACTTCCTATTGACGCCCCTGAATCTGCCTGCTATAATCGGGACATCCAAATCTCGAGTTCGTATCACCAAGACGTAATTTTTGCCCTGAGCGGTGGCTATAGCCGCCACGGGCTCCATGCACGCTGTTGATCTTGTCTCGCCCGGCAATCCAGCCATCCTGTCGGGCAGATGCTCAACAGCGTTCGCCATGTGTTGCTCAAGCACTGAGCAACTCGGTGGGCAACCCTGCTTCGCTCTGTAGTCCAGACCTCGCCAGCGTAATGTCACCTGAAACTCCTCATTCGGCAGGGAATTGAGCTTATGGCTTGGGAATCGCTTGCTCTACGCCTGGAACGAGGAGAAGTGCCGTTGGTGCTTGCCGGCCCGATTCTGCGACGCGTCGAGGCGAGCTCTGTTAGCGTCTGGCTGGCGCTGCGCGAACCGGCCACAATTGAGCTTCTTGTCTATGACCAGGAACTGCAACCAAATATCAGTGTTCAACCGATTCTTCATGGTAGCTCACGTACTGTTTGGGCCGGCACGCATCTTTATATCTGCGCTATCACTGCACGCTCCGACATCGTGAGTCAGGCGCTCGGAGGAGGTATCACGTACTTTTATGACCTCAGAATAGTTGCAGAAACCGGGGAGACGCTTCAACTTCGCCACAACGCTGCACTCCGGTCAGCCGTATGTTTCGCCGGCCAGGGGCTCCCAAGCTTCGCCCTGCCTCCAGATGATCTTAACCAACTCCGCATTGTCCACGGCTCGTGCCGAAAACCCCACGGCGGCCATTTTGATGCGTTGCCTGCGCTCGCGCACATGATCAGTGAGACTATTAACGCCCCGAACCGGCGCCCGCATCAACTCTTTCTCACCGGCGACCAGATTTATGCCGACGACGTTGCGGATGTGCTACTTGCACTGCTGATTGATGCGTCTACGGCCTTAGGATGTTGGTCACCTGCTTTTCCTGTGGCGATCAACGCAACCTTCCTGCTGCCCGGCCAACGCAGCCATCTCGCCTCTACTGTGGCAGGCCTCACCGCCGATCTAGGCGGCTCGGGCTCCGGCAGCGTCGCCAAGAGCCATCTGCTGCGCTTCGGCGAGTTTGCCGCGATGTACCTTTTTGCTTGGTCCAATGTGCTTTGGCCCGCCACACTTCCCACTGTGCGCGCTACTGGCCTTGTGTCCAGCGAGAACTACCGTGAATCGCCGCTCGAGACGCGGTTGGTTCAACGCTTCAGCGAGAACGTGTCCCATGTACGACGTGCGCTCGCCAACGTGCCGGTCTACATGATCTTTGACGACCATGAGATCACCGATGACTGGTATATCAGCGCCGCCTGGTGCGAGCGCGTGCTAGGCAACAACGTAGGGCGCTACACAATTCGTAACGGCCTGCTAGCCTACACGCTGTTCCAGGCATGGGGGAACACACCGCATCATTTTGCCAAGCTTGGCCGGCCCGAGGGGCGCCTGCTCGACGCCATGAACCAACTCCAGCTGCGGCCTGAACGCGAGGATGTGCAGCGTCAGCTTACTCACGCCCTCGGACTACCGTACGACGACGATGAGGCTACGACCTATGTGGCTGATCTCAAGGGCCATCGGCGCCATCGTGCCAGGGCAATTCCCCAACGGCCATGGCATGACGCGATCGCCTACCACTACAGCATTCGCTGGACAAGCCACGAGGTGATCGCGCTCGACGCGCGCACCTGGCGTGGCTACCCGCAGAATGACACCTATTTCCCCGCACTGATCAGCTACGAAGGCTTTACCGAGCAGATCCTGAAGGCGCACGCGCCGGGTGTCGAGCTGACCCTTGTGATCGCGCCGGCCCCGGTCTTCGGGGTGCCAAGCGTTGAGTCTTTGCAGCGAAGCGGCTCCACGACGGGCCGGCTGAAGAAAGACAATGAGACGTGGAGCTTCACGCCATATGTGCTGGAGCGGCTGCTGGCCCGCCTCGCACAGCGCGCTGCTCGGGCCGGGCGCGACGCGCGCGTGCTGCTCCTCTCGGGCGATGTTCACTATGGGTTCGGGGCGCGGTTTCAGTACTGGGCAGAGGCCCCTTTCGAGAGCGCAAATAGCGGCCCTGTGCGCCTGGTTGGCGCCCAGCTGACGGCAAGCGCTCTCCACAATGAGACCCGTGGCAGCCTTGGCTCAACCTATACCTTGCACCTGACAGGCTATATCGCAGGCTTCGACCAGCTCCCAGCTCCGATTCGGCGGCTTGGCTGGGCCAATGCGACCCGCCAGCGGCGCGATGTCGGCACTCAAACCTACCTGGTGCGGGGCACGCCCACCGCGCCCCTACTGCTGAGGCCCACCTCGCCCGCCCTTGTTGAGTTGCCCGAACCCAGTGTCGGCTTCGTGAGCTTGTCCGAGCAGCCCGAGTGGCAGTATCGCATCGACTTCATGCGTGCTGAGCACGAGGTTGAGGTAGACGACGACACATTTCGCCCTATTGCTCAGTCTCCTGCCGATCCACAGCGCATCGCCGCCCTGATTGAGTACTTAGGCAGGGCCAGGAGCGATTTCGCCGCAGATTTCGCCACTGACTGGGGTGACGGCAATGAGATCGTGGGTCTGAACAACATCGGCGAGCTGCGGTTTCAATGGGGCGCAGGCGATCAGAAGTCGGTTATCCAGTTGCTCTGGTGGCGGCTCGCAAGCCGCACCCCTGCGCAGGGTCCGTTGCCAGCGTTCCCTCTGTCGCGTATGATCGTCACCCTGCGTTTCGACGATACAGCCTTCCCACTACCTGCGCCCTGACCGACGCCGCGCGCCCGTTCGGATGTCTTTTGTTGACCGACCCAGCCTACTGGTGAGGTGACCGATGGATTTGTTCCAGCTCTTCCTGGCTCAGTGGCGCGACCTACTCAAACCGCTCGCATCTGCGCTTCCTACCAGCGCCTCCCCCGCGCATCCGGAGCCCGACCCTGAGGATCCAAACCAGGGTCCACTCGCCGAGGACGGCGATACTCCGGCATGGTGGCGGCTCCTGGCAACCGTCGGCTGGCAACCCGATCTGCTCGCCACCCTCGATAGGTCGGACGTTGAGAACATACTCCGTGAGGTGAGCACGGTCGTCGATACGCTCTCCGCTACCGTGGACAGCGATGGAGTGACGTTTCTTGGTGTGCTCGAACTCCTAAGGCTTGTTGATGATGTTCGTGACCTGACGCTTAATTTCGGCCAGCTGGTGGAGAACGCCCCACCTGGTTTTGCGCAGGTGGGACTCGACTTGCTCCGCGCCGTAACCGCCCAGCACCTCGCGGCGGAGCTGCCAGCACTTTACGGCCTGATGCGCCTGGCAAACGCGATCGAGCTCCCGGAGCCCCCGGACTTCGCATCTGGAGCCGTGATCGATCCGACGAAAGGGCTGCTGCGCACCCCCTATGCCTTCCCCTCGTTCCACCCCGAACGGCTCTTCAAGCTCCTCCGCAACCCCTTTGGCTATCTGCGCCAGACGTATTACCCTGTGCCAATGCTCGCAACCGGCGAGGAGGCCCGCCGCGCAGCCGACGCCCTGTTCCCACGACTCGCTGATGCCCTTAACGCTGTTGGCATCGCTGCCGCGTATCGCCCCACCCTCAGCCCCGGCGAGCGGGCCGAGCTGCCGCTTATCTCGGGCCTCAGCGCCGGAACGCTCAAGGCTGCGCTTGGGTGGGACGAAGAAAGCGAAGCTGCCGACCTGACGCTGTCGCTCGCCTCCGCCGCCGAGGGTGATCTTGGCCTTGTGATCGTGCCCAGAGGCACTACTACAGCTGAGACAGAGCGGGCCGGCTGGCGGTTCAGTTTCAGCCTGACACCGGGCGTCGAGGCGGTTGCTCTGGGCCCGAACGGGCCGACCTTGCTTGCCGCCCCCGGCACCAGCCGCGCGACACTCAAGCTGAGCCTGGCTCCGGCGGACACAGCGGGAGCCGCAACGCTCTTTATCGGCGACATGGCCGGCGCCCATCTGCGCCTCGCTGGGGTACGATTTGACGCCGAGATCACGGTCGAGCAGAGCAGCAGCGCCCAGAGCTACAGCCTCAGCTTTGCCGCCGGCCCCGGCGCCCTCAGCCTGCCCGGCCTCGCCGAAATTACCTGGCAGGAGCTCTCCTGGGCTGCGGCGAAGGAGACCACGACGCTCACGCTGCGCGGCCTGCGCATCGCCGCCGAGCTGATCCCCGGCCTCGCTCTCGCCGGCGACCTGACTCTAGTCTTTCGCGATGGAGAACTCCAAACCGGCTCAACCCTCACCCTGCGCGAGCCTCAGGCAATCACGTTGCCGCTCACAGACCTGGAGCTCGATGGCCAGAGTTTTACCGTCAGTTGGGAGGAGAGCGACCCTGCTCGCTGGCTGCGGTTCGCCGCCGGCGGCCTATTCGACGAGGCGCCCCCCGCGCCTGCAACCCTCGCCCTCCGCGTGATCTTCGGCAAGCCCCTGCGCGAGATCCGCCTGGACTGGGCGTTCAGTGCCGCCGCGCGCAACCTGGGCCTGCCCGGCTTTCGGGTGACCACGCCTGATGCCGGTACGTTCAGCCTGGTATGGAGCGATGGCGGTGACGGTATGCTGGATCGCCTCGCCCTGATCCTTACCCTTAGCGAGGAGCTTACTGCCGCCAGCACCTTTGCCTGGGGCCGCGACGACGACAGCGAGCGTGAGCTCCAGAACGATGGCCGCAAGCAGGGCGACCCTCTGTTCGCGCTACGCCTCCGACCCGCAGAGCGCACGAGCCTGGTGCTGCTCGACCTCGACCTCGGCGGTGGTGCCTCAGCGTTGCCAAAGTTCTTTCGTCAGCTCCAGCATGCCCTCGATCCACTCACCGCCGACCCCGCTGCGCCACGTCTGCTCGTCGATCTCGACGCTGTCGAGAGCTTGGGCGCAAGCTGGCAGGCCTGGTTCACGGTGAACGCAAAGGCCGTGCAGGATGCCTTCGAGCTGCCCTTCCTCAAGAACGGCCCCATCGGCCAAGCGATTACCATTCGCGCCCCTGAGATCCAGGACAAGCTGATCGACCTGTCTGCGGCGGAGTTGCCCCTCCCCTTCGAGCTCACTGTGAAGGTCGGTGATCTACAGTTCGACACCGATTTTCAGGCCGCCCTGAACCTGCGCACCTTTGCACTCTCTATTGACCATGGCCAAGGCATCAAGCTCTACAGCTCGCGTCCCTCGTTCGAGACACCCGCATATCTGGGCATGCGCTGGCGCCTCTCGGCGCCAGGTGCGGCCAACGAGCGCCGCCACTACCTCACCCTGGCAACCGCCAACGGCGACTACGCGGTGCTCCAGGCCCCCGGCGCGCTGCTGGAGCTGGAGTTCGACGCGATCTCCGAGGAGCCGATCATCTTCCGCGTGCGCGACTTCGCCATCCGCGCCTCCGGCATCTCGCTCACCGCCGATGTGAGCCCCGAGCCGGTGCGCCTGAAGGGCCTGAACACTAAGTTCAGCTTCCGCAACTCCGAGCTGCGACTTGTTGACAATGGTATTCAGGCCCTCACACTCGCCGGCACCGGTGCCTTGCCCCCGGATCTCGTGGGCGACGCCACGGTGAATGTGCAGCTGAATTTCGCCCGTGGCGACGATAAGGCCCTGAAGCTTCTAAGCGGCTCTGCGGCCCTGGCCCTTAACAAGCCTCTGGAGTCCCATGCCACCCGCTTCCGCTTCAGCATCAGCCGCCTCGATGTCGGCTTTGTGCCGGAGGGCAAGTACCACCTCTACTTTATGCTCACTGGCAGCGCCGAGTTTGCGCTCCAGGACGGCGACGACGCCGAGGGGCCACTGGCGCTCCTGCCGAAGATCAAGATCGACCTGGTCAAGGCGCCCCTCACCGGCGACGCCTCGGTGATCGCTCGCCACGTCGATTTCCTGATCACCTTGCCGCGCCCGATCTCCTTCAACTTTTTCGGCTGCTTCGAGATGGAGCTCCGCTCGGTCGGCTTCCGGCCCCAGGCCGAGGTGTTCGATGGCGATGGGGCGATGGAGCTCGGCGGCCAACTCCGCTTCGCCCAGGGCGACGGCGATAATCAGAGCCCCAAGCGTGACTACCACTCGCTCTTCATCGGCCTGCCCAAGCCTGGCGGGGTCTTCCCGCGCCTTTACCTCAACCAGCTTCCCGTGAGCCTGGCCATCCCCGGCGCCTTCCGCATCGACGCGGTAGTCGATTTCATCGAATCAGCGGAGGTCCAGGGCTTCAGCGGCGAGGGCAAGCTGGAGATCCGCGGTCTGCCGCTGCTTGAGGCGGCATTCAGCTTTGTGCGCGTGCGCCGCGCCGACAACGCCTGGGTGCGGGCCTGGTTTATCGCGCTCAACGTCGGCAAGCTCGCGCTGCTCATCCCGGTGGTGCAAGTCTACATCCGCGAGATCGGCCTCGGCTTCGGCTATCGCTACACCATCGCTGCAATTAAGGCTGCCGACGAGATCGAGGATGTGAAGAAGCTGATCGCGGCCCTCGATGTGATCTCCCGCACGCAGGGCGACCTGGCCCGCCGCGAAAGCTGGAAGGTCGATATCGAAACGCCGCCCCAGTCGCTGCGCTGGACAATCGCCTTCCGTGCCATGATCGCCCAGACTGCCGGCTCGGTCGGCATCGGCTACGACGAGACGGTGGAGGAGAACCTGCGCTGTCTCTTCCTCTTCGACGCCCTCTTTGTCTTCCGCAGCAACTTTACCTTCTTTATCAACGCCCGCGGCTGGTTCAACACCAACTACAACGACTACCTGCGCAACATCGAGGGCACGCGCGGCCGCCCCTTCGTCACCGGCTACATGCTGTTGCACCCGCCGCGCAAGCGTTTCCTCGCCCGCTTGGTCAACAACCCGAACGGTAGCCTGGGCGTCCGCCCAAAGCTGCCGGCCTTTGTCGAGACGGCCCTGCGCAGCGTGCGCTTCTCGATCACCCTGCTGATCGAACCTGGCCTCGTGCATCTCGACCTTGGCTGGCCCGATAAGCTGCGCTGGAAGGTGAAGCTTGGCCCGCTGCTGGCCGAGTATCGCGGCGGCATGATCTTCCGGGTGGTTGCGCGCGGTGGTGAGAAAGAGCTCGTGATGGGCGTCAGCTCGCGCGTGCGCGCCGAGCTCGACTTCCGCGCCGAGGTGGATCTCGGCATCGTCGGCATCCGCGTGCGGGTCTACGCCGAGGTGGCCTACAGCCTCCGCTACATCGGTGTGCTCAGCCTGAGCGACCCGCTCGGCGAGTCGGCCTTCTACGCCCGTGTCGGCCTTGAGATCCGCGTCCGGCTCGAAGTGACGGCCTGGATCGACCTCTGGCTCTTCGAGGCGAGCGGCACGTTTAGCCTGGAGGTGCAGATCTCGGCCGCTTTGGAGTTGGGCATCAACGGCATCAAGCCCGATGGGATCGGCCTGCGCGGCACAGCGACCCTGGCCCTACGCGTCTTCGGCCGCTCGATCGGGTTCTCGATTGATCTGGCGGTGGGCCGCGAGAACGTGGAGGCCGTGGTCGCCCGCACCGCCCGCTACGACGCCATGGGCCTCAGCAGCGACGACGACGCGGGCAACGAACTGCCCGACCCGGAGCAGGCTGGCACCCAAACCGCACGCGCTGCAAACGTGCTCGGCGGCGCCGTTGAGTCTGCCGTGCTGCTCCTCGGCGGTCCCGGCGACGAGCCACTCGTCACCCCGCACTACACGGTCTTCGCCATCGCGCGCGGGTCGGCCACCTACTTCGTGATCTTTCCAAGCGCCGTGCCCGAGGCTGCTGGTGAGCATCGCGTGGCCGCCACCGGATTCCTCCCGGTGCCGCCCCTGCGCGACGTGACGGTGGAACACGACTTTGTCCTGCGTCTCCCCGGCAGCGCCGTGCCCGCTGGCACAACGCTGACCCATCTCAACGGCGGCGAGGAGACCCTTGTCGCAGCCGGCGGCGAGGGCGGCGCCGAGCAGATCTATGGCTGGCGGGCCAACTGGAAGGCCATCGTCGCCACGGCACGGCGCAGGCAGGAGGGCGGCAGGGTGGTCAGCCGCGACGGGCAGGACGCACCGCTCGAAGAGCGCTTCACGCTGGAGCGCTTCCTACGTGAGAGCTTCGCCGACTCGACGGGCAACGCCCACGACCCTGGCGCGCTCACCTCCGTCGAGGAGGCGCCGCTGGAAGACCCGCGCGTGGACAGTCCGAGCGAGAGCGATGTGGAGGCGGCGGTGCGCGGCGCCATCGAGCAGTTCCGGGGCTCGCCCTACTTCAAGTTCGACGAGCGCAATGCCTACGACCAGACCCTCGCGGCGGCCTTCAGCAGCGATACGACGATCTACAGTCCGGCGGGTCGCGTAACTGGCAGCGCCGAGGAGCGCGAGCGCGAGCGGATCGAGCAGTTCCGCGGCCATGTGATCCAGACCATCGTCGATGAATTCCGGGCCTACGTCGCCGACCCTGAGGCGTTTGGACGTCTGGACGAGTCGCTGGCCTTCCAGCTCGGCCTGGTGTTCCGCTGCGATGGGCCGACGCCGGCCTGGCTGCACGAGCAGGTGGCCGACGACGAGTCGCCGCAGATCACACAGCGCCTCGGCAACAGCGCCGTGAGCCCACCAGAGGGGCTCGCCGTGCCGCGCTACCTGCGGCTCTTCAATACAAGCCTTACCAGCTTCAAGGCGCACCCGCCGGCCTTCAGCCGCGTGCGCAGCTACAGCAGCGCCAACACCATCGCAATCAGCTGGACGCTCGCCTGGGATCATCTGGGCGAGGCGGGCTACAGCCCAGAGCAGGCCGACCCCGAGCAGCACCTGGCCCACTACCAGGTGCGCCGCCGTGCCCTGGACAGCAGCGAGCGCGACCTGAGCTACAACGTCAAGCCGGCCCAGGTGCTTCACCGCAGCGAGAATGCCGCCGGTGAGAGCTTGCTCCAGCGCCTCCAGCCACGCTTCAACATCGTCGATCACTTCAACCACGAGACCCTGGCCGAGCAGGCGGCCCTGCCGGCCAGCGGGCTGCGCTACCTCTACAGCATCACCCCGGTGGACTATGCGGGCGGGTCGGGCCGTCCCCTGAGCCTGGTGGTGGCGCGCCTCCCCGACGAGCCGCCCGTCGCCCCAACGGAGGCCCGCCTGCTGGTGCGTTACCGACTGAGCGACACCGCGCCGGTGGCGGAGCTTGTCGAGCGCCCGACCCTGCTCCAGCCCATCCTGGTGCTGGCCGAGTGGGACGAGCCGCCCCCGCCTCAGGGCGCCCCTGCGGTGCCTGTAGCGACGTACAGGCTGGTGTTTCGTCGCGACGAGACCCTGCCCGTGGGCAGCTACGGCTTGGACTCTGCCACGCGGGGCGACCGACCTACCACGCTGCCGGGCGGGCAGGCCCGCGTGCTGCCGGGCGACATCGTGCTGGAGCTGAACCGCGACGAGGTGGTCGAGGGCATGGTGATGGTGCCGATCACCGGCCCCGACGGGCTGATCGTACGCGGCATCCTGCCCGCAGACTCACGCTGGCGACCGGAAGCCTGGCATATTTTTATTCAGGCGGTGGCCGTAAACGGGACGCCCTCCTCGCTCGCGCCGGTGCAGGTGGCGATCGAGTTCGAGCGGAGCGACCCGGCGACTGGCGCTGTGCGCCGCGAGGAGCGCCGCCTGGCGACGCTGGAATGGTTGCCCGGTCCGCTGGCCCTGCCGCTTATTCCCCCGGAAGATCAGCGCGCCCGCGCAGGCGACGCGCTTTTCCCCATGCCGGTGGGCGGTGCGGGCGGGGCCGGCTACCGCTTTGGCGGCGCCATCGCCGATGTCAGACACCTGCCGCACCCGACCCGCATCCGGGCTATACGCTTCCGCTGGAACCAGGGCCCCTCCAGCAACGCCGCCTACCCCACCGAGATCCACGCCGGGTATCGGCTGCTCGAGCTAGACGTGGACGCCCACACCGACCAGACCTTCAACGACCGCGAGCTGCTTGCGGCGGCCCTGCGCCAGATCCAGGAGGTGCAGCTCATCCCCGACGACGACGCCCTGATCACGCCTACCGACACCCTGGCGACCAGTCGCTGGGAGGCGTGGTACCCCAGCACACGGGAGCGCCGCGCCACTGATCGGGGGGTGCCGTACGGCTCCTGGTACTCGTGGCGCGAGTCGATCCTCGAGTGGCCTGCATGGCCCGGCCTGACGGAGCGGCTGGAGCGCGACCCCAGCGGCCGCCCGCGACCACGCCGATCAACCCCCGCCCACCCGTTCCTTACTCGGCTGCTGGAGACTTTGGCGGGACTACGCTTCACCGCTAACCTCGCCGCTGCGGCGGGCCTTGACACAAAAGTACTCAGCCCGCTGCTCACAACGCTGTTCGCCGACCACGGCCTCACCCTAACGGCTCCCGTGGTTGCGGTGATCGTCCCAGAGCGCAACTGGGAGATCACCCAGACCGATCCGTCGCGCACCTTCTTCCTGCGGGTTGTCCAGAGTGTTCTGGAGGTGTACGAGGAGAGCGAGTACATTGTTGACCAGATGGCGGTGCCGCCGAGCAGGGCCGGCGACCTAGCGGAGCTGATCAAGCTGCTGCCGCCGACCGCCGATCCGTACGGCTGGGGCGTGCTTCAGCAGCTTGGGCTGAGCGTCACCGTGGGCCTGCGCTACCGGCGCACCCGCGAGCCCATTCCGGGCGAGGAGCTGCTCCGCCAGCTTCAGGGCGCCCTCCAACGCCACGGTGCCAAGCAGGAGGCAGAGGCACTAGCCGCCTACCTCCACGTCGAGACGCTGTTCCAGCCGGGGCGCGCCGTGGAGCTGGACGAAGGCCTGGCGTCTGCGGGCGGGGAGGGTGGGGGGCTTGCTGCCCAACCCGATGCGCTGCTCGCCATAGCGCAGATCAGCCTGCGCCCCGTTGTGCGCCAGCTGCGCGAGTACGGCGTGCTAGCTCTGCGCTGCCCCGAGCCGGTGAGCTTCGACCTGATCGTCGCCCTTGCGGCCGGCGAGCGCTGTAGTGTCATCGACGCCGAGAACCCTGCCGCCGGCCAGATCGAGCTCGAACGCGAGCGCCCGACCGACCCGGAGCCTCGGATCACGATCACGCGGCCAAAGGGCGGCAACGTCGGTCTGCGGCTACGCGCGGCGCGGCTGCCCGAGATTCGGGTGAGCGCCATCATTCAGGTAGCAGGTGCCGAACCCCGCGAGCAGATGTTCACCTGGGTCTCTGTCGCCGCCACTGCGCCGGCGGGGCGCCTGAAGGACGAGTGGCTGCCCGGCGAAGGCAAGGGGCCCCCCGATGTGACATCTGCCTGGCGCGCGGCGTTCGCTGGACACGGGCTGGCTGCAGCGAGGCCATGCGCCCCGCAGCGCATCGAACCGTTCACGGATGCGGCGGCCAGCTTCACCGTGCCGGAGAGCCTCGCCGCCGAGTTCGCCTCCCAGAGCGCGTCGCCCCCGCTCGATCAGCATGGGTCTGTCCACTGG
>Ga0105046_10015530_pt1 | contig 11702 bp, 12 predicted proteins | sample MAT03_FD_78385 | JGI IMG/M metagenome (GOLD analysis project Ga0105046, IMG submission 78385) | Freshwater microbial communities from Lake Fryxell liftoff mats and glacier meltwater in Antarctica - MAT-03 (megahit assembly) | ecosystem: Environmental > Aquatic > Freshwater > Ice > Liftoff...
TCGAAACGTCAAGCGCTGGTGAGGACCCGGATCGATATGTGGTGGTCAGCCCCGGCTGAGATCGACACGTCGAATCAACAACGTCGAATCAACAACTTCATGACAGCCCGGTGATCCCGGGGGGGCATTCCGCTCCCCCGGGATTCTCTGTTCGGGGATGACTGCCCAACCAACGCCTCAGTAAGCCTGGAGTGACGCGGTGAGCGCTGGTTGGGCCTCAGCCCGGCACTCTGACAAGATCGTCGGGTGACTACGGACCTGCCGCTGGAGGCGCAACTCGTCGAGATTCTGACACGAAGTCGTGAGCTGGGGTTCCTGGGCCCTGGACCCGTCGGTGCGCAACTGTCGCACGCTGCCTCGTGGCCTCCGCTCATTCCGGAAGGGAGTCGAGTTCTCGACCTGGGTTCCGGAGGCGGTCTTCCCGGCCTGGTCATCTCCGCTTCCAGGTCGGACCTTGATGTGACCTTATTGGACGCGCATCGACGACGAGTCGAGTTCCTCCTCCAAGCCGTTGCTGATCTGGGCATCACGGATCGTGCTCGACCGATCTGCGGGCGGGCTGAAGCGTTGGTGGAGGGGCGGCGTAGTTCCTTCGACGTCGTGGTCGCAAGGAGCTTTGCCGCCCCGGCGGTGACTGCGGAGTGCGCGGCACCGTTTCTTCGGGTCGGAGGAAAGCTCCTGGTCAGCGAGCCGAGGACATCCCCGAGGACCTGGCCGATCGAGGGCCTGCTCAGCCTGGGCATGCAAGCGGAGGGAAGGGTGGTGGATAATCAATCGTCGATCCTGGTTATTCGGCAGGTCACGCCCTGCCCCGACCGATTTCCCCGTCGCATCGGGGTTGCCGCGAAGCGGCCGCTGTTCCACGTGGAACACGACATGTAGTCAGGCCAGGCGTTCCACGTGGAACACGACTTGTCACACGGGGTGAGAGCGAGGGTCCTTGACCCCCCTGCCTGTGGCGGCAAGGATGCTCCGGTTCGACGACGTGGCAGGTGCGCATGAAGTGGGAGCTCGATGAGTGATCTGAACCTGACCGAAGCCGTCGACGACCACTCATCGACAACCCCTGCCTCGACAACCCCTGCCTCAGGCGATCCCGATCTCGTCGAGGGCATCAAGCCCGACCCTCTGCCGGGACCGGCCCCGGAGCAACGGCGCCTTCGCGAGCTTCCCCGGGTCATCGCCATTGCCAACCAGAAGGGCGGCGTCGGCAAGACCACCACCACGGTCAATCTGAGCGCCGCGCTGGCCGAGCAGGACCACAGAGTCTTGGTCATCGATCTGGATCCGCAGGGAAACGCCACCACCGGGCTGGGCATCAACGGTCGAGAGTTGGATCACTCCATCTATGACGTGTTACTCAACGATGTCGACCTGGCCGACTGCATCGAACCGACATCGGTGTTGAACCTCTTCTGTGCGCCGGCCAGCCTCGACCTGGCTGGAGCGGAGATCGAACTGGTGCCGGCGATGAGCCGAGAAACGCGTCTGCTTCGGGCGATCGCGGAGGTGAGGGATGACTACGACTACATCATCATCGACTGTCCGCCATCGCTCGGACTCCTGACCGTGAATGCGCTCGCCGCTGCCACCGAGGTCATGGTCCCGATCCAATGCGAGTACTACGCGCTGGAGGGTCTCGCCCAATTGACACGAAACATTGACTTGGTGCAGAGGAACCTGAATCCTCAGCTCGAGCTGAGCCTGATCGTGTTGGTGATGTACGACGGACGGACCAAGCTCGGAGAGCAGGTCGCGGCCGAGGTTCGTGAACACTTCGGTGACCGGGTGTGTCGCAACGTGATCCCTCGGAGCATCCGTCTTTCCGAGGCGCCGTCGTTCGGGCAGCCCATCACGGTGTTCGACTCCAGCTCGAAGGGCGCAGTGGCCTATCGAGAACTTGCACGGGAGGTGCATCTTGGCTCGGCGTAGTGGATTGGGTAAGGGGCTCGAGGCGCTCATCCCTACGGATGGAGCCCCGTTGAGCGCGCCGATCGACGGAGAGGGCCTGGCCGAGATTGCTCTTTCACAGATCGTCGCCAACCGTCACCAACCCCGAGATCGATTCGACGAGGAGACGCTGGCCTCGCTCACCGACTCCATCCGTTCTCTGGGGGTGCTTCAGCCGATCCTGGTGAGGCGCTCGGAAAGCGGCTACGAGCTCATCGCCGGCGAGCGTCGATGGCGTGCTGCGAAACGAGCTGGACTGGCCTCCATTCCTGCGATCGTGAAAGAGACGACCGACGTCCTGTCCCTCGAGCAGGCGCTGGTGGAGAACCTCCACCGGCAGGACCTGAATCCTCTCGAGGAGGCTGCCGGATATCAGCAGCTGATCGAGGAATTCGAGCTGACCCAGGAGCAACTGTCGAGCCGGGTCGGCAAGAGCCGCTCGTCGATCGCCAACCTGTTGCGCCTGTTCCAACTCACTCCGACGGTGCAGAAGATGGTTCGCGACGACCGTCTGTCACTGGGTCACGCCAAGGTGCTCCTCGGGACACCTGATCGGGCGTTCCAGGAGCATCTCGCCAAGCGCGTGGCGAGCGAGGGGCTGTCTGTCCGTGAGTTGGAGGAGTGCCTCAAGGAACGAGCGGACCTCGAGGATGCCTTGGATGGCACACCGCCGACCCGCCCGGAGAAACCTCCGCGACAAGCAGGACTGGTGGAGCTCGAACGCCTGTTGTCAGATCATCTCGACACCCGGGTCAAAGTCCAGATGGGACAGAAGAAAGGTCAGATGACCATCGACTTCGCCAACCTCGAGGACCTCGAGCGCCTGTACAGGGTCATCAGCCGGTAGCCGGCGTCAACGGTTATCCCCAGCCTTACCCACATCCTGTGGGGAACCCAAGCTCTACCGGAGATTCAGTACTTCTCTCAAGGAGAGGTTGAACCCCACTGCAGGATGGACCGTTCGATTGCGGTGGCGATCAACTGGCGGTGCTGGCGAACGACGTCGGGTCCCCCGATCGTGAGGTGCACACTCGGAGCACGGGTCTCACGGAGAATTGCCAGGCGCATCCCGCGAACGATCGGGAGCGGCCACGGTGACAAGGTCGGGATCTCGTCAGCGATGAGGTTGGCGAGTCGTTCGCCGGCCTGGGATCGGTACCCCTCGGTGGAGAAGTAGGAGATCTCGACCGAATCAGCACGGCGAATCTCGAGCGCGACACACACATCCACCTCGAGGTCGTTCACGTCCCGGGCGGCATCGGACCAGGTGGGCGCCGAGATCATCCGAGGTGTTGATCCGAGGCCGATGAGCGCCCCTCCGACTCCGCTGGCCAGCTGATCATCGGCAGAGAGATGGCAGAACGCCAGGGCAACGTGCCCGGTGTCGATCGAGCGCAGTGCCACACGCTCGCGAACCCCGGCCACCGAACTACTCCCGCCACGTGGCTGGAGGCGTTGGACCGCCGCCACGGTCTCGGGTCCGACCACGGCGTCGCAAACGAGCCCCAAATCTCGTTGGAATGCCTCGACCGCAACGCGTGTCTGAGGTCCGAAGATGCCGTCGACCCGACCACTGTGGAACCCGAGACAGCCCAAGCGCATTTGCAAGTCAGAGACGTCGTCGCCCCGGATCATGGGTGCCGTGGAGTAGAGCAGCCGATCACCGAGGAAGAATCCGGCCTCCACGAGAGCGGCCCACGTATCGGCGTCGCACACCCCGTTCACATGCAAGCCGCGTTCGGACTGGAAGGCCTGGAGACCTGCAGCCAGATCGGACGAGAACTCAGGCGAGACCGTGGCGACTCCGAACCCTGCTGCGTCCAGCCGGGCCCGGAGGTCCAGCACGGCGGCTCCCGTTGAGTCGGGTCCTATCGGCAGATGCCGGTTCATGCTCGTTGAGTCGTTCCCATGGGACGCCGACCTCAGATGAACGGGGCGAGGTCCTCGAGCAGTTGGGCCTTGCCTTTTGCTCCCACGATTCGATGCTTGGCCACACCGTCCTGATAGACGACCAGGGTCGGGATGCTCATCACGTCGAGTTGGCGGGCGAGCCCGGGGTTGGCATCGACGTCGACCTTGGCGATGCGCAGCTTCCCGGCTTGCTCGGTGGCGATCTCGTCGAGGACTGGCGCGATCATCTTGCAGGGACCACACCATTCAGCCCAGAAGTCGACCAGCACGGGAACATCGGAACTGCCGATCTCCTCGTGGAATGTGGCTTCCGTCAGGTGGGTGACGAGTTCAGACATGTCGATCTCCTCAGATCGTTCGAATTACAACCACATCAACCCGGACGAGAGCCGGGCCATTCCCGACCCTACTGGCCGTGTTCCTCGAGCCAACGTTCAGCTTCGATGGCAGCGGCACACCCCGAGCCGGCGGCCGTGACGGCTTGGCGGTAGTAGTCGTCCTGCACGTCTCCGCAGGCGAAGACCCCGTCCACCGAGGTCGCGGTGCGGTTCGGCGCCGTCACGATGTAGCCATTCTCGGCCATGTCCAACTGCCCGGCGAAGACCCCGGTGTTCGGGCGATGTCCGATGGCGACGAAGATTCCGGTAAACGGGTGACTGGTCGTTTCGCCCACGGTGTCGGTGGTGACCACACCGGTCACCGACGTCTCGCCCTCGATGGCGGTAACGGTGCTGTTCCAGATGAACCGGATCTTGTCATTGGCGAAGGCCCGTTCCTGCATGATCTTGGACGCCCGCAGTGTGTCACGGCGGTGGACGATTGTGACCGTCCGGGCGAACCGGGTGAGGAACGTCGCTTCCTCGATGGCTGAGTCGCCGCCCCCGACGACACAGATGTCCTGATCTCGGAAGAAGAACCCGTCGCAGGTCGCACAGGTCGACAGGCCGTGTCCTATCAGCCGCGCCTCTTCCTCGAGCCCGAGCATGAGTGACTGCGCGCCGGTGGCCACGATCACGGTGTCGGCGGTGATCGTGGGGTCGCCCTCGGTGGGTCCTACCCAGATTCGGAAGGGTCGCTCACCGAGTTCGACCCTGGAAGCCCTGACCGTACGGATCTCGGCCCCGAATCGGGCCGCCTGTTCACGAAACCCTGCCATGAGCTCAGGCCCGGTGACGCCGCCCGGGAACCCAGGAAAGTTCTCGACATCAGTGGTCAGCATCAACTGACCGCCAGGCTGATCGGTGGTCGATGACGGCTCACCCTCGAGGACCACCGGCGACAACATGGCCCGAGCCGTGTAGATCGCCGCAGTGAGGCCCGCAGGCCCAGATCCGATGATGGTGACAGTCTGGTGCTCGGTCATGACGACTCGTTCGGGTCGGTGCGCTTGCCCCAGAGAACCAGGCCGAGAGCGGTCAACACCACTCCGAGAACTGAGTAGGGCAGCCAGATGTTTCCGGGCAGCAGATCCAGCGAGCGAATGGTGAGGATCGTCCCCAGGACGAGAACGACGGATCCGACCAGGCCGGCCACGGTGCCATAGATCGCACCTTTGGCCGCTGAGACCAATGGACCAGTGGCCGCATCGTGAATCCGGTCGACCGTGTCCACGATGAGGTCGGTGACCTGGTCGGTCCAATCGGGCTCGTCGTGTGTGGCGGATGCGATGGGCTTCACGCCTGGCAAGTCACTCATGGACCTGAGACTAGGTCGTGTCCGGCCCCGCCGGTTCAGGTGACGAGGCGACACGCCTCGAGATCGACGATCGCAACGGACCTCGCGCCGTCGGGCGGACTGGGTGTGATCACGACTCGTCGACCGGCCAGCAGTGCGGTGGCCGTCGGGGGGGATCCAGCGAGCTTCGCCACATCGCAGGTCCCGAGGTTGACGTACGTGCGCGCCAGGTTCTCAGTTGGGTTGACGGCGATCAGAACCGCCGCGCCCCGGAGTTCGTCGACCGTGTCGAAGCCACCCAGATCGATGACCGGAGCAACGGTGGACTTCGGGTCCGGCGGCGACGGCGCTCCCGGTGGAGGGCCAGTTCCTTCGGGGGCCACCACCTGTCCCGAACCGGTGGCCCCGGTTCCAGTGGCCCCGTCAGCGGCCGTTCCGGAGTCTGATGATTGCGGTGTCGTTGCAGAGTCGGATTCCGCCCGTCCCGCGATTTCGTTACTCGAGGAGCTCTTCAGCTGGACACTCGACTGGCTCTGCACCAGGACGAAGCCGCCGATTCCGACAATGAGCACAGTTGCCGCTGCAGCGATCCTGGGCAACCAAGCCGTTCGGCGCTTGGTTCGAGACGGATCGATCACGGGGTTCGGCGGTGACGCGGAGTCATCCTGGTCGGCATGGGCCCGGTCGTCGTCGAGCACTGCCAAAACGGACCGAAGCGCGCCACGTCTGGCCAACTCGTCGACCGGAGGGACGGTTGCGATCCGTGAGGCAAGCTGAGCGAAGTCTGCTGCCGCCGCTGCCACGTCGGCTTCCAGTTCAGGTGAACCGGGCAGTTCGGGGACGCCGTCCAGTCGCGCCGACGCGATCTGATCGGCGAGCGAGGGCTCTCGGGACATCTCATCTGGGTCAGGGCGTGGTTCCATCGGTTCAACCATCAGACGTCTCCCGTGGTGGGTCTGGTTCCCCTGAACCCGAGATCGCATCGTCGGCCGGAGGGCCGAGCAGGCCCACCATGTCTCGCCGTGCTCTGGCGATCCGAGATCTGACGGTTCCCGGGGGGATCTCGAGCGTCGTGGCGATCTCGTCGTAGTCCAACCCACAGAGGTCTCGGAGGACGAGCACAGCTCGGAAGTCAACGGGAAGCTGGGCCAGCGCGGCGTCGATGTCGAGCCGGAGGTCCACGGTTGCGATCGTTGCGCTGGTGGCGAACCGAGAGTCGTCGAGCTCCGACGGCTGGGGGCGCCGCTGACGTCGTCTCAGCTCGTCGAGGGCAGCCCTGATGGCGATCCGGTGGCACCAGGTGGCGAACGCAGCCGTTCCTTCGAACGATCCGATCGCTCGGGCGATCGACAGCAGAGCATTCTGCGCCGCATCGTCGCCGTCGGGTCCACACATCCTTCGACACACTGCCAGTACCGGTCCGTATCGATCGGTCAGCAGGGCCTCGAGGGCGCGCCGGTCGCCCTGCTGAGCACGTTGGATGAGCGCTTGTTCGTCGGTCATGTTCGGCCGATCACCACGACGTCGGCGATCACCATCCGATACGGGGCGGGCCCCGAGCCCAGGTCGGTGATCCAGACCAGCACCTCGTCGGCCGCTTCACCATCGAAGCTCACGCTGACATCGCCCGGCGCGTCGGTGATGGCAGAGTCGGATGGCGGTGGCAGCATGTTCAGAACATCGGGGGGCAAGGTGACTGAACCGGCCCACCCCAGGGTGGGCGATGACAGGTCGACACGATCCACACGGCTGCCCGGGGCCAGGGTCAGCAGGAGCCCGACGCCCCGCTTTCCGCCGAGGTTTCGTTCCGCGTAGCCTTCGGACGTCCAGACGGTGGCGGGATCGCCGTCGAGCACCGTCGTGACCCGGTCCTCGTTCTCACCGGCGGCACCGGTTCCGTCCGGATCGACAGAAGAGACGCCGAGCACTCGAAGCGGACCGGGGCGTTCGACCAGAGTCGGACGAACGACCTCCGCAGGCTCCGAGGTCCAGACTGCGATCAACAGCAGCGCGGCTCCCAGGATGAGCAGGGTGGGGACCACGGTGGCCGGCCGGAGTCGCCGTCGGGTGGTGCGTCGATGCGCTGATCGTTTGCCTGCGGAGGTGTGGCGTCGTCGACGAGGTGGCCGGACAGATCGGGGGAGCGGCTCGGCCGCGGAGGGCTCACCGGTGCTGATTCCAATGCTTGTGGCGCCGTTCCTGCCGGCGTGCGGGCCGGCAATTCGATTGACGTCGTTCCCGACCAATCCCAGACGCCGCCGCAGCTCCGCGGCCGACGGACAACGATTCGCCGGATCCCGCACCAGGAGCGACATGATGACGTCGCACAACTCGTCCGGGAGCCACGGAGCGACCGAGCTGATGTCCACTGGGTCCTTGTGGAGGCGAGCCAGTGCTCTGGCCGAGGGATCTCCGCCCGTGAAGGGCAGGCGCCCGGTCGCCACCTCGTACAGCACCAGACCGGTTGCATAGAGGTCCGCTCGTTCGTCGACGATCGACCCGTCGAGCTGCTCCGGAGCGAGGTAGGAGGCGGTCCCCACAACCGATCCAGGTGCGGTCATGTCGGTGTCGGCCAGGATCTTGGCGATGCCGAAGTCGGCGAGCCGGACTGCGCCGTCGTAGTCGACCAGAACGTTGGCCGGCTTGATGTCGCGGTGGACCAGCCCCTGGCGATGAGCGGCGGCCAAGGCCTCGGCCAGATCGATTCCGAGCGCCGTGATGTCCTTCGTGGCCAAGCGACCGACCTGTTCCAGATGGGTTCGCAGTGAGACCCCGTCGATGAACTCCAAAACGATGGCGAGGAGCCCGTCGTCGTCGATCGTGTCGTAGACGCCGACGATGCCGGGATGTCGCACGCGGGCGGCGAGCACGGCCTCATGACGGAAGCGGTCGATGACACCAGGTTCGTCCCTGAGGTGGGGGTGAAGGATCTTGACGGCGACGTCGCGACCGAGCAGCCCGTCTCGTCCGCGCCACACCTGTGCCATGCCGCCACTGCCGAGGGGTTCGACCAGGGTGTATCGGCCGGCCAGAACCTGATCTGCGGAGGGCATCAACTCGCCGGTCCGGGCTCGGAGCCTGACGAGGTCTCGGTTCCAGCCGCCCTCTCAGGATCTGGCTGGCCAGGATCTGCCTGGCCAGGATCTGGCGGACCAGGTCGGGTCGGGTGCCGACTGATCGATCGGGCCTTCCGTCGACGCCGCAGGGTCAGCGACCACCAGATCAACAGGAAGACCAGGGCACCGACGGAGAGCACGACGCCGACGCCGCTGAACACCTGGGAGCGCACTCGGACCACTGTCCGGCCCAGGACGATCTGGCGATCGGCGGTGCGGATGGTGACGCCGGCGTCGAACTGGCCGGAGGTCAGCACGGACACGGCGACATCGACCCGAGTGGTTCCGGGCGCCAACACGACTTGATCAAGTTGGCCACCGTTCACCTCGATTCGGCTGCTGTCGATCTCGATGGCCACGGTCATGGGACGGTTGGAGGTGTTCTCGACTCTCAGCGGGATCGTGGCGTTACGCGCGGTCAACGTGATGGACCGCTCAGGTGGAGCGACGACACTCGCCAAGCCGGCGTTGACCGTCGAGTTGACGTTCGCCGGGATGTTGAACGCGGCCTCCGGCACCCGGCGATCCGATGCTCTGAGCAACATGAGGTCGAGGTCCGGGTCGCCTGGATCGCCGGGCTGACTGGACTTCCAGGCGGCCAGGCGTGTGCGCAGCAGGTTCAGGTCGCGGACACGGGCCGGTCCGACGGGCTCGGCATCACCGGATCCCAGTTCGACCGAGAGATTCACGTCGGTGCGACCGGCGCGAACCCTGGCCGGTGCAACCTTGTCGAACGCGTCGGCCGGCGCCACCAGGTCGATTCCCGTTGGGTCGTCAGACTCCGAAGCCGCCGCGACCAGAGCGGCCGCCACTGCCGGCACCGCGGGCGAGAGGTCGACGTAGGCGGCGGAGCGCTGATCCGGGTCGGCGGCGAGCCACCCCTGGTTCAGGAGGGCGGCGACGACGTTGGCCCGACTGGCCGGTTGTCGATCGGCATCACCTTCGAGCTCGTCCTGAATGATCGGATCGGTGACCAGGGCCAACGCCGAGGAGTCGGCGCTGCCGTTCACCGCGACCGGACGGAGTGAGGTCCAAGCTCGCGGGTCAGGATCGATCAGTTGATCGTTGTCCAGGAGGAACCGGTCGATCCCCAGCTGGTTGAGCGTCGAAACGGCTCCCGGGTTGAGGGTCTCGTCGGGAGTCCATGTTCGTTGGTCGCGGCGCGCCGTCTCGAGCACCGCAGTGGTGTCATCTGAGGCCACGAGGTGACGTTGGAGCTCGGGGACTGCCAGCGCACCACGCCACAGGTTCAGATCCAACGCGACCCATGGTGTGCGCAGCACTGGGCGACCGCCGACTGCGGTGCTCAGTCGGCTGAGCAGCGGGAGGCCTTCGGGCCCGGCGGTCAGTTCGCTCAGCAGGGTTGGATCGATGGACACGGCGACCGGGGCTTTGCCGGACTCGAGGACATCGGCGTCGGCCCGGGTGTCCCGGAGCACCTCGTCGGTGGTCGCGGGCGCGCCGTTCTCGTCGAACGGTGCCGGGCCACGTGATGCCAGGGCCATCACCAGGTCGAATGGCTCACGGGTACCGATGGCAGGCCGCCGGTTCAGGAACACGACCGTCTCGCCAAGTTGTGCGCCGGCGGGGTCGGCGACCCGCACCGAGATGGGATACACGCCGGCATCTGGGATGAGCGTTCGTTCCGAGCTCCCGGATCGTGCACGGATGGGGAGTTCGTAGCGGAGTTGTTCACCGGCGATCAGCTGGGCTGCCGGAGTCACGACCGGGTTCTGCAGTCCGGCGCCGGGTGACCCGCCACCGGCGATCCTCAGCACCCCCTGGCGTTGTTCGGCGACCGAGCCTCTGATCCGACGGTGGACCGTGGTGGTGACGGTCGAGCCGTCGGGAAGTGGCGTGGTGACGGCGAACACGGCTCGAAAGACCCCATCGGCGGGTACCCACGCCGTCGCCTCGGTCAGGGTGAGCGAGAACTGTTGAGCACCGACAGTCGCGGCGCACGGAGCCAGGAGGCCGCCGGCGACGACCAACAGCGAGGCGAGCACGCGACGCGTGTTCATGGGATCCGGCGTTCCAGTACGACAAGATCCTGCGGCTCGTACACGAATCCGAGTCGCAGGTAGAGGCTGATTGCTCGCTCGTTCCGATCCTGAGTGTTCACCAGCACGCTGTGACACCCTCGTCGTCGGCTCCATCCCAGGGCGTCGGCTACCAGCAGATGTCCGATGCCGTGGCCCTGGCACGCTGGATCAACGGCGAGACGTTGCAGATAGCCACTCCCCGCCGCCCGGCCGCACACGGCGTACCCCACTGGGCGGCCGAGTTCGGCCACGCGATACCTGGCCGACGGCGTCGCCCGCATGGCCTCGGCCAGGCCGTCAGCGTCCAGTTGCCACGAGGGTTCGAATGCGTCGGCGTCGATCTGCAGGACGCGATCGCGATCGCGTCCCCGTCCCCGTCGGAGCTGAGCGATGGCGTCGGTGGGGGGCGGTAGCAGTTCGGCGAGATCATGGCGGAGGATCACGAGGTGCTCTCGCTCAGTGAACCCGGCGGCTAGGAACGCCGGGACTTCGGCCGGGCGGAGGGCTGCGGTGGTGACGCCGCGGTAGCCCTGGGAGGCCAGCGCCTGGACGACTTTGCGCACCCCGTCCTCGGTCGGTTTCAGGACGCGCGGACCCAATGCGACGTAGGCGACGGCGCGGTCCGCGTTCCACGGGCCGACGCGGAACTGATCGTGGCCCCATCCGATGGTGGTGAGTCGTGACATGGTGTGCGGACTTCCGCCTGAGACACGATACGCGGGCGTAAGGTCCGGCCATGAGCGTTCTGGTGCTGACCGACGAGCGATTCGCCGACCACCTGACCGGTTCCGGTCATCCGGAGTGTCCGGAACGGCTGGCTGCGACCCTCGGAGGACTTCGGGTTGCCGGCCTCACCGACGTCTGCGAGTTCGCCGCACCCAACCCGGCAGCCATCGACGACGTGCTGCGGGTGCACGACCCCGAGATGGTGGACAGAGCCCGCACGGCCTGTGCTCACGGCGTGCCGTTGGACCCGGACACCCCGGTCGTGCCGTCGTCGTGGGATGCA
>Ga0105046_10015531_pt1 | contig 11701 bp, 12 predicted proteins | sample MAT03_FD_78385 | JGI IMG/M metagenome (GOLD analysis project Ga0105046, IMG submission 78385) | Freshwater microbial communities from Lake Fryxell liftoff mats and glacier meltwater in Antarctica - MAT-03 (megahit assembly) | ecosystem: Environmental > Aquatic > Freshwater > Ice > Liftoff...
GTTAGAACCGGATGTATAAATAAAGGTATATAAACATTTTTTAACAAAAAAAGTGTTACCTATGTGGGTGAATCAACTGTTACCCATGTTACCGATCGCACCATGGCAAACCCCTTCAAAGAACTATTAAAGTCTTAGTTCATTTAAGTTTGCTTGAGAATCGTTGCTTTGAGGCCTCAATCATGAATGATTTTTTGGACAAAGATACCGAAATAAGCGAGGCTCAACCGGACAAAAAAAATCCATTGATTATTGGTTTTGACGGCTTAGCGTTTACAGGGACCTATCTTACCTTGCGCCATTTAAAGCCTGCTGGTGAGCTGCCCATTCTGGAAACTTTTCATCAAGTCGGTAAATGTATAGGAGCCTCATCCCTACCAAGAACAGCAGAAGAAGTTATCTCTCTTTTTTCTACATACAAAGTAAAAGAAGCCAAAAAAGAATTATCTTCATTGAAGTCTTTTAAATTCGAAATAGCACCTGAAGAATTTGCAAAAACTCTTTTAAAAGAAATTCATCCAGGAACCGAGCCTACCCCATTGCAAATCCAAGCGGCTCTCTCTGAATTAAAGTTTTTGGAAATTGACCCTACGGTTTCTTTACCTGAACCTTTATTTCGAACTCTATGCGTTATGTATCAACATAAAATCTCAGGAATAGGTTTTGATCCATCTTTCTTAGCAGAGCTGCTAAAGACTTACGGATTAAAGAAGCAAGATTATATGACATTTTTCCCTGAAGTTATTGAAGAAACGGTTGTTGAATACAAAAAAATTCTCAATGCCAAGGCAACTGTTTTAGCTAAAGCAATTTTTGTAGATTTAAAAGGAAAGGACTTAGACTCCAAAGCACAACTTTTAGCTAAAATCATTCCTGATATTAATGATTTTAAAAAACTTGAAAACCCTATCTATCATGAAGGACTCAAAGAATTACTCAATCAAAACATTTCTGTGCTGGATTTACAGGTAATGGCACAAGATTATGCAAAAGGTGACTTCTTTCTTCAACTTTCGCCCGAATTTCAAAAGCAAAAAGCCGACCAGGCATTCTCTACTGCAGGAATGTTTAAAAGTTGCGATCCATTAAAAGTACTTGCACACCCAAATGCTTTTAAAGAATACTTAACAGCTCTTAAAGCTGCAAAAGCTAAAGCTGCTACGGTATAATTCATGGGGTATAAATGCGAGGCGAATAATCGCCTCGCATTACTCAGTATTTTCAGCGCCTATCTGCTCTAAAATACCAAAAAGTCCACCATGCAGGTGAACAGTAGTATGAACCACCTCCACTTTGTCATTGCGAAAAAAAACTTCTGCTTCTTCGATGGGTAAACTAAATCTAGCTTTGGAGGGAGGGAAGGTTTTGAAACCGTGAAATGGCAATGTCAGCGGACCTGTGTGGGTGCCCGTTACTCTTAAATCTACGATGACTTTGTCAGTGTCATCCATAATCCTTTTGACTTCGAACGAAAGGTCCGGGAAAGCTTTATGCATAGCTTGCTGAAAAGCCACAGTTTCTTCTTTATTGAATGGGTCAGGTAAGGTTCCATAAAATTTGAAATCATCATCAAGCATTTCGAAGAGTTCAAACCAGCGCCCTGATTCAAGCGCACTAAAAAATTGGACTGTTTTTTGCACATGTTCCATAAAGGCCTCTAATCAGATTTTCGCTTTGGTCTAATGAGTAGAAAATTTGCATCATATGTGAGCACACCAAGCAGGATTGAACAGAGGGCACGATCAATGCCCACGAGATATTTAAGATCGTATGAATAAGGATTGCGCACAAAAGGGTCTGCAATTGAAATCTGTTTCTTCTGATTATCGTAGCCAAAGACGACGACGAAGTGCCCTTCAGGTTCACCAAGGATATCATCTTGCTTGCTCGATGCGCTAATTTCCCGGCAGCTATGGTAAAGAAAAGTGGAACTTAAGCCTGTTAAGATAGGCACACCTTGCTTGATGTAATGTCGAATTAAACTTCCAGAGAGATCTCGAAAACGAATCTTCCCGCCTAAACGTAAAAATTCCAAGTAGGCATTGGTGGCGATCTGAAGTTTTTTATTTTTTTTGGCTTCGGCTTGTTCATTGAGTTTTTGAGCCAACTGGATCTTTGGCAATGGTTTAGGCTCAAACCAGGTTGGATCAAAGACCTGTAAATTATAAGTGTAAATTGTGGCTTCATAGTTACGTTTCAAGGCATGACATGCCAGTAAAACCGCCAGCGTCCCCCCCTCTTCTAAAGATGGGACCTCTTCAATTACTTTTGAAAGAGGCATTTCGTCACCATAATAATTGTAAACCGCATGTAAACATGTTGGTCCGCAAGTGACTTCATTGGGTTGGGGGAGAATTTTTATCGATAACTGGTGTTTCATATTCCTGCCTATTGATTGTCAGGATATGTTAATAATTAATTTAATTCAATCAACCCACATAAAGACTCTAGGATGGTCTGCTTGAATTTCTGCCACTCTTGCTTTGATGAATGCACCATCTTTTGATTGATTTCAAGTTCAATTCCAATGTAAGACGAATCTTTCCATTTAGTTCGCAAAAAAGTAGTGAATCCATCTGCTTTGCCCAAATAAGGATAGTTCGCGCGTATTTTTAATCGTGAGGAACCGCCAGCCTTCAGTGCTTGTTTCCAGGCATTGGCAAATTGCTTTTCGCGAGCACGCCTGGGATCATAAAGTAATCCGATGTCAGCTTGGCGAATTTTTCCCTCCAATTCAGGAGTAAAAGAATGAATTGAAAGATGGATTAAAGGAATGTTTGATGCAATCGCCTGTTCAACCTGCGTGCGGTAGGGAAAGTAGATTTTTTTTAGAATTGCTTCTTTATCAGAGGGAGGAAGTTGATGTGTCCAAGATGAGAATAATTTAGGGTGATGCAAAGAGCGGTTTAATTCGACTAATAGCCTACTAGTTGTACTTGCAATGAGAGGTGCTTTAAATTTTTTGGCAATCTCTTTGGCCAGTTCTAAAGCCCCTGGATCAAAACCACGATGCGAATTTAAAGCTTTTTTTGCATCCTCAAATAAAGGCTGCCAGCGGAAGGGAATTTGATTTCCTCCATGTTCGCAAGTGATTAACAAGTGCATGGCAACCCTCTAAGAGACAAGGAAATTCAAAAAAGCGACCCTGTTTCAAGGTTTTGGCAAAGCTCTCGGTAGACATCTGCTAACTCGGGTCGTCCAAAATTAGACCCTAAAGCTTTCAAAATTCGTGTCGAGAGAGTTCCTTGAGTGAGAATATGTTTAAGAGCCGGATCTTTATTGAAGCCGCAGACTTCACTCAAATGAATCCAAAGATCCCTAGCGGTACACTTAGAACTTTTCTTCCACCCAAAAGCCTCAAGAAAATGCTTATCTTCAAGCATCGTCTTTTCCCCTGAAATGATTGTCTCTAGCAGGATCTCTTTAAGCCTTTCTTCATTGAACTGATGGAGAAATTCGATATTGACCCATTTTTCTTGCGCGAGAAATTTAATCACCTCAGTGATGGCGCGACTGACACCTACATCGGCTTCTGGACACTCTTGCAGATCAATCACCCGAATCTCAATCGCATAGCGGTTAAAACGAGTAATGGCCCCACGCGCGTTTAACCATTCATCCTGCAAAATTTTTTCTGGATCATATGGAGCAATATCTTTGTAGATTCTTTTGAAAATTTTGGTGCGGTAATCTTCAAATGAAAGGCACACTTCCGGAATAATATGGCCTGTGATGGAAGGAATTTTAGCAGAATTCATACGGTAGACATTTAAACGCGTGTCCAGCATACCCGTGACTTTACCCTCAACAATCGGCGAACTAGCCGCTAAAGCCGGAATAAGGGGCAAAATGAGTCGAATCGCCGCATGCAGCCGCACAAATTCTTCTTCGTTTCCAAAAGATAGATTTAGATGGTTACTTTGTAAATTCGACCATCCATGTCCCTGGCAGTTGAAGATACGGTTGAAAGTTGCATAGATCGGACTATTATCATGGGTCCACAGCTTCATTTCTTTGGTAGGATTCATCCAGGGATGCATCGCAGTGGGCATTAGCTGCCCTCCGAAAGGGATCAAGCGATGATTAATGTCTTTGACTTCTTGTTGAAAATCTTCCGAAATATGCTCTAGTGACTGGACGGGGGTAGTCGTTTTTAATTCGAGTACATGCAAAGCCAGCTCATTTGACCATCCAATGGGATCTTTTTCATAATCCCCAAGATACTCCCCTAAAACTGAATGCAATAGCTGATCTGTAATCGGCAAGACATCTAATGTCTTGTGATCCACAATCATGTATTCTAATTCAACCCCGTAAGCTTCGAATAAACGAAACTTGGGCTTAAAAGGTTTTTCCTGTGGCAAAGTGGTCATGGTCATAGTCTTCTTTTTTGTTTTTCAATGCGGTGGTAAATGGTGGAAACAATTTTGAGGTAAAGTTCATCCTGTAAGACTTGATCTTCGACTCCAGCATCAATGCTTGGATTATCGTTCACTTCAATCACGTAGCATTCTTTATCAATTTGCTTTAGATCCACCCCATAAAGCCCATCGCCAATCAAATTAGCCGCTCTAAGAGCAGTTCGAATGATTTGCTTCGGGGCTTGGCTGACAGGTATTGTTTCAAATTTGCCCGTAACGTTCGTGCCTTTGCATGAATGGTTGTAGATCTGCCAATGATTACGTGCCATAAAGTATTTGCAAACGTAGAGGGGTTGACCATCCATTACCGCGACGCGCCAATCAAACTCTGTAGGCAAAAATTCTTGCGCGACTAAAAGATCTGATTTTTCCATTAACGGGATACGTACTTGATCAAATTCTTCTTGGGAATGGACCTTCACAACACCTTGTGAAAAGGCACTATCTGGTTGTTTAAGAACAAAAGGGAAATTTAGTTTTTGCACAACTTCTTCAAGATTATCTTTGTGCACGATGACAGTCTTAGGGGCTGAAATCGAATACCTTTCCAAGAGCTCTGTCATATAGACTTTATTGGAACAACGCAAAATGGATTCAGGGTCATCGACTACGATCAATCCCTCTGCAGCGGCACGGCGCGCGAAACGGTAAGTGTGGTGATTCACATTCGTTGTTTCACGGATCAATAAAGCATCAAACTCTGCGAGTCTGCCAAAATCTTCTTTGTGAATAATTTCGGCACACATTCCCATTGAATCCGCGGCTTTAATAAATTTCTGAATGGCTTTTTCATTTGAAGGGCCATACTTTTCTTCTGGGTTGTATAAGATCGCTAAGTCGTAAGTTTTATTGTTTTTCTTAGGAATGGATGGCTTCCTCCCCAAAAAGAAATCACGCGCTTTTTCAATGACAAAGTCATGGTGTTCTAAAGGAATCTCATTCCCTGCAATGGTACCAATCGAAGATAAGCACCATTTTTGGGTATCTCTCGTAAATTGGGCCTGCAGAAAGGGGGCTTGAAATTCTTTAAAAAGATGGGAGGAAAGCCTTTCATACTTCTGAGCGACGTTTTTGCCGAAATAGATGCTTAACGTAAAACGATTAGAGTGAATCGATTTTAAACTTTTTTGAATGAGTTCATCAAGATCCTGGGAAACAAATCGAATCATTGCAGAAGATTTAAAATCCTGCATAGCCAGGAGATTAGGCTGAGGTTTATGCCCACGAGCTGTTCCAATCAAAGTCACATAATAACCTATCGTTTGATAGCGATAGGAGCGACACAAGTTGAAGATTTTAGCATGCCGAAGTTTGCTATAGGTCGGATCCATCAAATATGTTTTAGCTTCAAGAACTTCCACTTCAGGAATTTCCAACGGCCAATCCTTAAGATTATTAACAACCACGAAAATTTGCATAATACCTTCAACTTTTATTAAGAAAAGTAGAGAAAAAATAAGTAATTTCATTTCTCTCCTTAATCTAATTTTTAGTATTTCGGAGCCAGAAATGCAATGAAAATTTCAGAAATATTTGAATAAAAAAAAGGACAAATTTTTAAATAAATTTGTCCTTTATGGATTAACCGCCTGAGACACCAGACATTTGTTGGAAGACCGTAAAACGTTGCCCAAGAATTTCTTGCACTTTGCGTGCCGTCTCAGAGCACTTGGAATTTTTTTCGACAGCTGTTTGCGAACGATCGCTCAACTTATTTTTCATTTTATCCAGATCGATTTCTAAGACCGTCTTGCCACCCAGGTTGTAGTTACTCACGACGCCTGCAAAAGCCCCGGATCCGGCACCCATAAAATTAAGGGGTTGGGAAGCCGCGCCTATTCCCTCCATCGCTCTAAAAACAACGCCAGTAGCTGGGATAATCGAAACAGCTTTAAAGGCTTGTCCAAAAAGAGGTACAAACCCTACTGCACCTGCCCCAAAAGATAAACATCCTTGGCCTACAGAGGGAAGAATTTGCTTCCAATCGTTAATCTTCCCTTTGATGCGCACACCTTGGTACTTAATTTCAACGAAAGTATCTTGGCAATACAGAAAATCTTGTCTCGCAGCACGGCGGAACATGAGTAATAAAACGTTCAGAGCCAGAGTCAAAAGCCGTTCATCGTTAGGGTTCATCTGCTCTAATTCAAGCCGCAGTTCTTCACCTAATTTATCCAGGTAAACTTCAATAGGCTCTTCTAGGCGACCAAAAGACTCATCGTTTTGATCTTCGACTAAATCAAAATTATCATCTAGCTCTGGATTCTCTTCGTAAATGCTGCTTCTACTTGCGATTGTCATAGCCATCATGCACCTCCTTAAACGTCAATCTTTCCAATGCGTCGACGTTGTTGAATAAGTTTAACAAGCTCTTCCCAAGAAAATCTCACTCGGTCAAGCGAATGTCTAAACTCTCCAAATATGATTTCAACTTGTTTATTATTTTGATGGCGTTCTAACGAAATCCCGTAGAGATTTGCCATCACTTTTCTATTTTTATGCTCTAAAACCGCTTTAAAAATAATTACAGAGCCTTCACCTAACGATCCCGTGGCCTGTAGTGCCCCAATCACAAAAAGTGCCGCCGTTCCACCGGAAGCCACTGTCACTACGACCCCTGCTATACTTCCACCGATCAAACATCCAGTTAATATGCCCTCAACCCACTTGGCAATTTTAAGGATTTTATTGCGCTTGATTTTTTCATCCATTTGATTGAAGTACAATCGTTCAAGGGACTTATTAATTTGGCCAATCTGTGAAATCATTTTAGAAAGGATTTTTAAGGTCTCGTCGGAGAGCTCTTTTTCTTTTAATAGCAACTGTACGAATTCAGTATAAAGCTTAGCCTCTTCAACATTTTCTGAAAGAGGGGGTTTACTCTGAGTTTGTTTGCTCTCTTTTTTGAGCTTTACAGCCCCATCTTTCGTTTTGGTTTTGCGATGCAGTGTTGAATTGCGAACGGCAAGAATACGACGTTCATTAGGATCAAATTTATCCTGCTCATGTCCATCGTCATTAATTTCTTTCAGGCGATTGATCAATTGATTCACTGTAGACATTGTCAGTGCTAATTGCCGAGCATCAATTTCTATCGGGGCTTGCAATTTAGGAAGCGATGACACGGGCTTAGTGGCAACTACTTGTTTTTTCACTCCATTCAAAGACTCTGCAGGCTTTACTTCTACCGCTGTGCTTGGAGCTGCTGAAGAATTTGGAGCAATAAATCCCCAAAACCATTGCGCATAGTCGTACATTTTAGCTAAAACAGTTGGATTCACAGGCTCTTTAATTACTAGAGGAAGCATTTCAGTAGGCACTTCTTCGATTTCGACTTCTTCTTCTTCAGGATCAACAAGCGAGGCGAGCGAACTGGCGTGATAGGAAAGAAGCGATTCACTGACATCGGCTTTTTTGGGAAAATCTCTTGGATGAAGAGTTAATTTATCCGTAATACGGTTTAAATTTCTTCTATCAATAGTGTGAGGGTTTCGTGAGTGAATGGTGTCTGGCATTTTAATTCCCCTTCTTTACTAAATAATTTTGCCATCCCTTTCGCATTAAATCAATATGTACATTTAAGGGATGTAATTCTTGTTCGGCCGCAATAGCCGCTGCGGCATCCAAAGCTTCAAATCCTTTATCCATTAGATTGAGAAAGAAAAAGCATTCGGCTGCATGAAATGAAATGTAAGGATCCTCTAAATCTAACGTTGCGGCTAACGAATAAGCTTCTAACGCAGACATATAATTTTTTTCAGCTTGATAAGTCGCCCCTAATCCCATCCAATTTCTTTTAGCATAAGGCTCAATGACTGTCAAAACATGGAAAAAGTGGCGGGCGGTTTCGAATTTACCATTTACATAGAATTCGTAAGCTGAGGCATAGAGGCAAGAGATTGCTTCCGGAGATAAATCAGGGACATCTCCAGTCCCTCCCTTATTGATAAACTCAGAAATTTTTTGCAGCTGTTCTTTCAGCTCTTCGACTTGTTCAGCCGAACCTTGCGTGCTCATGATTAGCCGCCTGCGATTTTACGCGCTTTATTAATTTTATCTTCGTGGAGCGGTTTTAAGATGCTTCTTGCCATTTGATAGGTTTCATAGCGGTCATTGGTCAAACGTGTAATGGTTTGCATCTGCATTTCATTTTGAATGTTCAAATCTTCCACAGTCATCCGAATGTTTTCTACAAGCCGCTCTCTTTCATCTTTTTTGAAATTTTGCTTGTCCGGAATATCAACCCCTAGATCTTTGGCTTCTTGCAGAAGTTTTTTTAAATCTTCATTCCGCGAGCAATCCATTTCACCTTTGTTATTGGTGGCATTATTGATCGCCTGTAGAACTTTATGGAGTTTGCTGACTTTTCCTTGGCGATCTTTTAAAGTAGAAAACTCTTTGATTGTCTCCTCTTTAAGCTGTTTCAATCTCTCTGTATTAATCAATAATAGCAAAGCTTCGAGAGAAAGTTTATTCGGATCACTCTCTTCAGTTTTTTCCAATGCTTTGGTTAAAACTTCAACAACACTTCCATCTTTAGCAGCCATTCGACACCTCTCTCCAGTATTAAGATTTAAAGCCTAAAGAGAATTTTACACATCCTCTACCGTCAATAATCTTCCTACAGGGCATTATATCTCGGAAGATCATTTCTGGTGAGAATTTAACTCGGGCAGAAAATTCCAACCTTCAGGTTTAGTATTTTGCTCAATAATGAATCTTATCAATGACTTGAATTAAGGTAAAGTAAATGAAATTCGAAATGAACTATGAAACTTGTACATAAATTAATTTTTTATTAGGGTGCAACAAAACTGATCAGTAGGAGGAGGCTTCATTTTTTATGCTTAATTCCCGGATTTCACTACTGTTTTTTTCATTTATTTTTTCGATTAGATCTCTCCAAGGGGAAGACGTTCCCGCTCATCAACAAAGTCTAGAAAGAGGAGCTGCAATCTCAGATGCATCAAACTCATCTGTTGCGAAAGAGCCACCTCCAAAATTAATTTCTAGCGAAACAAACGCATTATCAAATCAACAGCCAGCTCTTGAGCGTGGTCCAACTTCCGCAGCGGCTCCCACCATGCCGCCAGTCTTTGAGAAAAATGGATCCATCAACACCCTTCCGAGTTCTCAAATACATAACCAAGAACAAGGACAACCAGTCCCTTCCGAAACAACTGACATCAAAAAAACCACACCTCAAGCTTCCCATTTAGAACGCTCAGCTAATGGACCCGCGGAAACCGACAAGGTTCAGCATTTGCACCCAGAAACTTTTCCTAGTTACGAAGGGGATGAAGACTTTCGCCGCGGGGGGATGTATTTTTATGGAGAAAATGCACCGCAAGATTACCTAGAAGCCTCGAAATGGTATCAAAAAGCTGCTGAAAAAGGAAATCCTGAGGCACAAACTTTGCTGGGGAATATGTATATCTTCGGCGAAGGTGTTGAAAAAAACTACGGAACAGCTTTAGAGCTATTTACACAAGCTGCCGATAAAGGATACTCCTTAGCTCAAAATAATTTAGGAACGATGTATGAAAATGGCTGGGGTGTGCAAAAAGACCTTGCCCTAGCTTTAGATTTTTATCAAAAAGCTGCCAGCCAAAACAATCCTTTTGCACAATCTAATCTAGGCAGACTCTATGAAAATGGCATAGGCGTTCCTCAAAGTCTTGAAGAAGCCATCCGTTGGTATCAACTCGCCGCGGATCAGAAAAATCCACAAGGATTAAATGCTCTGGGCCGCCTTTATGTTGAAGAACCCCAAATGCGCGATTATACAAAAGCCCTAAACTACTTTCAAATCGCTGCAGACCAGCAGTATACATTTGCCCAGAACAATCTAGGGGTCATGCATGAAAATGGTTGGGGAACACCTACCGATATTCAGCTTGCCTTAAGCTGGTATAAAAAAGCTGCTCAAAAAGGCAATCCTAACGCCCAAGCTAACCTGGGACGTCTCTATGAGAATGGCAAAGGAGTGCAAAAGGATTACGCTGAAGCCATCAAATGGTACAATAAAGCTTTAGATCAAGGATTAGATATCGCCCTGAATAGTTTGGGAAGAATGTATCAATATGGTTGGGGAGTTCCTCAAGATTTCCAAAAAGCCATTCAATATTATCAAAAAGCTGCCGAGAAAGGTAATAGTTATGCCGAAACTAATATCGGTGTTCTCTATGAAAATGGCATTGGTGTAAAAAAAGATTTTCCCCAGGCACTTCTGTGGTATCAAAAAGCAGCTCAGCATGGAAGTGCCGAGGGGCAATACAATTTGGCACTGATGTTTGAAAAAGGAAAAGGCACTAAACTTGATTTGAATCAAGCTGCGAAATTTTATACTTTAGCTTCCAACCAGGGATTAAGCCTTGCCCAAAATAATTTAGGTATCCTCTATCTGACTGGTGCCGGTGTCGAAAAAAACTTGTCTAAAGCCTTTGAACTCTTTAAACTTGCTGCCGAAGATGGGAACCCAATTGCAGAAAGCAATCTTGGACGCCTCTACGAAACTGGCTTAGGAACAACCCAAGATTATGCAAAAGCGCTTTTTTGGTATCAAAAATCTGCTGAGCAAAATGATCCTCTGGGAATGTATTATATGGGAAAACTATATATTGAAGGGTTAGGCACCCCAAAAAAAATTGAAGAAGGCTTAGATCTTTTCCGTAGAGCAGCTCGTTTAGGCAACCCCCAAGCTCAAAAAGAATTAGAAAAACGTAAAGTTACTTGGTAACTAAATTTGAGGTAAAAATGAGTATTCTTATTGCTATCCTTTTGAACACAATCGCGGTTTTTGTCACTGCAAGCATTCTTCCAGGGGTAAGACTTGCTAACTTTGGAACTGCTTTAGTGGTTGCCATAGTCTTAGGAGCCATCAATACCTTTATCCGTCCAATTATTTTTCTCTTAACCCTGCCTATCAATATTTTAACATTGGGCTTATTCTCCTTTGTAATTTTAGGGCTACTTGTTTTACTTGTAAGTGCCATTGTCCCAGGCTTTCACGTGGATGGATTTTGGTGGGCAGTTGCCTTCGCTCTTGTTTTAGCTGTGATTAGCAGTATCATCACGACCTTTGTTCCTTAGTCAGTTAACCAAATCAACCACAGAGGCAGGATCTAGTTCTCCCTCTGTGATCTCTGTGGGCTCTGTGGTGGTCCGATTCACCGACATAGGTAACACTTTGATTCACCCACATAGGTAACGCTTTATCAAAAATGCTATAATTATCTCATCCTTAAATAGGAGGGCGTTATGGCATGGGAGAACTATAA
>Ga0105046_10015532_pt1 | contig 11701 bp, 10 predicted proteins | sample MAT03_FD_78385 | JGI IMG/M metagenome (GOLD analysis project Ga0105046, IMG submission 78385) | Freshwater microbial communities from Lake Fryxell liftoff mats and glacier meltwater in Antarctica - MAT-03 (megahit assembly) | ecosystem: Environmental > Aquatic > Freshwater > Ice > Liftoff...
CAGCGTCAAGAGATGCAGCGGCTCGCCCATGCTTGTGAGCCGCCCCCCGCAAGGTCTGACCCTCCACAGAATAGACCTCCCGGGGAACACCGCCCGACAGCCCCGCGGCCATTTCGCCCCATTTGATCCGGCTTTCATGCGAGCCATACAGGCCCAGCATGGAGTCCTAGCCCTTTACGTTGCTGCGAGCCTGACCGCTGCTGTGTCGCAGATATGATGGAAAAACACGGGGCTGACCCACCGTGTACGGGACTCTGGTCCATTTCAAGGAACTTTTTTCCACGATTGAAACAGGTTCTTCACCGCCCTGACGACCAGCATCAGGTATCACAACTCACAATTCAGCAAGGTCTTGCGACCAATGCACCTGGCAGAACTCGAATCTGCGACCTCATCCATGTCAAGGATGCGCTCTAACCAACTGAGCTACAGGAGCGGGCGACAGCGTTGGAGCGCTGCTTGGGGAACATTATGCCTCATTTCTCGGATCGTCAAGCGCAGAGGGTCAAATGAACGGGTGGTCGGCTGGATTCGCTGAGAAAGACTTCCGAAGTCTCCGAAGAGTTCGGAAGTCGGGCTGAGGGTTGTGGACGCTATTCCACCCGCATCAGGACAAATTTGAGGTATCGGAACTCGGGGCAGACCAGGGGGGCCGGGTGGTCCCAGGGCTGGCCGGTGATGCTGAGCACCGTGGCTCGTCGGCGGGCGTCAGACACGGCTTCTTCGTTGATCTCCAGAAACGTCGACTCGGGGAGATGGCTCGAGCAGGACGCTGTCGCCAGCAGTCCGCCGCGCATGGTCGCTCGGGCGCTGGCGGCAATCAGCTTGCGATAGGCGGCAATGGCTTGCGGGACGGACGACTCCGACGGAGCAAACGACGGCGGGTCGCAAATGACGATGTCCCAGAGCTCCTTGCGGGGCTGAGCGGCTTCGAGGAATTCGAACACATCTTCCGCGAAACCGTCATGTTGGGCGGGGGGGAGCCCATTCAGCTCCCAGTGTGACTGGGCCATGGCGATGGCGGGCTTGGCGAGGTCGACGCTGGTGACGTGTTTCGCTCCTCCCAATCCAGCGGCCACCGAAAAGCCGCCGGTGTACGCAAACAGATTCAGCACTCGCTGCCCGAGTGCCAGATCTCGCACCAGTTTGCGGTTCTCGCGCTGGTCCAGAAAGAAGCCGGTCTTCTGGCCTTTGACGACGTCGGCTGTCCATTGGATGCCATGTTCGAGGAAGCGGGCGATGTTCTCAGGCGGGAGTGATCCGGTCAGCAGCGTTCCCGGCCCACCCCGATCCCGCGACCGGAGCCAGACACCGGCGAGCGATAAACGTTCGGCGAGGTAACTGGCGATTCCAGCAGCATTCCAGAAGCCGGACGGGCCAGCCCCATCGAGTTGCATGACGGCATATTGGCCGTAGATGTCGACCACTAAACCGGGAACGTTGTCCCCCTCCCCATGCAACAGCCGATAGCCGGTCGTGTCGGCTGTGAGGGAGCGTTTCCGCCACTGCATCGCGCGATCAATTCGCCGCCTGGCCCAGTCATCGGTCAGCGGCTTTTCATCAAGTTCGCAGGCTCGGAATGCGATCGGGCATTGTGGGTCATAGTATCCCCGGGCGACCTCGCGGCCTTGCTTGTTGTCCTGCAAGATGGCCCACGACCCACTGGGAGCGGGGGGCAGCGTGCGGAGTCCCTCGGCGTAGACCCACGGATGTCCGCGCTTGACGGTCCGCACTAAATCACGCGACATCCGCAGGATCACGGGATCGCGCGCGGGGGACCTCAAGAGCGAATCATCGGCCATGAGATCGAGAGCCTGAAGGGAGATTGATCAAGACGCGAGTCGCGGAGCGACATCGCCTACGCCAGTTAATGCTCATCGCGAGTCAACAAAAACAGCGCCTTCTTCTCTCCCGGTAAGGTGAAATCGAAGCCGCAGCTGCGGAAGAAATCGTCGGTACTGGTGATGGCCATGACTTCAAAGACTTTTTGCCGTCGGGCGAGATCGACGCAGGCGAGGGTCAGCCGTTTGCCGATCCCCTGACCTCGAAACTCTGACGAGACGCATAAGCTGCGAATTTCGGCGAGCTTGCGAGAGTAGATTTCCAGAGCGACGAAGCCGACGACCTCGTCCTCGACAATGGCGACGAATCCGGTGGGAATCAGATCTTCGAGTTCGTCGACGGTGCGGGGCAGCAGGCGACCCGCGTCGACGAAGGGTTGGATGAACTCGTAGATGTCTTCGAGGTCAGCCATCGTGCTGGAGCGGATTTCAGCGGGGCACGGGGGACGAGTACCATTCGGGGAGTCGTGGGGAGTCTCGGAATTCGACATCGCTGCGGGGGGGCCTGAGTGCGGATTAATCGGGGAGGGGCGGGAGCAGGCTCCCATTCGCCCACGTTCTGGCGACCGTAGCTACGGCTTCAAGTGTCCTCGTCGAGCGTCTCGTCGCTCTCGTCTTTCCCGGCGGACGGACGTTTGGCTTTCGGCTTAGGGATCTTGCGAAAGACGGCGACAATGTCCTCAATCGGGACGACGAAAAGAACATTCCCCGGTTCCAGATCGACGGGAATCGCCTGCTTGGGGTTGAACAGCACCTTGTCGTATTTACGGACTGGGAAATCGTCTTTGTTCTGGACTTCCAGGCTGATCTCGACCACTCGACCTGTGATTGTCGGAATTTCGGTGCTGTCGGGGAGCACAATCCCCCCCTTGGTCTTTTGGCGACCCTCATCTTTGCGAATCAGAATGCGGGGGCCCAAGGGCTCGACGGAGTCAGTCACGGCGATACTTCCCGATCCGGGAGCGAATGTGTGAGGTGTCAATTCAGGAGCAGACCAGACCGGCTGGTGTTGGGGCCAGTGCCTTCCCGTGAATCGATCTGATTATAGGCAGAGGAAATCACCACTGTCATGGCCTGTGAAGAGAGTCGACTTGGATTTCGGAAAGGCGCTCACGGGGAATGGCTCAGCTCCGGCGGGCAAGCATGCGTTCGCGAATGGCGTTCGCAATTTGCTGAGTGGTGTTCGGTGTCGTGTAGCTCCAATGCTCGATGGTCCCCCAGAAGGGTTTGGAAATCCCCGCTTGCTCAAACGATTCATGGAACCGCAGAAACCTGCGGGACTCGCGCCGCGGGGACATCATCTCGGCGTAGACCGGCTTGCCTGTGGCGGCTGCCTCGGAAATCATGTTGACCGAATCGCAGGTGACAATGATCTGCGAACTGAGGGCTAAGGCCGCCAAGTAGGGGTTCGCGCCCTGTCCCGCCCAGACAAAATGATCGTTTCCAAATCGCGACAGAAAGCTGTCGATCCAAGGCCGGGGTGTGCGCTTCGAGGGGAGTATGGCTAATTGCTGGCCCGAGCTCTCCGCAGCTGAGGCGAGGCGGTCTTGGAAGTCGATCATTTCCGGGGGACTGAAGGCATAGTTGCGTGTCGGTCCACCCAGCAACACGAGGAGGAACGGGCGGGTCAGTCGCTCCAAGCCGCCGAGGGGGCCAGCGGCTGCGACTTCGGCCAGCAGTTGCGGAGTAACATGATGAATGGCTCCGAATGTGCCGACCACATTCGGCCCCCCCAGACCGTCATGCTCCGGACAGGCGACCAAGTCGAAGTGCTTCGGAGAGATTCGCGGGTCTTGGGTGTGAACGGTAAATACTCGGTCGCCGAATCTCCGTTTCAGGGCCAACGAGGCCATGATCGACTGTCGCCCGCTCGTGACCACCAGATCGGGACACACATCCGGTTGAACCAGTTGTGGGGACTCGAAGATCCAGTCGCGATTCGGGATCATTCCCGGCCAGAGCCATTTCCAGGGAGCCTTCAGCGGGGCTTGCAGCAACGACTCGCTCGCTCCCGCCGCTCGTAACAGCCCCCGCACCTGGCTCGCCATCCCGGCCCCGCCGTCGGTAAATCCGAGGCCAATCCAACCCTTTTCAGGAACAGGTGCCGCACCGGGCAGAGACGACGCCATCACAATTCCTCGGAGAGCAGATTTCGCACGTACCATGTCGAAACGGTGGGGAAAACACCAGAGCATTCCTATTCAGTCTCGCTTGGAAGTATCCATCGCGAGAGACATTCGTTCCCCGCACTCAGAGAGCCCAGCGAGATAAAGACCATCTTGCAATTCGACTGTCGGTCGCCTTTGGGGCTGCCCCCCGGCCAGAGTGTCGTCACGATCCCACGCGCCACCACATGTCGACCCCTCTCTGGCGAGTGTCGGCTGTTCGGTTGAATCCGGTCTGGCGGACTCGCGATACTCTTCCGGAGGATGGGCTTACGCCGGGGAACTCGGCCACATTCTCCGTAACCTATGTCAGCACCGACACAAGCAACTTGACTGTGCCAATCAGCGCGTGATAGGGTACGGAGCGAGCGAGACTCAGCAAGCGGGATCGAACTTCAGAACCATCGTTCGTGTGGTGGTTTGATTACCGTCCGAGAGTTCAAATTCGCAATGACAGCCGGTTCAGACGTGTTTCCCGTTCATGGTCATTTCGACCCCGCACACTTGGATTTCGCCTCAGCGGGGACCAGTGCCCCGCTGAGCGAGAGACAGGTTGAGTAGCGGAGAACTGACTGTGGGCTTGGGATCGTTGATGGTGCTTGGAATCGAGGGACGCTCTGTGGTCGGCAACCTGAGAATCGTCGTCTCTTGGTCCTCTCGCTGGGTCGGGGCGATCCTGATTGTGGTCTGCTGCCAGTCCGGGCCGGTCTCTGCTCAGGACACGCCGCCCGCGGCCACGAAACCCCCCGCAGCGTCGGCCACGGAAGCCACTGCGGTAGAGACGCCTGCCGCTGAAGCACTGCCCGCTGAGGCCCCCGCCGCACAACCGGCCGTGGTCCCGCCTCCCAAAGCTGCACCGGTGGTCTATGCAGAACCTCGCATCACGGAAGACGAGAGTAAGAAGTGGAACTCGACTCGATCAACGAAATTGCAGAGTGCTCTGAAGTCGAGTGCGCCCAACACGGCCGAGACCAAAGAGTTGATTGATGCGGGGACGATGTTCATCGACCGGATGACGATTCCCAAAAACATTTCCGATCTGCATTTGAAAGTCATTGACCCTGCCCGGAGATCGGTGGACGGCCCGTCGACCAATTCCAGTGCCAAAAAGATACTGCTGAAAGCCATGGCCGATCGAGGCCTGGAACTCCTGACCCAGAAACCGCCACATGACCCGGATGTCCAGCTCGGAATTGTGATTCTGCTCGGGACTCTGAATTCCCAACCTCCAAAGGGAACTGCGACAGCTGTGCCCTACATCGGATCGGCGAAAGCGCTGATTGCAGTCCTGGAAAACTCCGATTCTCCCCTCCAGTGCCGCATCGCTGCGGCCACCGGCTTGGGGCGCATGGGACGCGAAGCCGCTGTCGGGGTGAGCCTAGGTGATCTGTCGGTCGTTCAACGGAACGAAATCGCGACATCACTGGCGAAAGCCCTGCTCGCCACAGAGGCTCAGGGGAACGACGACGGGAAAATCTGGTTTCGCAGTCGCGTAGCCGAGGCTCTGGGAGACTGCGGTGTCGCCAGCAGCTTGACGAAGGCTCCGGTGTTTATTGACGCCCTGATGGTGACCGTCACGAACCCCGGCGAAAACGTGCGAGTGCGAGCTTCAGCGATCCGAGCTGTGACCCAGCTCCAATGGGACGGCCAAACGAACTTTCCACTGGTTTTGAGTGAGGCCGTCAAACTCTGTGCCGAAATTGCGAACCAATACAACGCGTCGGTCGAAGCCAAGAGGCCGGTGTCGGCCAATTTGCGTCATGCCAATCTCGATGTCTACCTCGCCTTTCGTCCGAAGACGGATAAACCCACGAATCCCCCGCAAGCGATTCCGCCCACGAATTGGGGCTTCGTGAACCAGACGAAGAGGAATGGGCTGACCCAGTATGAACCCGCCGTGAAGGCTGCGTATGACGTGATTTTGCCAGTGGTCAACGCCGTCTTGGTCAATGAAAATAGACTAGTGGCCATCTCGCCAGCGGTGATCGCCCCCGTAGAAGCATGGATCACCGCGAACCTACCCTCCGATCGGAAGCCCACCCCCGTGAGCCCCCAACCGGTGCCTTAAGGGCGTCGCCGCCCGCAGTGGAGCGGCTCTCACAATTCGACAGTGAACCATCCTGATTTATCCGAAGTATGGATGGGAGAAGATTGGCCGACCAGGTCCCTACGAACCCTCACCGACCGGGTACTTCGCCAGCGGAGTGGTCCCACCCTTCACGGCATCGCCAATCTTCGCCACAATCTCCAGGCCCGGTTCATCGGGCAGGACCAACTCGGTGCGCGATCCGAACTTAATCATCCCAAACAGCGACCCCGACATCAGCTGCTCGTCGGGACGGACCCAACAGACGATTCGGCGGGCAATCGCTCCGGCGATTTGCCGTACGATCATCGGTCGAAAGGGAGCCTGCGTGCCCTGAATGCTCAGCTCCAGCTTCTCGTTCACTTGGGCCGATTCGGGCTTCAGTGCGTTCAGGTACTTTCCCTTAAAGTAGGCAATCTTCACGATGCGGCAGGCGATTGGCGTCCGGTTCGTGTGAACGTTAAAGATTGACAGAAAGATCCCGAACTTCACCGCTGGCCCACCGATGTATTCGTCATGGGCCACGCGCTCGATCAGCACCAGCTTGCCGTCTGCGGGTGAGACCACCAGATGGTCCCCTTCCGGAATTCTGCGAGGGGGATTGCGGAAGAACCACACGATCAAGATGCCAATGACTGTCAGCGTCGTCACCAATAGCCAGCCCATGATCTCCAGCCATGTCGGCAGCGAGAATCGGTCGAGCGCCCACGCGGTGATCCCGGCCCAGCCAAAAGACAGAAACCCATAGACCAAGAGCTCGGCCAGACCTGGCCGCGCGAACGGGATCTTGTCCCGCCAGGCAAATGGGTCGTCCTTTGCGGCCCAGGAGTACCCGCCCAGGTTGCGATAAAACTTGACATCGCGCGGGTCGAGCACCTCATGGGGAGCCGTGTTCCCGGTCCCCCGTCGCAGCCGGGCCATCTCCTCGACGTACCCTCGGCGGAACGTCTTCAAGTACCACCGACGAAACCGCCCCCATGCCAGCTCGACCTCCATCACATCCCCGCCTCCCGGCTGGATCGAAGTGATCTGCGGGTCAAGCGGCTCAGCGGGTTTGATGGAGTAGGGCATGAGAGAAGGGTGATCGTTGATGGTTTATGGTTGATCGATAAGAGGATGAGTGAGAGTATCAGGGGAGAATGGGTCAGCTGTTCAGGAGCGTAGAAGCGGGGGAGTCTTCTGACGATCAACCATCAACCCTCTGTCACCCATGCGCCGCCTCGACCATCTGCCCGGCGTACTCACCAGTCTTCCGCAGCACATCCGCGACACTCGCGCCTGGTTGGGTCAGTGCTTCGAGGTGCCGCACGATCGCCGAGCCAACGATCGCTCCATCGGCGATTCCTCGCAGCGGTCTCAGCTGGGCGGGCTGGCTGAGGCCGAACCCGACCGCGAGTGGCAGGTTGGTCTCTTGCTTGAGCCATTTGAGTTGCTCGATGAGCGGCTCAGCCACGGAGTCTCGCACCCCGGTCGTCCCCGCCACCGCGATGCAGTAGACGAAGCCCGAGCTGTGCTGGACGATCTGGCGGACTCGTTCGGGAGGAGTCGTCGGGGCCACGAGTTGAACGAGATCAAGCCCGGCCTGCGTGACGAGAGCGTGCATCTCGGCGGCCTCGTCACCGGGTAAATCGGGGATGATGAAGCCCGCGAACCCGGCGGACTGAGCCTGCTTCACAAACGTCTCGATGCCGAGGCGGAAGACGATGGCATAGGAGACCATGGCGATCAGCGGCGGCAATTTCGCCGTGTCGAGTTTAGCGATCTCGTTGAAGATCCCCTGCACGGTCAGCTTCTTGTTGAGGGCCCGCGTGTACGACGATTGGATCACCGGCCCGTCGGCGATTGGGTCACTATACGGGAACCCGACCTCAATCAGATCAACCCCGCGCGAGGCGAGTTCGCGAATCAACGCCCCCGTCGTCGCCATGTCTGGATCGCCCGCTGTAATGAATGGCATGAAGGCCATCCGGCCAGCGGAACGCAGTGCAGAAAATGTCAAATCGATGCGGGTAGGCACGGGCGCAACCAATGGAAGTGTTCAAGAGCGCCGGGGTTCGGCACAGCGTTGGAGTCCACCACTTTAGCAGCATTCCCTAGCACTTCCACGCATCTGGGACCGGAGCTGATTTTGGGGGCGTCGTCGCGGATCTCGGCCTCTCGACCCGGAGTCTGGGCAGGTGAAGGCAAAATCGAAACGCGGGCAGCGGAGATGTGACCGAAGGAGGCCGTTTCTGAATGAAGAGGATCGAGACAACAACTCGAAGAATCGGGCAGGATGAAATGCATTTGTAAGATGAAGTTCCGGTGTCCTATGCATCCATTTCATCCTGTCCCAACATTCTGCCCCCCTCCGTTGAAAACGATTTGAGTAGCCACCAGGCGGTCGCTCAAGACCTCCAAAGTGTCGTGGTACGGATGGCGCACTGTCGCGGTTGTGATTCTTTCAAAACTGTCGAGTTCGTTTCCTCGAAATGCAGTTAGTTCAATCCCGTCAATCAGTTACGAATCATTGGCCAGTGAACCTCAACGAGTGGCATGGCCGATGCATCTATGATCGCTGATGACGCCTCCACGACCGACAGACTTGCGGCCCGTGTGCGTTGGCTCCTCTCTCTCCCCTGGAAAGGGCACTCTCATGAAACGCGCTTTGGTTTTGGCTTTTGTGGCTGTCGCAGGCGTGCTGGCAGCGGGTTCGGCGGTCAAGGCAGACCACTTCCGGTACGTTGGTCATCACCATCACTATGGAGGTGGATATGGTGGTGGATATGGCGGTGGATACGGCGGAGGTTACGGCGGAGGTTACGGCGGAGGTTACGGCGGCGGCTACCGCGGCTACAGTAACTACGGCTACCGTCCGAGCATCTCCGTCGGAATCGGGTATGGAGCCCCGGTCTACCGCCAGTCCTTCTATGGAGGTGGATATGGTGGCTACGGGGGTGGGTATTACGCTCCATCCTATGGCTACGGCTACAACGCCCCAGTCTACAGCTATGGCGGGTACGGCGGTGGATACTGCCACTAGTCTGCGGGGGAAGAGGGGCTGGAATCTTTCGATTCGACCTCATTTCTCGAATGACATGAGTCTTCTCACGAGGGGGCGGAGTCAATGACTCCGCCCCCTCGTCGCGTTGCTGCCGGTGGGTGTTCCGTAAACTCCAGTCCGCCCACAGACGGTCGCCTTTCGCTCCGCGAAAGAACGAACTTTCGCGGAGCGAAAGGCAACGGTCTCCAACCATCGGATTCAAACGTGCCCCCTCGCTCTGGGGTGCCTACAATCTCCGATCTCGACCAGGCAGCCATCGCGCGGGGATCATGGGTTATCGCAATCTGCAGGAATGTGTTCTTGATCTCGAACGGACTGGCCAATTGGTCCGGATCGCCACCGAGATTGATCCCGATCTGGAGATGGCGGAGATCCAGAGGCGGCTCTATCGAGCGCGTGGCCCAGCCCTGCTGTTCGAACGGGTCAAGGGGACGCGGTTCCCCATGCTCGGGAACCTGTATGGCACTCTGGAACGCACGCGATTCCTCTTCCGCGATACGCTCGAACTCGTTCGTCGGCTGGTTGAGATCAAAATCGACCCAGCTGTGATTGCGAAATCGCCGTTCCGATATTTAAGAGCCCTTCCCGTCGCGTGGGCGATGCAGCCCAAACGCATTGGACGATGGCGGGCTCCCGTTCTGGCGTGCGAAACGACACTCGACCAACTTCCGGCCTTGAAGTCGTGGCCCAATGACGGCGGGCCGTACATCACCTTGCCCGCTGTACATACCGAGCATCCCGATACCCCCGGATGGCAGAAGTCGAACCTCGGTATGTACCGCATCCAAATCGCGGGAAACGACTTTCTTCCCAATAAAGAGATGGGTCTGCACTACCAGATCCACCGCGGGATCGGCGTGCATCACGCAGCTGCGATTCGGCGGGGGGAGAAGCTGCGGGTTAATATTTACGTGGGCGGCCCGCCGTCGCTCCCCCTCTCCGCAGTGATGCCGTTGCCCGAGGGGCTGTCGGAGCTGACTTTTTCCGGGGCACTCAGTGGCCACCGCATGCGATTGGCGATCCCGTCAGCCGGGGCAATCCCAGTTTTGGCCGATGCCGACTTCTGTCTCTCCGGTACGATCGATGTTTCACAGACCAAGCCCGAAGGCCCCTTCGGCGATCATCTCGGTTACTACAGCCTTGCCCATGACTTCCCGGTGATGACGGTTGACAAGGTCTTCCACCGTCGCGATGCGATTTGGCCGTTCACTGTGGTCGGTCGTCCCCCGCAAGAGGACACCTCATTCGGCGAGATCATCCACGAAATCACCGGGCCCGCGATCCCCAGCGTGCTGCCAGGCGTGAAGGCCGTCCACGCCGTCGACGCCGCCGGTGTTCATCCGCTGCTGCTCGCCATTGGCAGCGAGAGATACGTCCCCTACGCCGGGCAGCGGAAGCCCATGGAGATCCTGACCCAGGCCAACGCCTTGCTGGGCCAAGGGCAACTCTCACTGGCCAAGTATTTGCTGATCGTCGCGGGAGAGGACAATCCGCAACTCGATATCCACAACATCGCGGCATTCCTCCGGCACCTGCTTGAGCGTGTCGACTGGGAGCGCGATCTCCATTTCCAAACCCGCACCACCATGGACACCCTCGATTACTCCGGGCAGGGACTCAACGCCGGCTCCAAGGTCGTCATCGCAGCTGCCGGTGGGGTACGGCGTTCGCTGCCGAATTCGCTACCGGAGGGGCTCAGGCTTCCCGAAGGGTTCGCAATGCCACGGGTTGTGCTGCCTGGCATCCTGGCCGCGAGGGCCCCGATCTACCGCCCCGGAAACACCGATGCTCGTCGATTCGGCGACGAACTCAATGTGGGCGAAGCCATCAACCAGTTCCCGCTGATCGTGCTGGTCGACGATCCCGAGTTCGTCTCGCGCGACCTGATCAACTTCCTCTGGGTGACCTTCACCCGATCAAACCCAGCTGTGGACATCGACGGCATCGGAGCCTTCACGGAGGACAAGCACTGGGGATGCCGCGGGTCACTGATCATTGATGCTCGACTCAAACCGCACCACGCCCCGCCCCTAATCGAGGCCCCCGAAATCACCCACCGCGTCGACCAACTGGCGGCCCCGGGTGGCCCGCTGCATGGGCTGTTTTGAGAATCACTGACAAGAAGTGAACCCATCGATTACCGCCGTGTCACCTCTTGATATCCGCCCCGCTTGCAGATCATTCTGCACATCGAGATACTTTTGAAGTGCCGCATTGGCTTTGCCCCAGAAGCTCAAGAAACATCCCTTGCCTCGAATCTGCATGCACCACACACCGTTGGCGTGTGCTGTTAGCGGACACTCGTCATCGGTTCTCTTCAGCTTTGTGGCTTTGCCCCTCCGCATGTCTTGCCCTCTCACAACTTGCTGGCCGGTTGTCGTCAGCCTCCTGCAAGTCGCCAAGGAATGCAAGACGTGAGGTGAAAACCTCACTCGCGCTCGTAGCTCAGTCGGATAGAGCAACGGATTTCTAATCCGTCGGTCGGTGGTTCGAGTCCACCCGGGCGCAATGACTTACGGCAATCACCTCCTCGGATGTACCCAGGTACACTTTTGGCGATGTTCAG
>Ga0105046_10015534_pt1 | contig 11701 bp, 3 predicted proteins | sample MAT03_FD_78385 | JGI IMG/M metagenome (GOLD analysis project Ga0105046, IMG submission 78385) | Freshwater microbial communities from Lake Fryxell liftoff mats and glacier meltwater in Antarctica - MAT-03 (megahit assembly) | ecosystem: Environmental > Aquatic > Freshwater > Ice > Liftoff...
CTGTTCGAACTGTTCTTGCGTTAAACTTACCGGGATAGTGCTCATGGTGGTTTACCTTTGGTCAGGTTTTTCCTCCCATGATGCACTATCTATCGCTTTTTTCAAAAGTCTCAATTAGTTCATTCAATTTATAGACTAAAGTTCCGGCGCGAGTGATGATGCGGCAACTGCACCCGCGAGACCGCTAACGGCACCGTCACGAATTTCGTGTGGGACGAACTCTCGACTTACGGCGATGTCATCCTCGAAACGAACTCATCCAATGTCGTCCAGATACGCTTCGTCCTCGGCAATGGAAATCTGATCTCGCAGACTGTCGCCAGCACAACCAGCTATTTCCTGCCGGATGTGTAAGGCTCGACTCGTGCGCTCACCAATGCCTCCGGCGCGATCATCAGTGGACAAACCTTCGATTATTCGGCCTTCGGTGATCTCGTCTCGACGAGTACGCCCAACACCGATTACCTCTACACGGGACAGCAGTTCGACACCGCCACAGGTCTCTACAGCCTCCGCGCACGATATTACGACTTCCCGACTCAGTAGTCGGCACCAGAAACTTCTAGCTCAGCCGCGCAAAAAGTGGCAGAAATCACCTATGCAAATGTACCTTTGCACAGGCGAACGGATAGAGGAATGAAATGGATGAAACACATACTTTATTGCGTTATATCTATAAAGTGATTGTTTACATTGCAACCTAAGTACAACCATATAAAAGATGTTGGGTGTAAACTGAAAGCAGGAAGAGCTTATGAAACCCATCCAACTGCCCGAACAAACACCCGAACAACTGCAAGCCTTGGATACATTATATCGGACCACCAAAGATGTTCGGTTACGTCAGCGGACGCAACTGGCGATATCGTATAATTTACGGTATAGCTGTTATCTCTGGTGTTGCTTCAGGCGTAGGCGTAGCAATTGGCATCTCTGTTGGGATAGGTATAGGCGTTACCATTGAGCTAAGCTGTCCATCTACTGTAATAGCATCAACGGCAATTTGCCCACTCTGCACAATAATACGAAGACTATGCACACCTAAATTTAACCGATTAACCGTCATAATTTGCCCATAGCTGCGTTGTGCAGCAGTAGTACTCACTATCTGTGTAATCATACCATCCACTTCAATCGCGAATGTACCAAATTCTGGTCCAGTAAGATAAATCAGATCAACCTGTGTTCCCGTGAATATAAGCGACAGCGTGTCACCGCTCAAGCCACTAATGAGAACATTTTCCCCAAACGCGTTAATCTCATTTGCTGCGACCCAAGACCCTGTACGGGTGATGAGTGCATCGTCGGCCTGAGCCATCATCGGTTGTGTATTGACAGAAAGGGACAGGAATTTGCGCGATGGAGAGGATGTACCTGCTCCGTTCAGGTTACCGGGTATCACACGCCAGCGATAGCCACCATAAGGGATAGCGGCTGGCAATTGGACGGTGCAGCTATTGGCACTGCATACAGAGTCTGTCGAATAATGCACTTGCCCGTATACAACAGATCCTGCACCATTAGTTACCTCCAGATAATATCCCTGACTATTGGCAACTGTTGACCAACTAAAGGTAGGACGATTAGTTGCAAATACGATAGCATCGTAGACTGGGCTCAATAGAAGCGGCGCAGCCGGAAACGGTACATTGACTGTAAAAGCCATTCCACCTGCCGTCCATGCCCCAACCCCTGCCGGAGTCGCCGCCTGTACATTCCAAAGATAATCCTCATTCGTCAGCGTTAAGGACGCAAGTTGTAATGAACAGGTGACACCTACACACACATCCTCCGCACGATGCCATTGATAATGATAGGAGGTTGTCACGGCGGGATCCCCCACCCAAATCTGGTAATAATCGGCATTAGTGACAGCGATCCAACTGAATGTAGGTGAAAACACATGGACAGTTCCATTGGGTGCCAGCAGCGACACCCGATTAGGAAGAGTACCTCCTACTGAAAAGGAAATACCTACCACCTCTGCCCATAGACTGATCCCGCCGGGGCCATACGCCCGGACATTCCAAATATAACTTCCCGCCGTTAAATTGAGTGGGGGCGTTATTGAACACGTCCCCGTAAAATCAAGACAGTTGACATCGGATGCCCAATACCACTGCAAATGAGCATCAGCCGGCGCGGATACGCCACGTACGCGCACTTGATACGAAATGGCGTTGGCGACAGACTCCCAAGTAAGCGTAGGTCGTCTTGTAAGTATATTGCCCGTCGGTGCAAATCCTGTAGATGGCGCGAGCGGTATAGGCAGATTTAAAATCTGATTTTCCAGCACCCCATACCCATTGTTGTAAGTTCCACCTATCGAATTTCCGCCAGCGCCTCGCCCTTGCACGGCAAAATTATAAAGACCGTTAGGGATCACAATCTGTGGCTGGACTTGGCAAATTATCCCATCGCAATCCGCTTCCGAGCGGGTATATACCCGCGAAAAGACTTCCTGCCAATTGGGTACGAACCCAATAAACACAGCATACTGGGTTGCTGTCGGGTCGTCATTCCATGTGAATGTCGGCAGCCCGTGACCATAATTGACCTGAAGTGCATCGGGTAAATCAGGAATCGGCACTGTCGGCGTGAAAGCGATGGGACCCGCATAACCATTGTCATACGGACCGGTGGTGGTCAAGGCTCCGCCGGGGCCAATGTTCTGGATAAACGCACTCAAAGCGATATTATTCGGCATATCCACCGGAATTTGCAGCGCACAAGCGGTCCCATCAATACCACCACACAGATCAATCCGGCTGAAAGTTTCAAAGAGGAGTGTCTGCGTAATGGGGCCCGGTAGATCGGCGGTATAGAGGACAGCGACTTGGAAATAGGTTGCGTTTACGGCTGTATCTTCCAACGACCAATGCAGCGTGGGGCGGTAGGTATCGGTTTCAGTCGCATCAAGCGGTGTGACTAAACCGGGCGGTTCAGCTTGCAAGGTAAATTTAATCGGCCCAATGATGGGGCCAGCCGCTGCCCTGCTCCACGCCCGTATAAACCAGCGATAATCGCCGGGTACCAGCCGATACGTTTCGTGCAGGCGGGTTAGATCAATGCTGCATAAATTGTCTACACAGTAATCGGCGGCGGCAATAGTGTCATTGATTATCGTCTGCCCGGTATTAATATCCTCGAGAACCAGATAAAAATAGACTGCCCCTGGCATCGTAATCCACTCATAGATCGGATTGCCATAATCCCGCAGAACTAACCCTCTAGGACTTAGTACCTTAACAGCGAGTTCGGAAACGAGGATGCTGGCGCGTGCCTGCTGCCACACGTTGCCATCGTACAAACGATAGGTGAAGAAATCCTCTCCACCAAAATTGGCTTCGGGCGTGTACACAAATGAACCGTCGTCATTGAGCGTCAGTATGCCATGTGTCGTCGTCTGCCGCAGTGTAAAAACCAGTGTATCGCCATCCGGGTCACTATCATTGACCAGAATGCCTTCATCAACCATGACTGTCAGTGGCTCGTCAAAGCCAGTGATGTAATAATCGTTTTCGACCAGCGGTGGTGTATTGCCCGGCCTGAGCGCGTTATCTTCATAAGCGCCCACATCACAGCGTCCGCCATCGTCCCACACGCGCAGCCAGCCACGCGCATCCAATGGTGTGCAGGCGGCAGCCCTATCAACAGCCGGATTACCCGCATCAATCGCCGGACTGTTTTCTTGCAAAGCATGAGTCAGCATCGCGCCGCCATTATCCGCCAGTCCGCCCAGCAGCGCCGAGACACCCGTCAATGTCGTGGCAGCATCACCCGCGAGGACACAATCACCGCCGACATTTTGCACAAGATTAAACCCCAACGAGGTTAACCGTCCGCCGCAGTCGGCTGCACCATTATCCGCGATCAGCGTATTGCTCAAATTGACCCGCGCCCGTAGATTGCGGATTCCACCTGTGCCTGCTGATGCGCTGTTGGTTGCAATCGTCACATTATTGAGCGTGACGGTGCCGCTGTCGGTATAAAGCCCCGCGCCATCGCCTGCCACATTGCCAGAAAGAGTGCTGTTGCTGATGTTGACAAACCCCGCCGCCGTGAACAAGCCGCCGCCAGAAGCCGCGCTGTTCTGGGCGATCAAACTGTCTTCGAGGATGATCGTCCCAGCATCGCTGGCAATCGCGCCACCCTGAGCAGCGGCTGTATTGGCTAAAATCTGACTTTGGCGAATTGTAACCGTCCCGGCTTGGCTGTAGATTCCGCCGCCACGTCCGCTGCTGATGTTGTTGGTCAGCAGCACATCGGTTAGATAAACGGTGCTGTCCGGCGAATAAATCCCCGCACCGGATTCGGCCTGACCGCCGCGTATTGTCAGATGGCTGAAATCAACCGTCACACCATCTTGTAGCGTCAGCACCCGCCCCACGCCGCCGCCATCCAACGTGACCATATCCAGCCCTTCGCCTTCCAACGTCAAATCGCGCTGAATAACGAGGTTTTCGGTATACACCCCGTCTTCGATGAATAATGTATCGCCATCTTTGGCACAGTTCACCGCAGCCTGCACCGTCGCATAGACGGCACTCGTGCGCGGCGCGGGACACGTCGTCCCCGTCGCAATCGTCCCAACAACACCATCCACATGCAGCGTGACCGGATTTTGGGCGGAAAGCCGTGCCGCCAACAGCAGTAGCGTCGCTGCGACCACAAATAGTCCAATGAACTGGCGGATGGATGTTAATGTGCGCCGCATAATGTCTCTCCGGTCAATTACATATATCTTTGTAGGATGTTATATAGGTGTCTCTTGGGTTTTAGGAATAAATTTGATATACCCTATCATAATCTATTACAAGTATTCAGACAGCCGAAATTTAGTCTAAATCTTATTACTTTACCCACCAATTAAGGCATAGCTACGTGCGGGACACGGTTGATTCCAAATACTAGATGTTCTTGAATTTAATGAACTCGATGCTTGGCTCGAACTTTGGTAAGCGATAGCTGCCTCATATTCACTTTCAAGCATATTTTTTATTGGAGATGTAAATGTAGACATCACTGAATCAAGAAAAATTTGGGAAGCCAAATTTCTGACATGGCTACTGTTCCCTAGAGCTCTACGCCAAGTTGTAAAATATTTCCGGTTAAAATATCCTGCATTGGGGCCTATTGTGTCAAGAAGACCGCCAAATGCAGCACTAATCCCGTTGGTAACTACAGACTCAGTCAAATCGAATTTTTCCCCAGTTATACGAGATTTAACCCAATCTCCAGCTACGCCCCCGGCCCAATTTAATACGGGAGAAAAAGCCGGAAATAATGTACCTACACCACTAATGCAACCAGAAATTGCCCCACTTGCAAATGCACCAAGATAACCTAATCCCGTGTGCTCCTTCTCAAAAATTGCGTAAGTACCTAGATTTATTGCTCCATTAACTGTAGCTCCAATTCCACAAGCAGCTACAAGTGCTGGCAAAATTTTCCCGCTTGGGTCGATTAAATTGATCGGGTCACTGAACACATACGCATAGAGATTCGTATCACCTGCCGCAAAGCCAATGGGGTCTTTGCTCGTCCAGTGGCCTACTTCGGGGTCGTAATCCCGCGCACCAAAACGGACGAGTCTGGTAGCGCCCTCGTAAATGCCGCCAGCATAACCGAAGGGTTGGAAGCCAGGATTAGAATCAAGTGTGACGTTGCCCCAAGCATCGTAATCCATACGCTGCGCCACATTCCCCGTCGCCACATCGACTAAGAGGCGCACACTCCCTAGATGATCGGTGATGAATCGATAGGTCACGCCGCCGCGAATCATGTAGTCTGGAACGTGCGGCTGGCTACCATAGACAAAGCGGCTGACGATGTTGCTCTGTCCGTCGAGTTCAGCGATGGGTTCTAGTTCGTCCTCATAGATGAAGCCCTGCACCAATGTGCCATTGACCATCTTCCCGACACGGCGGTTGAGCGTATCGACCAGATAGGTAATCTGTGTCCCGTTTGGCAATGTAACACCGATCAGATTACCCATCACGTCGTAGTTATAAGAGGTGATCTCGCCATTTTCGGTGCGGGTGAGTAGTTCGCCATTAGCGGTATAGGTATAAGTCACGCCGCCATAAGTGAGCAGTCGATCTTGCGGGTCATAATCAGCATCAATGCCGTTGGTGTTGGTACGGTTGCCGTTGTCGTCATAGATGTAACTGCCGACGACCTGATTATTGCGCTCGACATTTTCTAATCGTCCGGCGGTGTCATATCTGAATTCAAATGTGACGGTTTGCCCGGCGATAGTCTCTGCCATTTGGGTGATGCGCCCCAAGCCGTCACGGGTATATTCGACATCGTAGAGGGTCGTACTGCCATAATTGGCGGTGTAATCGGTGGGTTCGCCGTGAACGCTGTAGGCGATCTCGTCAGTGACCGCGCCGAGTGTTGTATCGGTCAGCAAGCCACTTTGAAGATCATAATCCAGCGTCAGACTGCCCGCCGCTGTGATCGCGCCGTCTGCGTCATAAGCGTAACTGACCGGGTTGGCATCATTGACGCTGATGGCGGTGACGCGGTAATCCTCGTCATAAATATAGGACACACTGCCTGTAACGGCCTCGCCTGCTGGCATTTCGATGCGATTCGGCACTTCCCAACCGGAGTCATAAATAAAGCCGACATCCACCGCATCCGGCGCGGTCACACCCGTCAGCCGCCCTGCACTGTCATAGACCACATCCAGCGTCACAGGGGCATTGTTGCGCGGGATAGTCACAGTATCGGGTCGTCCAGCAATATCGTAAGCAAAACTGATTATTTGCCCGTCGGGTCGGGTAATTTGGGTCAGTTCTTGCGCGGTATTATAAGCATAAGAGGTTGTGTTCGTGCCGCCATTCGTAACCGCCGGAGCAATATAGGTTTCTGGCAGCCCATCGGGACGATAGGTTAATTCATGGATGTCGTCGTTGGGCGTGACGATGCCGAGTAAATTACCTGCTTGGTCATAAGAATATTCAACGGTGCGCCCGCCGGGCAGCGTTTCTTTGGTGATGCGTCCGAAGTCGTCATAAACGAATCGGTGTTCACGGTTTAAGGGGTCGGTAATCGTTTGGACGTACCCTTCATCGGTATAGTCTAATTCGATTTGGCGCAAATCCGCCCCAGTCCCGGCGGCAATATCGGTAACATTGCCCTCGTTGTTGTAGTCGAAGGAAGTGACCGTACCGAGCGTATTTTCCAGTGTTTGGATGAGTCCGGCGCTGTCGTAATCCATTGTGAGATTACGCCCCAACGGGGATGTAACTTCAACCAAATTACCTGTGCTGTCGTAATCAAATTGGGTCGTTTGCTGGAAAGAGTTGGTGATGCTCTCAACCTGATTAAAATTCGGCTCATAGGTAAAAGTCGTTGTGCCACCTGCCTGCGCGTCAGTCACGGTACTCAGGTTGCCGTTAGCATCATAAGTCATGTTGACCTGTGCGCTGCTGGGCAGAATCACTTGGATGGGATTACCGTTGAGGTCGCGCTCGATACGGGTGATTTCATTCGCCGGATTGGTAATCGAGGCCACATAGCCCAATGGCCCAATATCATATTGGGTCGTGCGTGGCGCAGTTCCCACCCCCGCTGGATAATCGGTGTAAGTTGTGGCGGTGAGGTCGGGCTGCGTATCCGGGGTTGGCGGCGTGTCTGGCCGCGCAATCACTATCGCTGGCAGTGGACTGGCCTCGGTGCCGCCTAGACCCGCAGATTGGGCAGGGCGCACTTCGCGGTAAGTGCCGCCGGGCAGGGTGCTGTTCAGCAACCGCCCTTGTCCATCAAAAATTCGATTCGTCACGAAGCCACGCGGGTCCGTTTCGGACATCATCAAATGATCGCCGTTGTAGCCAAAATTCATCTCGGTTATGTTATCGGAGAACAAGACACGGGTAAGGTTAAAATCGGTATCATAGAAAAACAATGTCTCACGATCCATAGGATCAGTGACAGAATCGAGCAGATTGTTGACGTAAACGAGTTCTGTTTTTGCCTGTAATGGGTCGGTAATTGTTATCAGTTGATGATTGGCATTGTACTCGAACTCTGTGTTATTGCCGTTGCGGTCTTCAAAGCTCGTCTGATAGCCATCCGCATTAAATTCGGCGAAGCTGCCATCTAAATAACGGCGAATGTATGTCCCATCCAAGTTGCGTTGGATGGTGGTGTAATCGCCGGGGGGTGGCTGGAAGATCACTACCGTCCGCCCAGGTTGTTCAGTGGAAAAATATTCGGCTGGAATGACCCCGCCCGGAAGACCCCCGCCAAACGCAGAAAGCGCGATGACGGCGTTACCACCCCCTTCTCCGTAATTGATCGTGATAGGGATGTAGCCTTTTTCGAGATATAGCGTGGGACCTGGGATCGTATCCGGCGAGGTGTCCTCATAGTTGGAAAACACTAGTTGGTCATTCAAGCGCATCTCAAAAATATCATCAAGATAAACACTGAAAGTAACATTACCCGATTTGGGTATCCGCAAGTAGCCGCTGAACTGTGCGCCAAAAGTATTATTGCCACCGGGCGGTTGAAAGCTAATATCATCACCAGCAGGTATCGTGGGATCATTCGACTCCTGTCCCCCTGTGCCGAGATAGTAAAAAGCCCCTTGATTAACGCTATCGTTGCCCCCGAAGTCAATATTTGGAATGCGATATTCTTGCGCGATAACCGATCCATCTGCGGCACTCTGTAGCGTAAATTCGCCGGGTGCCAGCCCAGAAAAGCTGGACTGCACAGCGGTCAAGTGGTCGGGTGTGTCATATAAGCGCATTAACAAACCGCCCGTAGGAGTCGGTTCACTAAAAATCATCGATGCACCGCTGCCGTCTGTCCACAATAAGTCTTGACTGGCGCTTGTTTCGCTACGGGGGTAAAGGCGTTGCAAGCCGCTAAGGCCCCAACCGACTCCGTAGGGGCTAGTGTCCCCATTGACGATCATCACTTGGTCTTGGACGCGAGTCGTGACATTTGATGTTGGATAACGACTCGTGAGGTTCAAGTCATAATCATAAATACTTGTAGGAAGGCTTGTTGCGTCAAACATGACGGCGGATCGCACCGTTTGATCCACATCTTCGAGCAGGCCGCTGGTATTCATAAAACTAAGTGGCCCTGGATCCGGAACACCATTGATTCGCATATTAAACGACATCAGCGGCGGCACCATGGAACGGGTGATGATGGTGCTTTCAATCGGGATAATGGGATAAGGATAGGCGCGGTCAGTGGTATAAACAAATTCCAGCCCACGCGCCTCCCCTTGTGAGACATAAGCAGGCAGGGCGAAACCAGTGGCTAGGCTGCCGCTGCGAATATCCATTTCTGAGGCGGTATGCAAAGCGGAACAGGTATTGCGGTTGCGCCCAATATTGGCAAACGGCCCACGGCGGCGTGCGCCCGGCGGCAGGGGAAAATGCCATGAGGATTCTTGGATTCCGCCTGAAAGTGTCTCGATCATTGTCCCATCAAACGAGACTCGACCAACACCAACGGGTTCAAATATTCCCAGTTGATGATTCATTGACCAAAGATCAACTTCACTATCAGGCAGCAAGTTATCAAAATTAGGAAACGTCAGAGTGGCGGGATTTTCAAAGGTTAAACCCATTGGCTGGATGGTGATGACCAATCCTGGTTGCAGAGTATCGGGCAGCAAACCGGGTGTAAAGCCTGCTGGCACTTCAGAAATGGTGATTTCACCTTCGTAAAGCGCTCCTTCTTCTGTCCTGATTGTGCCAGCGAGAATCGTCACCGTCATGTTGAGATTAGGATTATAAACAACCGTTACCCCATTAGGATTGACTTGAGTCGCGCTGGATTGATCGAGATTCATGATATAGATTGGTCGTGTAATCTCGTTTAGAAGATTAGGCTTAATCTCTTGCAAAGAGCGATACGCCCCGTAGCTGTCATAGGGATAGGCGTTGCGGGCATCATAATCAAAACTGTTGTCTTCTCCCGGTGGCAGCCCTACCATCGTAAAGAAGCCATCAGCCCCCGTACGGACAAATAAACCGGTCTGAATATGACGCACAATTGCACCTGAGAGCGGCGTAATGATGTTGTTGGATGCATCCTCTGCATCCAAAATTCGCCCACGCAGTACGGTGGTCTCTGAATAGGGTAGCCACTCAAATGCGCCAATATCACACCGTCCGTCTTGAATCCGAAATACACTGCGCTGGTCGCGCATTTGTGGCTGCATACAGGCCGCTGGATCGCCAGCATTGATGGCCGGGCTGCCTGCTAACAGCGCATGGGTCAGTGTAAAGCCGCCATTATTGGCACGAGCCGAACTCAAACCGGAGTTGACAGCGGATTGATCGCCTGTTGCGCTCAGACCGCAGCTTGCGTCGTCAGAGAGATTATAGCCATTCGATGTTATGTTGCCGCCGCAGTTGCCGCCGGCTGTGCTAGATGCCAACAGCGTGTTAGAGACGATAATTGCGCTACCTGCGTTATGAAGTGCGCCACCGCTGAGGCCAGCGCCGTTGTTGGCAAAAGTCGAGAAATTCACTGTAAGCGGATTCTGGCTATAGAGGCCGCCCCCAGATTGATCGGCCTGATTTCCAGAAAAGGTGCTGCTGCTCACCGTGAGTAATCCAGAATTAAAAATTCCCGCTCCATTCGCTGCCCCATTATCCAAAAAGGAGCTAGAGGCAATACTGATCTCGCCCGCCGCATTGTATAAACCGCCGCCGCCGCTAGTTGTTGTGTTTTGTTCGAATGTGGCCTGCGAAATTGAAACCTTCCCGTTTGCGGTGTTATATAAACCACCGCCGGAACTTTGGGCGCTGTTTAGAGTTACCACAACATCATGGTGTAGTGTCACTGTGCCACCATTGCTATAGATGCCCCCACCTGAACTTCCAGCCGCGTTATTGCGGATGACCGTGCCACGTTCAATTACGACAATGCCACCCTCATTATAAATGCCACCGCCGGAGCTGGTCGCTACATTATCAAAAAGTGCGCTGCTGCTGCGAATGATGAGTGTGCCACTATCGTTGTAAATGCCTGCTCCACTGGCAGCTCTTCCAGCGCGAATACCTAAGCCTTGAAAAGTTACTTTTGTTGAATCGACGTAAAAAATACGAAACTCTGAATTAGCATTCGCTGCTCTACCAATGACAAGATCGAGCCATCCCGGACCTCGGAAAGTGACCTCATCCTCAATAATTGGTAAGGGGGATGAAAGTAAAATTTCCCCCCGTATACTGCCAAATTCAACAATATCTTCGTCAGCACCCGCCGCGCACTCGCCGCTGCTGGCTCCAGACGATTGATTTTGATTAACTGAAAGAATAGCTTCAGGCAGCGTACAGAAACCGTCATTGGCGGCAATGACATCAAGGTTGCTATTAATAAAAATATGTGAACTTACCTGTGCTTTTGCAGGAATAGGGGAAAAAACGAAGAAACAAATTACAATAAATGTAATTATAGAAGTAATATTTTTTGCCTGAAACAAAAACAAGATGAAACGGATGACGTAGGACATGGTATGACTCCTTTATTCATCAAGTGAATAAAAGTAATTATAGAGGATATTCTCAATTTTACTATTAGTAAAAAATTGAACAGTAACTACTCAGGGGTGAAGCAGGGTTGGGGTGAAGGGCGAGGCGGAAAAAGCATCGACCAAAGCGGAGAACATGGAATAGCCGTGTTTGCGAGCCGTCGAAAGATAGCTACGGACAGCGCA
>Ga0105046_10015536_pt1 | contig 11700 bp, 4 predicted proteins | sample MAT03_FD_78385 | JGI IMG/M metagenome (GOLD analysis project Ga0105046, IMG submission 78385) | Freshwater microbial communities from Lake Fryxell liftoff mats and glacier meltwater in Antarctica - MAT-03 (megahit assembly) | ecosystem: Environmental > Aquatic > Freshwater > Ice > Liftoff...
CAGCGCCCGGAAAAAAAAGTCCTCCGCTTCTTCGGGCTTCTTCGAATCCATGAGAAGGTGCCCCATGTTGTTGAGCCCCACGGCCTCACCCGCGCGGTCTCCAAGGGCGCGATGTGCCGAAATCGCCTGCTCGTAGAAAGTAACAGCCAATTCTTTGTTACCAAGAGCATGATTTGCCGAGCCAATGCTGGCCAGTGCTTGGGCTTGCAGTCTGCGATCATCGAACTCCCGCGCTAAGGACAAGCTCTCTTCGAACTTCGCGAGTGCTCCCTTCACATCGCCCTGTGCTTTCAGCACCCCGCCCAAGTTGTGGATCGTGGAGGGTAGCTTTAGGCGGTAATTCAGTTTTCGGTAAACCGCAAGTGCACTTCGAAGGCGGTTAAGTGCTTCCTGATGATGCCCAAGGCCTTCATAAACGAGCGCGAGATTTCCCAAAGTATCCGCCTCGCCCCGCTGATCTTGACGATCCTTCTGTATAGTCAGGGCCTTGTTGAAATATTCAATCGACATTCCGGGACGCAGCAGTTCGGACTCCACAACGCCGAGACTATTGAGGACCCCTGCTTCGATTTCCAAAAGGTTCAACTCGCGGGTCAGCTTTAGCGCGGACTGAAGCTGAGTCGCCGCCTTAATGGGCTCTCCCTTTCTCAAGTGGAGGTTTCCCAGGGCACTAAGGGCACTCGCTTCCAGGGCACCGTCCCCGACTTTTCGGGCAATCTCCAAAGCTTGCTCAAGCGATTGGAGTCCCTCGTCGAGACGTGAGGACGCAACCAGGGTCAACCCATAGGTCAACAGAGCTTGCGCCTCGATCTTGCGCTCAGGTAGCTTGCGGCTGATTTCGACGGCCTCCGAAAGATAGGCCAGCGCGCCCGCGTCCGCCGGCCTCCCAGCAGCCGAAGTGAGTCCTCCAATGTGCCTTAGAGTGTGTGCCAGGCCTTGCCGGTCGTTCAGATCCCGCAATACTGGTAACGCCAAAAGGTAATAATGAAGGGCTTTCTCGTCCTCGAAAATTTCCTTATATCCGCCTCCCAGAAACCGCAGCATGTCCGCCATGCTGTCCTTCGCGTCCAGATCAGCGAGAACTGGCAATGCCAGCTCAGCGAATCTCAGCCCCTTCTCCTTCTCGCCTAGTAGGAAGTAACTGGGAGCCAGGCCCGTGAGTGCGTCGCCCTGATGCTTGCGATCCTTGTTTTGTGTACTGATTTCAAGCGCCTGTTCGTATAACTTGATTGCCTTGATGTTTTGATTGTCAGCCGAGTAGGCCTGGCCCAGTATCACAAGGATGGCGGCTTGTGCAATTCGATCTCCCAGCTCTCGCGAAAGTAGCAGAGCTCGTTCGAAGGAGGGGATCGACTCTTTTTCGCGCCCATTCTTGTAGAACAAACCGCCCAACTTCAACCAACCCTTGGCCTCCAGCTCTTTATCTGGGGTCGTTTCCCCGATCGACCGGACCAATTCGTAGTACCAGCGGCCATCCTGAATTGTCTTCGCCGAATCACCGGCGGCCATCAACCTCAGCCCAATGCCAGACACTGCGCTCCCCCGCCTACACTCTGCGATTCGCTTAAGTGCTTTCCGTGCTAGTGCATCGTCGGCCGTAGCCTTCGCTACCTCATTCAATCCGTCGAGCGCGTCAATACCACGCTCATTCAGTTGCAGCGCTTTCAGAAACAACTCCTTGGCGCGTTCGTTTTCTCCACGAACGAAATGCGCAAAACCCAGGTTGTCGATTGCCAAATACGATGTCGGCCCAGCCTCTAAAGCCCGCTCGAACGACTCGCGCTGATAACCCCGTCCATCCGGCTTGTAGATCATGACCTCGACGTATCCCCGCAACCCTTCGCCCATCCGCTCCATCGCCTGCAACGGAAGAGCCTCCTCCCAAAACATCGCGTAGCGCTTTTCCTCGTTTAATGGCACGCCCACGTTAGCCAACAATCCAGCAAATTCTCTCCGCATCTTCACCCAGCCCGGTGAATCGAATGAAATCTTAAGCGTTCTGCTGTCGCCCACGGTTCGGTCCCTCACCGTCAGTGCCAGGACACCCGCAACAATTTGCCCACTCACTAGCCATCGCTGCGGAAGCGACTCGACACCCTTAGCCTCTCCTCGCCCTATCCGATATCGCTCCAACTCGTGATAAGTGGGAAAGAGCGTAGAGTAGCTGGATTGTACCAAAGTCTCCTCCAGCCCCTCATGCTGCAACAGCATGTTCTCGAGTAGATTATGGATGCCGATCCCCAAATCCACCTGCTCCGGGGTCTCCGCCTGAAAAGGGAGGAGCAGAACGGCTTGTGTCCGCTCCGCGGCCGTAGCGCAAATTGAGCTTGCAATTATTAGGAGAAGTAAACGCATCTGCATAAAGATTAGCCTTTCGGGGCTCAAGAATATCTGAGCAAGATCTCGAAATTGTACCCCCTAGCTTAGCTGAGAATATCCGTCAGCGAATTGCTCACTCTGTCGTCATTTGGGCCAAAGCTAACTCCACCGGCAAGTCGAACTTCAACTTCATCAACGCCCCAGCGAAAAGCACTTTTAAAAAATCGTTTGCAGAATCTCGAGAAGCGCTTCCTGGCTAACGGGTGGCGTAACGTGGCTCTCCGTTAGGGCGCACTCTTCAGACACAACGGACGCGGGGCCATCTGAAGTAGAATCTGACGAATGGATCAAATAAGGTTTTGGATTCGGCTCGCCCTGTCGATTGCTGCAGGGGCGGTTTTAGCCTGCGCCCAACCGTCCAATCTTCCCGGAGTGCAGGTTTTACCCCTCCGTCCTGATATCAGCCTACCTGCCAACTTCCGCTATGCGGGCGTAGCCGTTAGCGAGCTATTGGGAAGCTCGCTCGACGAATTGCCGGAAATGGCCTTCCAACAACAGCTTAAATCTGTCTTTTCGACCCGGGAGCAACTGGAAGGATATTTCGACGGTAAGGTACAGAAACCGGAGATCTCTTCGCCCTGCACCATTGAAGGGGTGTTGAGAAAGGACAATGAACGATACGAAGCTTTGTTAACACTTCGTGACAAGAGCGTTCGCGTGGTTCTTGACCTGCCAGAGTTAGTAGATTTCCGCCGGAAAGCGCTCGAGGCCGTCATCGCATCATCGTGCGGAGCAAAGAAGATCCCCGTCGAGAGTCTTTGGAAAGAATCCCTCCCCGCAGGTGCATTGGCTTCGTTTGGCGCGTTGATGCTCGAAAACGCGTATCGAGCCAAGGGGCTATCGTCAGACACTAAACCTATTTCCCAACTTGCGAAAGAGAACCCAGGATCATTCTTGGTTTCGTATGCCTTTCTGAATGTTCTCGTAGGAGATGGAAATTTGCCCGCGGCGCGCACGCAGATCGAAGCGCTCCGAAGGCTCCGATCAGGCGTGGCGTTGCTGCCGATTCTGGCAGTATTCGAAGAGGAAGACTCGAACCCGGCCTTTGAAACGCTCTCCTCACTTGCGGTGGAGCGTGGACTCTCGGAGCCATCGACAACGCTTGCAGATATTGCCCTGTTTCGATTTGGGATTCATAGCTTAAACAAGCCAACCGAAAGGGTCCTTGCAATTCGAAACACGGCCTTACGCCAGTTGGATCAACTCGCCAAGGAGGCTGAGAAGGGGGGCGATCCAGTCCTCGCTGCACGCAGCAATGCCTACTTCGTTCTAATCGAGACTGCCGGGGATCAGGCGCCTGCAGAAGAAAGTTTAAAAAAGCGGGCTGCGCGAGCGATCCAGAATCGGCAGCACTTGAGTGATGCAAATTCGTTCACCATCAGGGCGACAATCGCAGTCAGATATTGGTGGGCTCGCGCCCTCGTTGATCAAGGTAAGCTAGCCGAGGCTGGGACAGAGTTATACGGAGCGCTGGAGACGGCCCGGTCAGGCGATGAAAAGCATTGGCTAAACGAGCTTCATTTCTTGATTGGAAATCTGCACTTGCAAGAGCAGCAAGTGGCGATCGCTAACTTTAAAGGCAATCGGGCTTACCTCAGTTTTAATCAAGCAATTAATAGCCCTGGTAACGAAGCAAGACACAACTTCCTCCAAGCTGCACTTGCGGCGAGAGCCCTGAATAAACCACTTGAGGAGGGGAACGCTCTCCTGATGGCTGAGCGGGGGGCTGGCAGTTCTGGGACAGGAACTCTGGGCAGCGCGCTCCAGTTATTGCAGAAGGCCGACTCAATTGAAGGAATAGTCGAAGCACTTGTCAGCATCATAAGCAAGGATTGCCAGCCAGTTCAAGACAGAATATTATTATCGAGCTTATCGAGTGACCCTGCGCAGAAACAGCAGGAATTGGACAATGTTCGACGATCTTGTGCCGCCTCTCTGGCTCAGTTGGAGTCAAGCGCAAATCGGCTGTCGAACGCGGATCGCGTTCGTTACGCTACCGCACATTATTGGTTGGCCTGGGGTTGGCTCGCTATTGGCAACGCGGAGAAGTCCGAGCAATTCGGAGAGAAACTTCTCCAGACACTCAGAACCGGCAAAAGCAATCCGAATGACCTTTCCGAAGCCAAGTTACTGCTTGCGAGAGCAAAGCTGAGTAATGGAAAGAGTACCAAAGAAGTTTTTCCCCTAGTTTCTGAGGCGGCCGACTCGACCCCCTCGGCCCTCACATGGGAACAATGGCTGATTGTCGCGCGAGTACGGACTGAAGCGCGCGAGTATAAGAAGGCGAATGCGGCGCTGAGCAGTTGCGTCCGCGCTTATTTTGATCGCGGCGCTACCAAGAGCGTTTTCATAGGAGTTCCATCTGCCGTCGCCCTGGCTTATGCTGATCTAGCAGCTGAGAGAAAATTCCGCGATGCTGAGGGGGTCTGGCTGGTTCGATCCCTTGCGCAGTGCAGCATCGCCGAGTGCGCGATAGTTATGGATCGATTGGCTGACTTTGAAGAACTCTCCGGTCGAAGTAGTAATGAACTTGTTCTTCGCAAGATGGCGATTGAGAACCTGATCGCCGGTTGTTCCGAAGAACTCAGCCCAGAAGGGGCGTATCAATGTAAGGATGCGCTGGGTCGGCTTGTGGCTCGAACCGCTCATTCCTTGTTGGCGTTCGATCGTGCTCCTCAGGCGATTTCCCTAGTGGAAAATGCGACCATGTGGAGCGACGATTTAAAACGCTTGGGGATGATTTCGCGGATTTCCGGATTGACTTATGGGGATCGCGAACGGCCCATTCGAGAGGCCGTTGAGAAATGGACGACGGCTATCCAGGAGATAAGCCGCCAACAGTCTCCATCAAATACTTCTGAAGCATTGGTGGAACTCTACGAAAAATGGTTGACGTCCACAGATCCGCAACTGGCCAAGCTACAAGCCATCAGCGGGGGCATGCCAGATGGGAATACGATTGCGAAATCCAACCTCAACCCACTAACTGGACCACAACCCAAGGTGGCCCGGGTACTTGTGTTTTTTGCGAACGGGGCAGTTTCAAGTGCTGCCTACGTTGGTTCGCAATGGAAGGTGGCGGCAGCAAAGACAAGCGAAGAATCGTTTCGGGCAAACGTTGAAGATGCTTTTGAGTGCCTTGCAAAGGTCCAAGAGGTTTCTTGCCTTTCGGAGCTTCAAGCGTTGAGGGGAATTGTACTGACCGACGCAATTCAAGAGTTCTTGAAAATTCGGGGTGTTGACGAGATCGAATGGGTGGGTTGGGGTAATACCCGCTTTCTCCCTTTCAACGCCCTCTATGATGGAAGGCAGTTCTTGGTCGAAAAGTTCTCCAGCTCCATACATAATTCTGGCAACACTCGATCATTCTACATCGACAAACCGAGCGTTGGATCGGCAGTAGATGAACTTCTTTTATCATCGACCAAGACAGCCACTGTTGCATGGGCAACCTACAATGCAAATGCTGTGGGGGATGGCCGCTGGCGTCTGCGAAAAGATGACGACCCTGACAGCGCGACCGATGGGCAAACGCAACAGGAGATCGCAATCGGCCTAAGGATTCGTGCTCCTATATCCCCTGAGGATCAAAAGTTATTGGACGCGCTTCCTGATCCAGGCAATGGGTTTGAAGCGCACCTAACGGTCCTTCAATCGTTGCTATCAGACCAACCCAATTATAACGGTGCGAATAGCCCGAAGGCATCCCGAGCTTCAATGTCTGAAGAGTTCATGGCTGCATTCGGGTATGTAGGCGGAGACATCCTTCTTTCTCGAGAAACTGGGACCAACGACCCGTTCCTTTCTCGATTTCTCCACTTTCGTAAGTCTGGCCTCTCACGCGCCAGCGCCCTTAGGGCTGCTCAGCTTGAGCTCATTCCAGCCAAAGGAGACCGGTCCGCTCGGCTGGGAGAATGGGCTTACCGGTTCCTTTTTACATCGGGTGATAGAAGATGAAGCACCAATCGCAGAAAGTCCAATCCGTCCGTCGGCTAGGCTACAGATCGACCAGGGTCGCTAGGGCACTCCTATTGGGTGCTTTTACACTTTTCTCGCAGAGTCGGGTTTCCACACCAATCTCAAGCCGCAACGCCCTCACTCTGCACGAACTTAATCAAATAGAGTCTAATTGGCCAGACGTTCGAAGGCTATTTTCTCCGAATCAGCGGCTTAAGCTTCAACACGGATATACAGGTAAGCTTGAAGTTCAGGATGTAGTCAGCGGCATCACCATAGCCAGCGTTCCGGATGTGAGAACTATGTGGATTGACGATGGAAGTCTCCTGGTGCAAGATCTAGAAGCGGAAACGCTCAAGATATTTGACATATATTCCGGAGCTACACGCCAAGCTCTTCCTGGTGTTCGTGTTCAAAAATGCTATGCGGAAGTCCTAGCGTCAAAGGTTGTGCTTTTGATATTCGATGAACGTGTCGAGGTATACGGTCGCCCCGATGCAAGCAAGCCACTCGTCAGTTTTCGGCCGTTCGTCGGATCAATGCGAATGACTGCAATGGCACTTTCGCCCAACGAGGGATTGGCGCTTTTCGCAAGTGACTCTGGAGGCCTCAAAGTCTACACCACCAAAGACTGGCAGCGTCAAAAGTCGATCACAGGAGACTTCGTACAGGAGCGGCTCGCAATTGATGACTCCGGGCGATACATCGCAGCAGTGCCAGATGTCAGCCGAGACTTTAGCAAACCGCAACCACTCCGATTGCTTGATACCGCGTCACATAGCGAATATGTGACGCAGAAACACATTGTTGCTGGATATCGTCGATTAGAGTTTGTGACTTCGCACGCTGGCGAAGCGCTGCTGCGTGTCGGTGATGATGAATTCTCAGTTCCGGATCTCCAGTTCAGGCGCAGACTAGGTACCCGCAAGGATCGGGGATTCTTTTCAGGCCGTAACGACCGAGCTTTTTGGATGGTAGACATGGGGCTGAAGCAAATCGTATTTCCGTTATCACAACCGCCAAACAATGCACTGTGGTTGAATCCCGAACGGAAGACCATGGAGATTAAACCCGTTCCCAATGGCTGGTTTCGTGGAGCGAGGTATTCGGGCAGCAACAACTCATACCGCTCCGCAGTACGGAGCGGCGGAGAGAGGATTGATCTGCGAGTCTTCAATTCTTCGTACGCGCATGTGCAAAGTATCGATTCCGGGCTCGAGCTTGCTGTTGTGAGGTCAGGCGTCGAGAAGATTACGGACCAGATCCTGATTTCGAGGGACCGTCTGGCAGTTACCAACGGGCAGCGGATCGAGATTTGGAGTTGGAAACTCGGCAAGTTGGAGCGTGCCTTCGATTTCGATGGCGTTCAAATCCTCGGATCCTCAGTCGATGGGGAATATCTCTTTTGGGTGAGTAAGGGGGCATTGTATAAGCGGCAACTCAGTGAGGAAGGTGCCCAACCAACCAAGATGTGCGAGGTAGGATTTATACCGCATGAACTAACTCCAAACCTAGCAGGAGCCGTGGTTACCGCAATCCGTGACGACTATTGGAAGCAGTGTTCGGACAAGGCACCTCGGGACGGAACATTCGCTACATCAGCCTTCGTACATTCATTTGAAGGGGAACACTTTTCCTTTGAAGGAGCGGGCGAGTGGCTGAGGGTCGTTGATCTTCGAGAAAAGGATGCCAAGGGAAATTCTGCTGTGACCTTGAATATTCGGGCTGAACCTTCCGGCGCTTGGTTTGCATACACGCCAGACGGATTTTGGGATTCCAGCGACCTCAAGCGTCCGCAACCGGTGGCTTGGAAACTGGCCTACAAGAACAGGCAAGGTCAGGCAGACTATGAAATTATCGAGTTTCGACAGTTTCGGGGCCGCTATCGAAACGGGCTGATCCGCGATATCCTGACCAGCAACAAAGAGTTTCGAGCCATTGTTCTGAATTTGCGCGATAGCGCTCCTGATTTCGGTCCACGGCCAAAGATTGAGTTGGCAATCGCCAAGAACTTAGGCGGCGCTGACATCGCTCGCGTCACCGCTTCCGACCAAGGCGGCGGAGTGGGAATGATCCAGTTGCTGGTAAACGGCGCGGTGCAGGCAAAGAAGAAGGCGTCAGAATGCCGTCCAATCCGACCAGGCGTTCAAGTATGTGATTTCGATCTCGCAAGCGTCTCCTCCGGACGGATTCTGGCTGGGGCGAACGTCGTAGCCGCTTTTGCCACAGAGAAAACAGATCAAATTCTCACCACTCCTGTCACCGCCCAATGGCATTCTGCCCGGGTGCGTCTCGGCAACACGATGTCAGCGGTGGCCGAGACGCAATTGGGCAGACGGAAGATTTTCGCCCTGTTTGTGGGTACCGGACAATACAATAATCGTGACCTAAATCTACCGCTTCCGGAGCGGGATGCTGAAGCCATGAGTAAGGTGGTTGGGGAAGCAGCCAAGAAAATGCTGGAGACTACAGAACAGGTAAGAGTACGTCTCCTCACGACATCAAGCGCTGCACCCCTTAGTCGACCGAGCAAGACGAACATCTCCAACGCCATCCGTGAGGCCCGAGGCTGGCTTCAAGGCGAGGATCTGTTCATGCTCTACCTCTCAGGCCACGGTTTGAGCGCCCAAGTAAAGGATGGAGCGGTGCCCAGGAGCATTTACTACTATCCGACAATGGAGGCTTCGTCTTTCGAGAAAAGCACGAAGGCGTTTGCCGAAGTTTCGATCTCGTCGGATGAACTGGCCGACTGGTTAAAGGATCTGCCGCAAAAGCAGGTTCTTATCATCGACACCTGTCAGGCGGGAAGCGCGGCAGATCAGGCCCTCGGCAAATGGCGCGATGCAGCTGGTGATCAGCGACAAGCGTTGGAAGATCTCCAAAACGGCACCGGTCTTTTTGCCATCATGGCCAGCAGTTCGGATCGGCTAGCTTATGAGTCCAGCGTTTTCGGTCACGGCCTTTTGACCTACTCCCTACTCCTCTCTCTCAAGACCCGGGACTTAGGCCTCGGAGGGCGAGTGGATGTTATGAAATGGTTCGAGGCAGCTCGCGCAGAGGTGCCGACTCTCGCCGCCCGGATTCAAAGCAGCCAGATCCCGGAGATCGCCGGCCGCGGCCGCGGCTTCCCCATTGGAATCGTCTCAACTGCAATCAAAGACAGGATCGACCTCAAATCTTCCGGACTGTTCCTGAGCCGGCCGCGCGTCCTCAACCTCTCGGAGTCCGAGTGGGCCCAGGTCGTCCGACAAAGTCTTCGAGAAGCAATCTCCACAAAAGCAAATGGAAAGAAGAGTCTGTTCGAATACTTCGACACGGAGTTGACATCAAAGGATGCGCTTCAATGCAATATTGAGTTGCACCGTGGAGATCGAGGTTTCAGTGCGACAGTTCAACTGGGAAACGCAACTTTCGAGACGCCGCGAAGGCGGATTGTGGAGTCGTTTCCAACTCGTGAGAGCTTGGCGCAGGAGGTCGCGAAGGTAATTGTTGCACTAACGGAAGAATTTCGGACTGCATTCCTTAAAGGCCGGGAGACGTCTACACCGTAGGCTAGAGCCACATGTCTTTCGAATTCCATGTTTAATACCGTTACAACTTGTGGTAATGTTTGGGTCTATGCGAGATTGTCTTACTAGGGCTGGCAGCTACTGGCCAGTCGTTCTTTGCGCAATGTTCTTGTTACGAGGCTCCTCGGGCTTGGCGCAAAAAAGCATGGCCAAAGCAGCCAGTCAGGTTCTCGAGGTAGTTGAGAAGCCGGCAACGTTTCTTGACTTAATGCTCGTGCCGCCGCCGCCGCCGCCCCCACCTCCAGGCAATGCAGCCTATGTGGAAGTGGACGCCACGAACAGAGTAAAGATTGATAGCGTTCTCACCATCCGGTGCGACGAAAAAGAGCCCGCAATGGCGAGCTTGACAATCCGATCTTTGTCCAAAGAGACGATTACGTCTTTATCAATACGAATCATGTTTCCCGGTGCCAACTCGAAGCAAGCCGAGGCTCTTGATTTTTCTGTCAGTGAGCTTCAACCTGGCGATACCTTGGAGCTCCCTAAGCGCTGTGAGCCCTGCAAGGGTAAGCGAAACAGAGGAACTGTAGCGTCAGTGCGAATGTTTCGGATCCAACAAAGGAAGAAATAGAACGCTGCTCTCCGGGCAGACGGGCCTACCAGTTTCGCCGAAAGTCCGCTTGGTGAGCGGCAACTATTTCTACAATGACTCGCTCCGCTTCTTGCGCCACTGTCGCCCTAGTGAGCGAAAGTTAAGACAGCCGCCGGTCACCCCAAAAACAAATCAGCTTGAACGTGAGCTAGACAGTCTAGAGATAACGCTATGCCATCCCAGAAATGAGTTGGCCCGGGGTCTGCGTGAAAAGCAAGTCCCAGGCCAAATCATCTACCAAGATTACTTCGCTTGTGTGATGTTGATCCTCGGCAGACGTCCCAAATTATCCCCGGTTGCTTGCGGGGATGTGACTGTGGCTGAGCGGCTGCCACCGGTCGCATTCGGTCTAATCTGAATCCGAATGGATCCGTTGCCTGTGCCTCGCGGTGGGTCGATGAAGACCAGCCAATCGGGAGCGGTATTTGAGAGTGTCCACTCACAACTGGTTGGAGCCCCAACCGTAATCGTTGCTGATCCGCCGGCGGCTGCAAAGCTTGAGGCGTTGATTCCAAACTGCATATTGGTTCCACAGGCGGGGCCAACACACTGGCAGGAAATTGTAGGGTTGCTCGAGTTCTGCTGACGAATCGTCACGGGAACTCCAGCAATCTGAAATTCTCCCTGCCTGCTCTGAAGCGATGGGGGAGCTACAGTGATCGTAACGGTTCTGCTTCCTGTACCAGAAGCGGGCGATATTTTGGCCCAGTCCCTGGGCAGACTCGTCGTTGCGAAGGCACTCACAGTCCAAGGACAATCCGTCCGATTCGCGATCACTTGAAGTGAGGCGCTGCGATCGGAGGGACCAAATTGGAATGAAGTTTGACTTAGGGAGATCTGGCAAGCTGCAGGCGGAGCAACATCGGAAGGACTTTGTTCCAGCGGGATCGAAATCGGAGCGGCAACACCGGGATTAGTGATCGTGAGCGTCGCGCGACGAATGATCGAACTCGAATTGGCCGTAACCTGGATGGTTGCTCCCGTGGCAGAAGCACCAATCACCCGGACCCAACCCTGATCCACTCGAATCGTAGACGTAGCGCAGGTTCCAGTGGCGACGATTGTTACGCGCGCCGTGCCGCCGGCTGCGTTGAATGAAGCAGTGTCGACTGCTGCGTTAAGCGACCGGCAATCTGGGAGCTGATCGCCAGGGGCTGCTTGATTAATCGTCATAGATCCGCTAGCCAATTGCCCAGAGTCGGG